>ERZ1034980.1980-NODE-1980-length-11490-cov-89.100568_pt1 | contig 11490 bp, 25 predicted proteins | sample MGYA00520622_ERZ1034980 | MGnify/ENA primary metagenome ERZ1034980 (study PRJEB33766, sample SAMN09781791) | gut metagenome | biome: gut microbiome | host: Homo sapiens | place: Madagascar | study: EMG produced TPA metagenomics assembly of the PRJNA485056 data... | reverse complement strand
GAAACAACGATGCTCCCAACATGGGTGCTGCTGCATAGTGTGCAGAGCTGGCACATTGAGGACAAAACACTGGTGGTTGTGTTGGAAGGGGAAGACAATGATTGTGGTGAGACGAGCTGACAGAGAAATCATCCGGGCCGACCCTATCAGCGAAAAGGACAGGGAGAAGGCGTGGATGCAGTACATTAAAGAGGCAGGGCCTGGGGCAATCCAAGCGGCTATAGAGCGGGGGAAACAGGATGAACGCGCCGTGTAAGGATTGCCGGGAGAGAACCGGGGTATGCCACGACAGCTGCGAGAGATACATAAAGTTCCACCGGGAGCGGGAGAAAATCAGAGCAGCGAAGGAACAGGAGAGAATCCGGAGCAAAACGTATAAGGCGTTGGTGCCGTATAGAATCCGAGGGGAACAATAAAAAAAGCTGGCGAGCTGAAACGCAGAAAGGAAAACATATGGAAAATCAGAAGTACATTGTGCGGTGTGACCGAAGCGGCGTGTTCTTTGGCGAGATTGAAAAGCGGGATGGGCAGAACATTGCAATGAAAAATGCCCGGTGCCTGTGGAGATGGTACGGCGCCGCAAGCCTTATGCAGATGGCGCTGGAAGGCGTAAAACAACCGGATAGCTGCAAATTTACCGTGACGTTAGATAGCTTGGAGGTTCTGGACGCTATCGAAATTATTCCTTGTACCGATGCAGCGGTGGAATCCATTGAGGCGGTGAAGCCATGGAGGGCCTGACACTTGACCAGAAGATCCTGGCATTTCTGAATCCCGGCTCCGGCGACGGCTACGGCTCCGGCGACGGCGACGGCTCCGGCTACGGCTCCGGCGACGGCGACGGCTCCGGCTACGGCTACGGCTACGGCGACGGCTACGGCGACGGCTCCGGCTACGGCTACGGCGACGGCTACGGCGACGGCGACGGCGACGGCTCCGGCGACGGCGACGGCTCCGGCTACGGCTACGGCGACGGCTCCGGCTACGGCTACGGCGACGGCGACGGCTCCGGCATCAAGGCACTAAACGGGCAGACAGTCTATCGGGTTGATGGACTGAAAACACTTATTGATGCGTGCCACGACACCTACGCTATGGGACGAATCCTCCATTCGAATTTGACCACAGAGAAGTGCTTTATTGTCAAGCAGAACGGACTGTTTGCCCACGGGAAAACACTGAGAGAGGCGCGGGATGCGCTCCTGGAAAAGCTATTCGACGACATGCCGGAGGATGAACGAATCGAAAAGTTCATGGCGGCACACAGTATCCACGAACGATATCCGAACCGGGACTTTTTTAGCTGGCACCACCGGCTGACCGGAAGCTGCTTGCAAGGGAGGACAGCATTCGCTCAGGATCACGGGATTGATCTTGACGGCAGCATGACCACCAAAGAGTTTCTGGAGTTGACCAAGGACAGCTATGGTGGGGATATCATCAAAAGGACGATCAAAGTCTACGAAGGAGAGAAATGAGAATGACCAAGGAAGAAAGGGAAGAAGCCAAAGCCATGGTGCAGGAGGTCTTGCAGGAGAACCGGGACAGAATCCGGGCGGAGAAGGCCGAGGCAGCGTTGCAGGCGGCGAACGAAGCCTGGGACAGAGCGTGGGAAAAGGCAATGCCGAAGTACCAGGCGAAGGAGGTAGAGCAACGGCCTATGGGAATTGTGCATTACGGGAAGACGAGAGCGGAGGAAACTGAGCGCGTGAAGGAAGCAGGCGCATGGAGATTTCTCTACGGGGTCTGCACCGGGGCCTTGGGGGTGTTGATTATCGCCTGTACGGTGATACTGACCAGAATGCTGTAAACAGCCGCCCGCATGAGCGTTATCATGCCCACCGGCCAATGGCTGGTATACACTCCTATCTATGTGGGTGCTCCTTCGTGCCAGGGGAGCACCCACGAAAGGGGAAACAATGAGAGACGTGTATTTTCGGTGCAGGCAATGCGGAGAGAGGATTTTAAACCCGGACAGGAAGACACATACATTCCGGGAGACGGACGTGCCGCTGCGTTGCATTATGCAAAAAACAAAAAAACTGTACGGGGGAACCCTGTGCGAGAAATGCCGAGGAGGACGAGAAATGGACAACGGAAAAAACTTTGACGGATATCTGGCCGCAATGGCGCAGGTATCCAGCCGGGAGCGGGAAAAGCTGCTGGACAAGGCGAGAAACGACAATGGGGTAACGGTGGCAGGATACCTCAAGCTGGAAAACTATGTCATGTCGATGGCGGGGAAGGGGAGAGAAGGATGAAAACAAAGCAGAAAGAGCAGGTCAAGACGCAACTATCCAGGAGGATGAAGGTCAGAATGTTTGAGCTGGGCTTGACGATGCGCGGCTTATCGAGAAAGTGCGGGGTACCGGCGGCAAACATCGGCGCATACGTATCGAGAAAAACAATGATGAGCGCAGATGCGCTGGCGGCGATTGCGGACGGGCTGGAATGCTCGGCGGATTGGCTGCTGGGACTCAAGGAGGAAAGACAGTGAGCGATGCGATTGAGACCATGGGAGAGCGAATCAGAGGAAGAATGCTCGAACTCGGGAAGACAGAAACGCAGCTCGGAAAGGAAACCGGGATAGACCGCAGGCAGATTTGCGGATACGTCAACGGGAAATATACCATGGGCATGAGAGCAGACCGAGTGGCGAGAATCGCGCAGGCGCTTGGATGCTCCGCTGATTATCTCCTGGGGCTGTCGAACGACCCAAAAAGCTATGACAGACGGGCTTGAAGATATGCTCATGGTGATGGCATATCAGGGATATATCAGGTCAAACGTGCAGACGCTACAAAAGCTGTGCAGGGATTGGCGCCGGATGGCAACGCAGAAAACTGGAGGACAACCGAAATACGCGAAATCCGGGGACATCGACATCGAAGTGAATCTGGAGAGAATCAGAATGTCCATTCTGGGGGAGGCTGTGGCTCTGGCAAGAGAGGACGCATTCCAGGAAGAATGCACAAAGGATTCTGACGAGGAAATTCTGCGAGAATCCGTCGGGGCATGGTGGGGACTGTACAACAGCCCAAGGGAGCTCCAGGGCGGGAAAATGGAAGACGCCAAAATGGGAATCCTATGCAACGCAGTCGCACTGATGGAGGCAGCAGAACTGGAGGAAGCGCCATGATTTACGGATACATACGGGTATCCTCGACAGACCAAAACGAGGATCGGCAACTGATCGCGCTGAATGAAAAGGGCGTGGAGAAGCAGAACATTTACATGGACAAGCAGTCGGGGAAAGATTTTGACCGGCCGGGATATCAGAAGATGGCAAAAAAGCTCCGTCAGGGAGATTTGCTGTACATAAAAAGCATTGACCGATTGGGGCGAAACTATGAGGAAATACAAGAACAATGGCGTTACCTGACAAAAAAGAAACAGGTGGACATTGTAGTGATTGATATGCCACTGCTGGACACCAGGCGAGGGAAAGACCTGGTAGGCACATTTCTGGCAGATATCGTTTTACAGGTGCTGTCGTTTGTCGCGCAAAATGAGCGAGAGAACATTAAACAGAGGCAGGCAGAGGGAATCGCAGCGGCGAAAGCAAGAGGCGTGAAGTTTGGAAGGCCACAACGGCCCGTGCCGGATAATTTTGAAGAAGTGGCACAAAAGTGGAAGCGCGGGAGCATTACCGGAGTGAGAGCAGCAGAGCTGACCGGGTTGCCGATTGCGACATTCCGCTACAAGGCCAAACGAATGTGAATTTGCGCCCCGCCCCGGAACATTATTTTATAAAGGTAGGTGTAATGCACCTCCTCCATACTGGACATATGGGAAGGATAGCCGGGGCGGGGCTCAAAGATATAGGAGGACGCTATGGCGGATTACATTGACAGACAGAACGCAATTGCGGCGTTGAGGGGATTTGCGGAAGAATGCAAGGGAAGTACGGAGGCCGCGACTGCGGCGGCTATGGCGATATCGGTTATTTCGAGGGTACCGGGGCCGTGGGTGAGTGTGGAAGAGAGGCAACCCGTGCTGCACAAATGGATACTTCTGCGCGTCGGGATCGGAGGCATAATTATTGGATGTGCTTACGTCGGCTATGGCGGTGGTATCCGTTATGTTGACTATAATGGAGAGCTGGTTACAGGCGTTACCGGATGGATGGAACTGCCGGATACACAGGAGGTGGGGGAATGAAACTTGAAAGCAGCGGGATGGAAATCCATGTGAAGATCACGGCGGAAGATGGATCGTATATGAGGACGACACGCCACAGTGCAGCCATTGCGGGATGTGGGCGCCGTTTGCAAGATACCGGCGTGGGCAGGGCACCAATGCGCGTAAACTCACGGATTATTGCCCGTCATGCGGAGAAAAAATTACCGCAATGCCACTGTGCGAAGATTGTAAATATGGAAAAGGCGTGTGGCGAGAAGATGGCATCTGCTTTGCCTGCCGAGAACAGGCATGGATACCGGGAAGGCCGCACAGAAAGGCCGGAGAGGAGCATTGAGGAAATGAAGCGTAAAACGTTTGTAAAGCAGCTCATGGCGCTGGGGTTCTCGCGGGATGCGGCAAACAAAGCGTGCAGGTACACACGGTGGCTGGAGCGCAGAATAAACGAAACGCTCCAGGGGTGCGGGTTCAGCGCCAGTTGGGAAGAAACGATGGCATATGTTATAAGGACAATCGAAACCGGGAAAATTCCGTGCGAGGAAGCGGATATAAAGATGTATATGGACAAGGTGTCCGTGTGGAAGGCGAAAAGGAGCAAGAAGATGCCGAAAGAGAGAATGGGGGCAGAGACACGATGGACGCAGCGAAATATTTGAGAGAACAGGCAAGAATGTGTGCGGAATATGCTTTATGCAAGGGGTGCCCGATAGGCCACGGAGAGTGCAGAATAATGGAGGCGCAAGAGCCAGAGAAAATTGTGGCCATTGTAGAGGAATGGGGGAAGGAGAACCCGGCACAGACGAGAAAGGACGTGCTGCTAGGGACATATCCGAAAGCAGAATTGAGTGAAGGGATACCGAAATTGTGCCCACGGATTATTGCCGGGGGACTGTGTGAGGATTACGTCGTGACAGGACTGACAAATTATGAAAGATGCGAGAAGTGTAGAAAAAAGTACTGGATGGAGGAGGTGTAGACAGTGACAAAGGAGATATGCCAGGATTGCGGGGAAACATTTCTGGGAGGAACAAAAGCATTTTTATGCGGAGAATGCCGAAAAAGGAGACAGGCGGAAGCGGCGAAGCGAGGAAGGAATAAGGTGCGGGAAAAACGAAAAGAAGAAGCGCTGGAGCGGGTTATTACGTACGGCGGGAATATCGCAGAATTCACATTCCGGGAGATGCCAGTGGAGAAGAAGGAAGCACTGGCTGTCATACACAGATGGATTTACCACGTCAGAAAGATATGTGGAGAAGAAAAAAAGAATGTGGAATTCGCTGGGGGCTGCTGCAAAACAAAAAAGGAAACTATTACATGGATGTAATGCTTTGGGGTACAGCAACGGACGGACGGGTAGAAAAAGAGTGGAAAGACCGATATGGGATGACAAAGGCACTGATTAAAGTGAGAGACCAATCATCCTGTTATGATGCGGAGATGTGGGAAATCAGGCAGAGCCAATATGAAATTGCCGGAGGTGTGATATGGAAAAATTGAAGCTATGCCCATTCTGCGGGGGACTGGCACACGTCATGCGAGAAAAATATACAGTATCAACGTGGGATGGGTATGAAATAGTAAATTGCCACGTGGAGTGCTGCGACTGCGGGGGCAGAGGGAGCACAATCCAGTACAAAAGACAGATCGGTGGATTTTGGCCGACAAAAAAACTGGAGACAGAAGCAGAAGAAAAAGCAGCGGAGCGGTGGAACAGGCGAGTGGAAGCCAAGGAGAAGGGGAAGGAGAAGGCAAAGCCTGCGTGGATGCCGATAGAAGGGGCAGACGGGGAAATGGTCGGAACATTTGCATTCTGTCCACACTGCGGAATAGTACTCAGTCAGTTTGACATAGATGGTAAAAAGATCGGAGAAACGTCATGCAGAAACTGCGGTACGGAAATAACATGGGAAGGATATCCGCAGACACCCGGGACGGATACGAGAAAGCGAGAGAAGCCAGATGATATATAATGTATACAGACTGAAAACGGAATACGGAGAACCAGGGGAGCTGCTGCTCAGAACAGAAGACCGGGTGGAATGCATGAGAAAGGTTGCCGAGCTGATAAAAGAGGGAGAAAGCGCGGCGACGATCAAGGTTATCACCGATTATGAGCCGATGGAGAAGAAGGGCCGGGAGGTATGGAGGTATTACTACTGAGATGCAGATTGACGATATCTCAAAATTGCCGGAACGGTATCAAAAGCAAATTCTGGCAAAAATAGCGGAGCGGGAGCGGGGAAAACCGACTCCCGCCGAGCAGCCAAAACCGGGGAAATATCGGAATGTAAAAACGGAAGCAAACGGGATCAAATTTGACAGCAAGAAGGAAGCAAAACGGTACCTGGAGCTGCTGGAAAGGCAGGAAGCGGGAGAAATTGACGATTTGCGGCTACAGGTCAACTTCACGCTCCAGGAGGCCTTCACAAAGCCAAATGGGGAGCGGGTACGGGCTATCGTATACAAGGCAGACTTTACCTACAAAAAACGGGACGGAAACGGCGGGTATACATTATATATAGTAGAGGACGTAAAATCAAAAGCAACGAAGACCAGAACCTATGAGATCAAAAAGAAACTGATGCGGGAGAAATTCCGGATCGAGGTGCAGGAAGTATAAGAAAATGGAGCGCAAAAAAGAAGCAGGGGGGAACCCCTGAATCAGGCTTGTAAGGTGTATTAAGTCAAGGACAAGGGGGAGCAGAGATGCAGGGGAAAGCAATTTATCGGCTGAAATATTACCGGTGCGGCGAGTACCTGGATGCATACTGCTATCCTGTTGTTCCATGTGCAAAACCGATACCGGGGAAGCGGACGAAGAAAAGAGTGAGCCGTGAGGTACAAACAAAGCTCAACCAGAGACATGCGAGGGAACGGCTGACCAGAATCGTCAACACGAACTTTAGCTGGGAAGACCTGAGCATGACCCTTACATACCGGGACAATCCGGGAAGCAAGGAAGAAGCGGTAAAGGAGCTGCAAAAATATATCCGGAAGCTGCGGGCGCAGTATAAGAAAGCCGGGATTGAACTGAAATACGTCTGGCAGATGGAAAAGAGCAAGAAAGGAAGATATCACGTCCACATGATCCTTTACGGCGGGATTGACCGGGACAAGCTGGAAAAGCTGTGGGGGAATGGGTATGCCAACTCCAAGCGGCTGCAATTTGACCAGAACGGCGTAGCTGCGCTGGTGGGCTACATCACAAAGTCCCATCACAACCCGGACGAGGAACGGATCACATACAAGGCATGGAACGGAAGCCGGAACCTGATTGATCCGGAGCCGGAGATCAGCGACACGAAGGTAAGAAGCCGGAAGAAGGCGCTGGAGCTGGCAGACGGGGAATTCAATGCGTGGAATGAAATCTTCCCGGAATACGAAATCGCAGACATCAACCAGTTCCACTCTGACGAGTACGGGAGCGTTTACCTGTTCGCGCGGTTATACCGGCGGGACGGAAAACGGATGCCGCCAAAACGGAGGATAAAAAAATAGAATGCTGGGGCAGGAAGCGCGTTGGGTCCCTCCGATCCAACAGAAGGCCGTTCAAGTCGGCCTCCCAGCAATGGATAAGCGGCAAATGGCGTAAGCGCGTAATTCGCATGATCGGGGCACCGGGTGGTTCGAATCCACCATGCCGCAGGGCGGGACGCACAGACGGGAACCAAGACCGCCAGGCCCCGGCGGAATACAAATGGGGGCCGCAGGAAGGAGACGAATATGGGGAAAAAAATCGTAACAATGGACGCGGCGAAAAACCAAGGGGGAAGTGCGCCCATCAGCAACAAAAGCAAAATTGATGGGATTCAGGCGGATTTCTCCAGGGACATCCAGGGCGTGGCAACCAGCTTCGGGGCGCTGCTGGGCATGACAAAATGGTACGGAGATATGTTCCCCAAGGCTATGGAGCAGCTGAAAAAAGAGGGCTGCAAATACTGCAATCACCTCCACTGCAAAAAATGCAAGGGGGTCAGCGGTTGGGCTTGGGACATGGGGAAATGCCATGAAAGCTGACTGGTGGGCACAGGTGCGGATTGCACTGAGGGCCTATACGCGGCGAAAAAAAGAATACGACAAGCTGCCACCAAGGCAGAGAGAAGAAGTGGACGCGGTGACAGCGGCACTGGAGGAAGTAAAGCGGACGGAGGGAATGGAACCGGTCTACAATATGCTGGAGATGTACCACATCAAGGGGACGCACACGCTGGACGGGGCGGCTTTTGCGGTGGGGTACGGGCATGAGCGGGCGGCACACTACAACCGGCGTTTTATGCGGCTGGTGGCAACCAAGCTGGGGTATTTATACCCCCCCTCCAAAAACTGAAAATTGTTTGCGAGGGTTCCGGGAGAAAAGCATTCCCGGGGATGGGAAAAGCCGAAGAAAAATGCAGGAGAAAATGCCGGGAAGAAAAAACAAGAAAAACGAGACAGAAAGGAGAGAATTATGGGAAAAAGAACAGAAGAAACCTTTACCGTGCAGGTAACGGTGGAAAACGTAAGAACCGGGGCGGCACAGACCACGAAGTTCTGCGGAGGAACAGACGGAATGCTCGAAGTGACGGAAACGAAAGTCAACGGGGGTTGCACTTCCGCCATGAAAATCTTGCGGGAAGTCTTAGGGGAACGTGAGTATCAAACAACGATAAAAGCAAGAAGCCTTGGAGCGGGGGAAGAATTTGACGTATGGTATGAGGTCGCAAAAAAAACGAAGGAAGAATCACTGTGCCGGGACGGAGACGGGAACTACCACCTGATTACAACGGAACGGGCCGGGGGAAGCGAGGAGGGGCTACAGGTTGTGCAGAAGCGGAGCCGGGAACTCATGTCGGAGGATGATGCACGATACTGGGCGCTGGAGAACCTGAGGATGGAAGAATACGAGAAAGCATTTCCAAACGAATAAGGGAAAAGCCGCTATGCGTTATGCATAGCGGCTTTTCTGCATGAATGGAAACTTTTTTTGTCCCGGCGGCGCGAACGGCAGCGCGGCGCGGCGGCGGGGGGAGAAAAAGTTTTTTGTTTTTTTGATCCGGACGAAACAGAAGACCTCGCGGGCGGGAGCAGGAACCGGAGAAATTTTGCGGAATCGGGCGAAAACCGGGTGCCGGAATGGGGCAGGGTGACATAACGCCAAAAGGAACCGGGAAGGGGCGCAAATGGGCGCAGATCGCCCAGAGAAAGACCAACAAGGGGCGCAAATGGGCGCAGATCACCCATACCCAGGGACAAGACCGGGCGGACAGAACAAATAGACATGGTACCACCTCCAAAATGGCACAGTTACCCCATACCCAGCACCGGCGGGGCCGGTACCAGGTGAAAAATGGCGCAGTTGACCCAAACCCGCGCCGGGGTTAATCGTCGCGGGGGTGGGGGGCCTGTTCTGCCGCCATGCGGGCGGCGACGGCATCCAGTATATAGCGCTGGACACTCTGACCGGCTGCGGCTGCGGCGGCGCGAATGGCTGCGCCGGTCTCTTTGGATGGACGCACCATAATATTATCCTGCCGCTTATTATATGCGATGACTGCGCGGCGCTGGGCATCTGTCGCCATAGGATCACCTCCAAAATGGCATAGTTATACACATCCAAAATAGCACGGCGGGCGGGAAAAATCAACAGAAATCAATTAATTTAGCGAAAATGAACAATAAAATATCAGTTAATTTATACATAATGCGAATTGCGCGGCAATAAATTAACTGATATCATATAGGCACAACAGAAAAACACCAACCAAACGGACAGCCGCCGAGGGGCGGCGGAAAGGGGAACAAACCATGATTAAGATCAACAACATGGAAATTACAGGTCTGCGGCAGGCAGTCAGCGAGTACAACCGCTACAATGCAGGCGGATACTACAGCCCGGAATATGCCGAGCTCATGTTTGACACCGAGACCGGCGAGCTCTGGACCGACTATTTTTACAGCCTGGGGCACAACAGTTGGAAGGAGTACCATGATCCCGCAGTCATCAACATTGGCCGCATGATAGATGAGCGCATTACTATGGAGTCTGTCAAGCGGTACATCGCGGAGCACTATGCAGTTTGATTCTGACCGAGCGCCGGACGGTTCCGGCGCTCCAGTGAGAACCAAAACAATGACAACAACAGGAGGACAACAAAATGGCAACACTTAATGTTTTTATCACAAATCTTGGGGCATACGCCGCCGGAGAGCTGCGGGGCGAGTGGCTGGGCCTGCCGGCAAGCGAGGATGAGCGGAAGGCCGCATGGGAGCGGATCGGATCGCCGGAAGAGGTCTTTTTTACAGACTACGAGGCCGAGGACGTGCCGGGGATCGATAGCAAGCTTGGAGAGTTTGAGAGCCTGGACAAGCTGGAGGAGCTGGCGGAAGCGCTGGAGGACATGGACGAGCAAGAGCGGCTGACATTGGCGGCGGTGATAGAGGCAGGGATGGCATGTTTTGCAAGGGACGCGGCGGGGCTGCTGGAACTGTGCGAGGAGGTGCAGGACGGAGCATATACGCTGATCGAGGGCGTGGACAACGTGGAGGATTTAGGCTATTATTACGCAGAGGAGACCGGCGCAATTGACGAGCTGCCGGACTGGGCGCGGGGGTATTTTGACTATGAGGCCTACGGGCGAGACATCAGCATAGAGGCTTGCGGCGAGTTTGTCGGGGCCGGGTGGATTGAGAAGACAGCATAAGGACACAGGGGAGCACCTGCCAAAGCGGCGGGCGCTCCTTTTTTCTTCGGCGCAGTCATGAGGGGCTGCGCCTTTTTTTGCGCCCAGAAGGGCGCGAAAGACCGTACAAAATGCGCCACCAGACGCGGCAGAATAGAGGCATAAGGAGGGCACAAGCGTGGAGGATACCAGGGCGCAGAGAGTGCGGGAGCTGCTGGAGACCGGCGGGGCGCCCGCGTTTTATCGGACGTATATGTGGCAGCAGGCGGCAGCGGAAGCGCGGAAATTACAGCATAACGAGTGCCAGCGCTGCAAGCGGCGTGGCTTGTACTCCCCCGCCGAGCAGGTACACCACAAAACCCCCCTTTTACGGGCGCCACATTTGGCGTTAGCGCAGAGCAATTTAGAGTGTCTGTGCAAGCGGTGCCACGAGGAGACGCACACGGAGATGGACCACGGCGCGGGAGGCTTCGACGCGCCGCCGGAACGGTGGTAGCCCCGGGCGTAAAATGCGGGAGCTGCTGGAGGCTGTCGGGAGAGAGCGCAGGCAAGAGGCGAGGACGGGCGAGGGATCAGAGCGGAGAGCAGCGGAGCGATAAGGAGCAGAGCAGCGGGCAGGACATATGGCAAAGATAGACGGGGCCGGGGCGGGCAGATCACGAGAGCGCGGCGGCGCGCGGCGGGGCCTTCG
>ERZ1034980.1973-NODE-1973-length-11509-cov-6.407019_pt1 | contig 11509 bp, 9 predicted proteins | sample MGYA00520622_ERZ1034980 | MGnify/ENA primary metagenome ERZ1034980 (study PRJEB33766, sample SAMN09781791) | gut metagenome | biome: gut microbiome | host: Homo sapiens | place: Madagascar | study: EMG produced TPA metagenomics assembly of the PRJNA485056 data... | reverse complement strand
CAACATAAAGGGTTAAAGCTTTTGCCCTTACAGGGCGCGGAGACTCTACTATGCGAAAAACCAGGGTGTCGCTTCGCTTGCCCTGGGCTATGTGCTCCATTGGGCTTTCAGCCCGCCCTTGCTAAATCCGAAACTTCAGTAACCTTATAATCGTCTAACCTCTTGACCTCAAACTAACAACCTAAAATCATGCGACGATTGATCCTCCTATTATCCTTCGTCTTGTCATCATGCTCACTTCTATGGGCGCAAGAAGTAAAGCACGTCAACGACTATTACTTTGATGCTGAGAAGGCATTTAACAAACAGCGTTGGGCTGAGGCGGATAGCTTGGCCAACCTTTATTGCTTAGTGTGTGAACGCGAACTTACTGACAAAATTAAAAGCTATCCTTATACACGTATGTTAGACCTTCGTGCGCATTGTGCCGCACGGGCCTTAAATTACGATGCTGCCATTGCGTTAGAACAAAAGGCTGTTGACCTACGTCGACAAGCTACTGACTGTGAACAGCAACACATAGCCGTAGCCCTCAATGAACTTTCGCTCTTCTATTCTTATAAGGGCAATTATGATGAAGCCATTCGTAAGTCTGACGAGGCATTAAAGATATTGCGCGAGTCGTATGGTGAGAAGAATAAGTACTATGCCGTCTCATTGAGCAATATGGCCTCATTCCTTTCATCACGTGGTGACGAAGGAGACTTTCAACGAGCTGTAAAGTTGGGCGAAGAAGCAATCAAACACATACCCAAAGGGAGTGTCAATTATGCCAATGCCCTCAATTCGTTAGTCGTCTATTACGCACAGGTGGGTAGCTATACGAAATCAAATGAGTATGGCAAGAAAGCGGTCAACTTAGGCAAGAAGCGTTATGGTGAGCTATCGCTTGACAATGCAGCAATGCTCAGCAATCTGGCCGTGCGATTGGCTAATGTGCGCAATTACGAAAAGGCACTCGAATATGCTAATCTGGCGCGCTCTATCTATCAGCGCATGAATGCTACACGCCAGTTGGGATATACACGTTTGTTGGGCAATATGGCCTCGTTCAATGCCCAACTCGAGAAGAATGAAGAATGCCTTGCCTTGCTCAACGAAGAGTTACCCCTGCTGCGCGAGTTAGTAGGTGAGTCCCACCCCGACTATGTGCGGTGTCACAGTGAACTATCGTCAGCCTATAGTCGCATGGGTAATTATGAAAAAGCTGAAGAAGTTGGGCAGATGGCGCAACAAATCACCGACTCTACTACCCTCTCCGACCCTCGTTATGCGCAAGCCATGAGCCGAGAAGCCAATACATTGGCAATGAATGGCAATTTTGAGCGAGCTGTTGAAATGGAAAATCGTGCCTTGCAAGTCTTTACCAATCGACACGACACACTCATGATGGGCAATTCTATTACCCAATTAGCTTACTATACCACGAGTCTGAAGGACTATGCTACGGCCAAGAATTATGCTCTCTCAGCGGTTCGTATCCTTGAGTCTAAAGACATGAGTCATTACCGCGCACAAGCCTATAACGTATTGTCTATCGTCTACTATTACACCAACGACTACGACAGTGCTTACGTCTATGGAGCAAAGGCCATTGATTGTTACGTGGCATTAAACGATACTGCCACGTCGGTTTATGCCAAGACGTTGGGCAATTTAGCGCTTTATAGTTCTTTGCGCAACGATTACGATCAAGCGGTACGCCTTTCGCAAAAGTCGCTGCAAACGTTACAGACTGCATTAGGAGAATCACACCCCGACAATGCTTCATTGTATTACAACTTAGCCAGCTTTTACAATTTAGAGGGCGGCCACTCTGCCGATGTGTGCGACAATTATAGTCGTGCGCTTGAACTTCAGACCGACGTGATACGTAAAAACTTCTCCCACCAAACAGCCGTTGAACGTGAGAAGTTCTGGAACACCAAGAGCTACCTCTATCGCGTTGCCCCAAGTTTTGCTTATACCAACGATCAAGAGCCGCGTTTGATAGCCGATGCTTACAACGCCAAATTGTTTACGACGGGACTATTGCTCAATTCTGAGGTGAACTTTCATAAACTGCTGGCGCAGGTGAAGGACTCTGTGATGCTCGAAAAGTACAATCGTCTCGACCTCTTGCGTAAGGAAATTGACGCCTGTTACCAGTTGCCCGTGGCAGAGCGTGCTGAACGAGTAAAGGCAGCAGAAGCTGAGGCCGAATCTTTGGAGAAACAACTCGTAAAGGGGTGTAAGGCTTATGGCGACTTTATGAGCAATTTGAAAGTGGACTATAAGACCGTGGCCAGCCAGTTGGGGGATAAAGATGTAGCCATTGAGTTTGTCAACTTCGAAATGGCTAACCGAGGCACTACTTATGTAGCCTTACTTCTGCGTAAGGGGTGGGACGTTCCACTTATGAAGGTGCTCTTCAGCCAAAGCCAACTCGACACGCTGAATTATGCGCATGGTAACTTTACCTCTGTTATGCGTGCACAGCGCGACATTAACCAAGTGTATGCAGACAAGCGACTTACCAATCTCGTGTGGGCGCCTATTTTGAGGGCATGCCCAGACGTGAAGAATATTTATTTCTCACCTTGTGGACTGCTTTATCAATTGGCCATAGAGTATCTGCCACTTACCGACTCTTGCTGCGTGTCCGACCGTTACAATTGCTACCGTCTATCATCAACGGCTACGGCGGGCCTTACGCACGAAGCGCGACCTATCACCAAGGCGGCTATCTATGGCGGTATCAATTACGAAACCGACCTCACTACGCTGCAAACGCTTCACAATACACATGAGTGGCAGCAAGCAATGGACTATATCACCGACGTTGAGGACGTTGATTTGGCCCTCACCGACGAGGCTGACCAAATGCTTACGCGTGCGGGGTTCCACTATTTGCCAGGCACAAAGGTGGAGGCCGAAACGATAGGTGAGATACTTATGCAAAACGATGTGACCACGCTTATGCGTACAGATGACTATGCCACTGAAGAGTCCTTCAAAGCCCTCGGTGGACAAGACTTTTCGTTGCTCCACATTGCTACGCACGGCTTCTATTTCACGCCTGACGATATGAAACATTCGTCGACAGCACGTGCCATACTTCAAGAGTCGGGTGGAGAAGACCAAAGTATGAGTTACGCCGGTCTGCTGCTTGCGGGAGCTACGACAGCACTCAAAACGCCCAACTTCCCTCGCGAACTCGAAGATGGCATTCTTACCGCACGCGAAATTTCTTTGCTTGACTTCCGTCAGCTCGACCTCGTAGTGCTTTCAGCTTGTAAGACAGGTGTGGGTGAGGTAAAAGAAGATGGCGTGTTCGGTCTGCAGCGTGCCTTTAAGAAGGCGGGGGCTAAAACCTTGGTGATGAGCCTTTGGAGTGTGAACGATGCCGCTACGGAACAGATGATGACTTCTTTCTACGCTCACCTCTCTGAAGGACTTCCCAAGCACGAGGCTTTCCGTCGTGCACAGAATGAGCTGCGTCAGCACCCTTCATTCAGCTCTCCCTCTTGTTGGGCTGCCTTCATCATGCTCGATAGTCAAGATTGATAGATTTTATAAACTGGAGCCTCTCCCCCTACCCTCTCCCCTGTCAAGGAAAGGGTTAGGGGGGAGAGGCTCCAGTTTATCAAAATTGCTATTGCTTTTGTTGTCATACGAAAAAATATCCTTACCTTTGCATTGTTCATTTTAGAACAAATTGTTTTCACAAGGCTCCGTAGCTTAGCTGAATAGAGCGTCAGATTCCGGTTCTGAAGGTCCAGGGTTTGAATCCCTGCGGAGTCACAAATAATGAACATGAGAGGAGAATATTACGTCAGTAGTATTCTCCTCTTTCTTTATTACATAAGCAATCGCAATTTGCCACACTTCCTACTAACATAAAGAAGTCGTCTAAACTTTTCTGACGAAGATTATATTTGAACTTCATAAAAGTTTAGACGACTTCAAAAAAAAGAAGACTCACCACAAATTGATTTTGTGATGAGTCTTCTTTTTTATCAACTTTATTCAGTCACAGGGGCTGCGGGAGCAGTGGGAGCACTTCCCTTCTTACCACCACGGCGACGATGATGATTATTTTTGCGTTTCTTAGCAGCCTCGTTGGGACGAGACTCGTCTGTATTAGGAACAGCATCAGATGACTTTTCGCTAACCACAGATGACTGACCATTCTCACGAGGCTTCTTATTACCACCATTGCCACGACGGCGACGATGATTGTTATTGCGCTTACGTGGAGCTGCCGTCTCTTCTAAAGGAGTCACTTCTTCATCGGCCATTACACCCAAATTGTCATGTTCCGTACCAAACACAAGGGTATCGAACGTGATAGGAGGCTCTGGAGTGACATCCGTTTTTGAAGTAACTTCATCAGCTACTTTATGCACGGCTTCTGTTTCTGCCATACCACGTGAGTGAAGGTCTGATCCAGCCTCTGTTTGTTCTGCCGATTCTTCCTCCAAAGGCTTTAGATCCTCCTTGATAATAAAGTCAGTAGCGTCTTGAGCTGCAGCCTCTTCAGCTATCACGGCTAAAGCCTCATCGGCTAAGTCGGCCTCTTCGTTGGCCTCAGCCACTATCTCGTCGGCTACTTCAGCTCTTAGCAAGTCTTCCTCTGCAGCAGTGGGCGTTTCAACGGGCAGTTCCTCTTCTGTCTTAGGAGCAGCGATTGCCCTTTCAGGGGTAGATGTTGTCTCCTCTGCTACCTGTTCTTCCGCCTTTGACTCTGGAGCAACCTCTTGGGCATGTATCGAAAGCGCCTGCATCAAAGTACTTATTTCAATGTTCGAGTTAACGTCAGGAGCGCCTGATGTATCCTCTGAAGCCGCAGGCAAGTCCAATTCTACCTTAAGGTTCGTTTCGCTCGCCTCCTCGTCAGCATATACGGGCACAGCCGTCAACGTTTCGAGAGGTTCGTCGTCCGTGTCTTCTGTCGTTACCGCAGATTTGGTCGCTACTTCACTTGCAACCGATTGCTTTTGTTTCTCCACTGGTGAAACCTTTTCCGCCTCCCTAGGCTGAGCCTCGTCTATTGACTCAGCAGCCACAGGTTGCTCCAAGAGAGCTGCTTCAGCTTGCGCCAAGAGTTCTTCTTGCTCACGAGCCAACTGTTCAGCCTCTTGACGTGCCTTTTCGGCTTTGGCTTTACTTTCTGCCTTTTGACGAGCCTTACGTTCGGCTTCCGCCTTTGCTTCTTCTGCTTGCTTGCGCTGCAGTTCCGCTTCCGCCTTCGCTTTAGCCTTCTCAGCCTCTTGGCGTTTGCGTTCAGCCTTAGCGCGTTGGCGTTCCACCTCGGCTAAACGTTCGGCCTCACGCTTTTCAGCTTTTTCCTCAGCCGTAGTAGTTCCCTTATCAATTCCCTTCACGGCATCGCCTAAGGTCTTAGGACCACGGTTGCGTGTACGCTTCTTACGAAGTTTATCGTCAGCCTCTTTCAGTTCGTTCTCTTGTGGGGGAGCAGGAAGCCCCTTCTCTTCACAGAAAGCCTCCGTTACTACCTCTTCAGCGGGTGGCGTATCAATCACCTCATACGCAGCAGAAGCATCGTAGGCGGCATCGTAAGCCTCGTCAGAAGCAGCCTTAGCGGCAGACTTTGCTCCATTGCTCTTGCGCTCTTCTAACACGGGAGCTGCAGCTTTGTCCTTCTTCTTGCCTTTCTTTGTCACCTTACCGTCTACCACCGTAAGCGACTCTTCTATCTCGTCTATCTTAGGCAGTGCAAAGGACTCTTCAGCCTCCATAGCTGTGCGCTTTTCCTTTGCGCGGAAGATGCTATCATACGTATTAGGTTCGTGGCGCATACGCGTAAGGGCCTCTTTCGAAGCCTCTTGTTGGCTTTCCTTCTTTGAGCGCCCTACCCCACGAGCAATGGTTAAGCCCTCGAGGGTGATAACCGTGCGAAATCCTTTCTCATCGCCCGCACAGCTATCCTTAAAGTTGATGTTAATGTGATTCTTTTGACTCCACTCTAAGAGTTTACTCTTAAAGTTTACCTCTTTTTGAGCCACTGTGTCGAGGTCGACGTACTGACCTACCACGCGATTGGTTATAAACCAATGACAATACTTAAATCCGCGATCAAGATAGATAGCGCCCATCAAGGCTTCAAACGCATTACCACCAATATTGGTATGGCTCATACGTGTGCCCTCGGCAGCAAGTATGAGTTTTTCAAGTCCCATCTCACTGGCTAAGCGATTGAGTGCCTCACGTTGTACTATCTTCGAACGCGTTGAAGTAAGGAAGCCCTCTCGCTTGTTAGGATAGTGGCGGAATAAAATATCGCTGACCACCGTTTCAAGCACTGCGTCTCCTAAGTATTCTAAGCGTTCGTTATTGAGTGGCTTTTGCGTATTCTCGCTATGTGGCTTGCGGTCGCGACGGTCGCGACTTGCCCCTTTACGATCCTTACCTGCCGCACCAGCTTTCCCCCCCTTACTGTCTCTGGCCATTTGATAGGCCAACGACTTGTGAGAGAAGGCAATGCGGTAGATCTCGATATCATGAGGGTAGAAGCCTAATATATCGTATAGTGCCGAAAGAAACTCCTTATTCTTACGAAAAGGAAGCTTCATCCGATCAAATAAATTAAACATAAACTGAGTTAAATGTGCACTGTTGCCAATATGCAAATGTGCAAATGTGTAATGTGTAAATGTGTAAAAGGTCGCCCTTTGTTAATGTGCAAATGCTTAACAATGTGCAAATGTGTAAATGTGCAAATGTGTAAATGCCAAATGTGCAGATGCACAAATGCAAAGATATACATCATTTCTGCACATTTTTACATTTGCACATTTGCACATTGTTAAGCATTGTTAAGCATTTGCTCATTAAGCGTACGGCATACACTTACGCCTCGTACTTCTTCAAGATGCAGCAAGCATTGTGGCCACCGAAGCCGAAAGTATTGCTGAGGGCAGCGCGTACGGTGCGCTTTTGTGCCTTATTGAAGGTGAAGTTGAGGTTGTAGTCGATATTCTCATCGCGATCGTCCTCTTCGTGGTTGATTGTAGGAGGTACGATGTCGTTCTGTACTGAGAGGCAGCAAATCAAAGCCTCAACAGCACCTGCAGCACCGAGCAAGTGACCTGTCATACTCTTCGTTGAAGAGATATTGAGTTTGAAAGCGTGGTCACCAAAGAGCTTCGTGATAGCCTTTACCTCTGAGATGTCGCCCACAGGGGTAGAAGTACCATGTACGTTGATGTAGTCAATGTCTTCAGGTTGCATTTCAGCGTCCTCAAGTGCAGCCTTCATTACGAGGTTAGCACCCAAACCCTCGGGGTGAGAAGCAGTGATGTGGTGAGCATCGGCTGACATACCTACACCTGCTACTTCGCAGTAAATCTTAGCACCACGTGCCTTAGCATGTTCTAACTCTTCGAGTATCAAGATACCAGCACCTTCACCCATGATGAAACCATCACGACTGGCGCTGAATGGACGTGAAGCGTGTTCGGGGTCGTCGTTACGAGTTGAGAGGGCGTGCATAGCATTGAAGCCACCTACACCACAGGGCCAGATAGCAGCCTCAGCACCACCTGTTACCATAGCGTCGGCCTTACCCAAACGGATAAGGTTGAAGGCATCAGCCAAAGCGTTAGTAGATGAAGCACAAGCTGAAGTAGTCGTGTAGTTAGGACCATGGAAGCCGTATTGAATAGAGATCTGACCTGAAGCGATGTCGGCGATCATCTTAGGGATAAAGAAGGGGTTGAAACGGGGGCCTGATTCTTTATTGACGGCATAGTTACCTGCTTCTTCTTCGAAAGTGTGAATACCACCGATACCTACACCAAGCACTACGCCAATGCGATCTTTGTTAACTGTCTCAAGATCCCAACCACAGTCTTTGATAGCCTCCATAGCTGCAACGAGTGCATACTGTTCATAGAGGTCCATCTTACGAGCGTCCTTACGATTGATAAAGTCGGTTACGTTGAAGTTCTTTACCTCGCAAGCAAATTGCGTTTTAAACTGTGAAGCGTCGAAGTGAGTGATAGGTGCAGCACCGCTCACACCATTTTGAATGTTCTTCCAAGTTTCTTCTACGGTATTACCAACGGGGGTAAGGGCACCAAGGCCAGTAACTACTACTCTTTTGAGTTCCATTTTAATTTGTTTGGTTGTTAAATGCACTGCTATTATCATGTGCCGCGCCTTTTGCTCTACGCATCGAGCGATGCTTGTGCACGCTATCCAAACTTCTAAACGTTTAGTAGATTAGTACGCCTCAAATTCTAATCAATACTTACTAATCTACTAAATAACTTCGCTTGAGAAAGTTCGACTGCTGTGGTTAGCGACTCACGCGTACTGGCTAAAAGGGGCTTGCAGCGCAAGAAATGAATAAACTTTTTTGTTTCAGAACGAGCGACATTTGTCACCTAATACCCTTATACGTAATTAACGTTTAACGCGCAGTATCTCTATGCCTCATCGCCTTGAGAGCAATAAAGCAGACACTTAACGTTAAACGTTAATTACATAATGTGTAAGTATCGTCGTGTGACAAGTGCTAATTACTTGTTAACGTTCTCTTCGATGTAAGCGATAGCATCACCTACAGTAGAGATCTTCTCTGACTTATCCTCGGGGATAGTGATACCGAATTGCTTCTCAAACTCCATGATGAGCTCTACAGTGTCGAGAGAGTCAGCACCGAGATCGTTAGCGAAGCTTGCTTCATTCTTTACTTCAGATTCGTCAACGCTGAGCTTGTCAACGATGATAGCCTTTACTTTTGCTTCAATATCAGACATAGTTTCTTATATTTGTTATTAATGAATTATTTGCTATTGGCTTAATTCCGCGTGCAAAAGTAATGCTTATTACGTAACCAAACAAACTTTTCGTACAAAAAGATGCGATTTTTTGCACGTTTTTCGTTTTTATGTGCTATTTTACATAAATATACTTATGAATCAAGGAGAAAAGGGGGGAAGGCGAACTGCTATTGTCTGCCTAATTGGGGGGCGGGTTTGTAACCCGCGGCAGCAGCATACTTTGTACATATGTTTTGCGAAGCACAGAATCCGAAGTCTGGAGCTTGCGAGAAATCGCCAGTACGCCCCATTTTGCAGCGTTTTCCTCTTGCAACCCTACAAACCTCTATTGGCTTGGAATCAACAAAGAATTGTTCCTCTCCGCCATCCATTTTCATGACAATCCGCTTACGTAGTTCCTCACACAGTCCAACCGTTTTCTTTCTTCGGTCATTGAATTGTCTCCTTGATATGAGATTGGGAATGTTGCTCTTGTACTCTTGCAATTTATAGTCGAATAACCATTTCTCGCTATCAATGCTCTCTGTCTCTGCCGTTAGAGACAACGCCACCACTTCTAAGTCAGAAAACTTCGGTATGAGACCACGGCATGGAATATTACCCAATTCATTGACAAGATTTTCAGAGAATTGCTTGCATATCTCAAGAACTTTGACGAACCTTTGTATAAAGGTTGTACATATGATGATTTAAACTTAATGTTTTGATACCACTAAGTTACTAATAATCAGCGATATGTGCAACTTTTTACTCATGTTTATCAACTTAAATTAATTCCGCCAACGGGCTAATTTTTAAAAAAAAGTTATGAAACAAATTATTAAGAGAGGTAGTTTTTTTACCTTGATGTTTATGTTGCTTGGTTGTTTGTCGCTTTATGCTGCAGATAACGACTTGATTACAAAGCAAATCACCATTAAGTTGGAAGAGGCTGGTACTTTGCCTGATAGAATTGCAAGTAGTAAAAAGTATAAGATTACCAATTTGAAGATTATTGGTGAGATAAATGGTACGGATTTGCGTATGATTCGTGAGATGGCTGGAAGGGATTATAGAGGTAAATCTACTGACGGAAAGCTTTCTGTATTAGATTTGTCTGAGGCAAAGATTGTAGAAGGTGCGGATTACTACTGTTATAAGCATGGTTATTATTATCATACTTCTAATGATGTAATAGGCGATTACGCATTCGAGGACTGTAGCGGATTAACGAGTTTAACCCTTCCTGCTGGTATTACCGAGATAGGCTATTCCGCATTCTTTTACTGTTACGGATTAACGAGTTTAACCCTTCCTGCTGGTATTACCGAGATAGGCGGTGGCGCATTCTATGGCTGTAGCGGATTAACGAGTTTAACCCTTCCTGCTGGTATTACCGAGATAGGCTCTTCCGCATTCCAATACTGTATCAGATTAACGAGTTTAACCCTTCCTGTTGGTATTACCTCAATAGGCTCTTCCGCATTCCAATACTGTAGCGGATTAACTTCTATTTATGTATATGCAGAGAAAGTACCCAAAATAGGTAATGGTGTATTCGAAGGAGTTGATGCCAAGAAATGCACAGTTTATGTACCAATGGGAACTTATAATGATTACTGGCTCTCTGACTTTGGCTACTACTTTGAGAACATAGTAGAATTCGATGCAACAGGCATCGACAAGACTACAACCTCTACCGATGTTGAGGAGGTAGCTCGCTATTCAGTAAATGGTCAGCGATTGTCTGCTCCAACCAAGGGATTGAATATCGTGAAGTATAGCGATGGTAGCGTGAAGAAAGTTACTGTTCGATAAAGGGTGGCAAGCATCCTTGTGAGACAATATTTTGGGGAGTGTGTCAAAAGTTTAAACAGCCCGTTTTGTTTGACTTTTGACACACCCCCTTTTTTGTATTTAAGCATTAACATTTGCTCTCAAATCGGATCAGAATTTCTAATGACTGACCTGTTGGCGGAATTAAATTAGTGCATACTTAATTCTACCAATAGGCTTGTCGTTAATGAAGTTTACGTATTGCAGAATGGTGAGTGCACTAATTTTGCCAATAATTCTAGCAAACAAACCATTCGTTATTTTAGCATAGTTCCTGATGATCAAGAACTGGTCTGTAAGTTGTGAGAATAGCGTTTCAATTCTCTTTCTTGCCTTTGCAAACGGAACGAATGTCGGCTTCCAATCCTTTTGGTTGAGCCGATACGGACACTCCAGTCTTATGTGTGCTGTCTCAAACAAGTCAAGCTGTACATCAGCTCCAATATATCCCTTGTCGCCATAGATACTACAATCGTGATAAGTATGTTATGTATGTTCTCGCGCTAAGCGACTATAAGCAGATGTACAAAGCATGCTGCTGCCGCGGGTTACAAACCCGCCCCCCAATTAGGCAGACAAAATACCGGTACAACACCTAAAAATCCTTACGTATTTTTACCACCGACGTTTTTTGTTTCATGTTTCATTTTTTACGTTTAACAAAGTGATAATCAATGATTTCAAGAGATGAAACATAAAGATTATATGTTTCACTTTTAGTTTCATAGTTTCACTTTTCCATTTTTATCGTTTTGCAAAAAAATTAGAGATTACAACTATGAAAAAGAACACAATGAGAGCGATTTATCGCTCCCATTGTGTTTTTAAATCTCTCCCACAGTGTTTTTGAATCGCTCCCACAGTGTTTTTGAATCGCTCCCACAGTGTTTTTAAATCGCTCCCAC
>ERZ1034980.1971-NODE-1971-length-11518-cov-58.454244_pt1 | contig 11518 bp, 10 predicted proteins | sample MGYA00520622_ERZ1034980 | MGnify/ENA primary metagenome ERZ1034980 (study PRJEB33766, sample SAMN09781791) | gut metagenome | biome: gut microbiome | host: Homo sapiens | place: Madagascar | study: EMG produced TPA metagenomics assembly of the PRJNA485056 data... | reverse complement strand
CAGCTTACCGACATGCTTCTTCGTGTACGCAGCGGCGATCATGTTCTGGATGTAGGTGTAACGCTCGTTGGTGATGATGGACTCGGCATCGTCATCCTCCGCCTTCTCGACCGCGGCGATGATGGACTCGACGTCGACGTTCTGGCCGGCACCGATCATCTCGTGGCGGATCTTATCATCCCGCTCGAAGAGCTTGACCGCGAAGAAGCGCTTCTCGCCCTCCGGAACGTACGCGGCGATCTTCTCCTCGATCTGGAGGATGGCATCCATGACTTCTTTAGAGAAGCTGTGTACGATCTCGGTGGAACCGGTCTGTGCCTCATGGATCGCGAGCTCGGTCGCCTCCTTGATGCCCGTGCCGTTCAGTGCGGAGATCTTGACCGCCTTACAGCCGAGGTACTTCTCGATCTCGTCGAGACGGATCTGGTCGCCGTTCTTCTCTACGACATCCATCATGTTGACTGCCATCACCACTGGAATACCGAGCTCCTTCAGCTGTGTGGTGAGGTACAGGTTACGCTCGAGGTTCGTACCATCTACGATGTTCAGGATCGCATCCGGCTTCGTGTTGATGAGATAGTTTCTCGCTACGACCTCCTCCAGTGTGTATGGAGAAAGTGAATAAATACCCGGAAGATCGGCGATGGTCACATCTGCGTGGCCCTTCAGCTTACCTTCCTTCTTCTCTACTGTAACGCCTGGCCAGTTACCAACGTACTGGTTCGATCCGGTCAGCTGATTAAACAGCGTCGTCTTTCCGCAGTTTGGATTACCTGCGAGTGCAATCGTGATTGCCATTTGTTTTTCCCCCTCTACGATTTTTCATGCTCCGCCACGTCCTCCGTGGCCAATGCTTCCATCCGGGCACCGCCCGCTCAGGATCTGCTGTGCTCAGGCCTTCGTCTCGACCTGTACCATCTCGGCGTCAGCCTTCCGTACGGAAAGCTCATAGCCACGTACGGTGATCTCGATCGGATCGCCGAGCGGCGCTGCCTTACGCACATGAAGGGGTGTTCCCTTCGTGAGCCCCATGTCCATGATTCTTCTCTTGATGGCACCCTCACCGGTGATCTTCGCTACGACGCAGTCCTCACCTGGCTGAATCTCTCTTAATGTTTTCAACTCTGTTCCCTCCTGTTTATCTATAAGGCGCAGACACGCTGCGGATTATACTCTTTCACGCACTGATCATGACCTTGCGGGCCATCGTCTCGTCCAGCGCCAGTCTCGACTCCTTCACCTGTACGATCAGATTGCCGCGATTGCAGGAAACGATCTTCACCTTGCCCCCGGCATAGAATCCCAGTGACTCCAGGAAATGCTGTGTCTTATCATTTCCTCCGATGCGCTGAATCTCATATTCTTCACCCTGTGTTCCCATCGATAATGGCATCATCGTACCTCCTTTACATGATGTTTATGGCAGTGCCGAAGCAGTCTTCGAATCCTCTCATCGACAGCGCCGCTGTCCGGTGCCTGATGAGGCCGCCACATCTACATAGAAATATGAATTAGCCCCGTCTAATTAGATGAGCCTAACTTTACGTTAGTAAGTTAGCACTAACCTTTTTTCAAGTCAATAGCTTTCGTTAAAATAATTAGTTATATCTAACTTTCGGGTGACCGTTCAGGCGGGGGCCGGAGGGCCCCCTGCCTGAACAGTCCATCGGACCTGGACTACCTGGGCGTAGCGCGAAATCCCGGTGCAGTTCTATGGCTGAAAAATCGAAATCTATGGTATACTATCGGGGATTAAGGTTTATGGCTTTAACGTATGTTTTTTAAAGGAGTTTCGATATGAGTACGTATGCGACACATGAGTCGTCGGAGAATTATCTGGAGAGTATTCTGATGCTGGCGATGAGTCAGCAGGTGGTGCGTTCCATCGACATCGCGAATCTGCTGGGCTTTTCGAAGCCGTCGGTTTCGGTGGCGATGAAGCATCTGCGCGAGGAGGGGATGATCACGGTGGATGGCAATGGCTACATCGCGCTGACGGAGGCCGGGATGGCGGCGGCGAAGTCGACCTATGAGAAGCATGTGGTGATCACGAATATGCTGGTGCGGCTCGGGGTGAGTGCGTATACGGCGGGGCAGGATGCCTGCCGGATCGAGCATGTGCTGAGTCCGGAGACCTTCGAGAAGATCAAGGAGCACTACCTGAAGCATCCGGGCGTCGAGGACAGCGCGGAGTACCAGAAGCTGCAGACGATTCAGAATTTCGTGCAGACCGTTCCGGGGCGGCAGGACTGAGATACTCTTCCGGGTAGCCGGGCGAGGGGTCTGACCCCCGCGTGAATCCGATCATCATCTTAAGAATTTCGTAAGGGGGGTCTGACCCCATAAACTTCCGGGTGGTCAAGCACCGGACGCAAAACAGCAGCTGCACCATTTGTTGTGCGGCTGCTGTTTTGCTTTATCCGTAATTTTGATTATCGTCTGAATCTGTCCAGCAGTCCACGTAAACGTTCTGCGAGGCGGATCGGCTCTGCAACGGCTTCCGCCGGCTTATGCATGGAGGTATGCAGGAAATAGTCCTGGGAGTCGAACGGCTCCGCACTGTGCTTCCGGCAGTAGCTGCCGTCCGGGAGGACGAGGCTCGCCTTCGCGCTGTCACGGAGCTGGGCGTCGAGGATCCAGCGGAGCTCGGCACGAAGCTCTTCATCCTGTATCGGGCACGCGATCTCGACACGGCGGTTCAGGTTTCGTGTCATGAGGTCTGCCGAGGCGATGTACATCTCGGCGTCTGCGCCACGGCCGAACTGGTAGATACGGGCGTGCTCGAGGAAGCGTCCGACGACGGAGGTGACGTGCACGTTCTCGGTTTCACCGGCGACACCCGGGAGGATGCAGCAGATGCCACGGATGATGAGCTGCACCTCGACGCCTGCGCGGGATGCCTCTGCAAGCTTATCCATGACCTCGCGCTCGGTGACAGAGTTTGCCTTGATGCAGACATATCCGTCGCGACCACGTGTGATCTGCTCGTCGATCTTCCGTAGAAGCATTGGCTTGATCCCGTATGGGGAGACGAGGAGGCGCTTATACTCACCATCGAGCTTGTTTACGAGCATATTGCGGAAGAAAGCCGACGCGTCCTCACCGATCGTCTGGTCGACCGTCATGAAGCTTAAGTCGGTATACATCGCGTTCGTCTTCTCGTTGTAGTTGCCGGTGCCGACCTGGGTGAGGTAAATCGTCCGGTTATGACTGCGCATCGTGATGAGGCAGATCTTGCTGTGGCACTTGAAGCCCTCGGTGCCGTAGATGACCTGACAGCCGGACTCCTCGAGCATCTTCGACCACTCGAGGTTGTTCTCCTCATCGAAGCGGGCGCGCAGCTCCATGACGACGAGGACTTCCTTTCCGTTCTCGGCCGCGCGGCAGAGGGCCTGCGCGATCTTCGAGGAGGAGGCCATACGGTAGATCGTGATCTTGATGGAGAGCACCTTCGGGTTCTCGGCCGCCTCGTTCAGGAGATGAAGGAACGGATCCACCGAATCGTACGGGTAGAACAGGAGGCGGTCACGCTGACGGATCTGCGAAATCATCGGCTGATCCCGGCGGAGATCCTCGGCCCAGCGCGGATGATGTGCCGGATACTGGAGGCGCATGGAGAGTTCCTTCGGGAGTGCCCCGATCAGGCGGAAAACATAGCGCATATTGAGCGGACACTTATCCACGAAGACTTCATGGGTTTCCACACGGACGACGGAGGACAGCAGCTTCCGGAATTCTCCGGAAATCTGCGTGTTCAGCTCGACGCGCATGACCGCGAGGTGGTCACGGAGCTTCAGGAGCTTCGTCATCTGGTTGCGGAAATCCGCCTCGTTATCGTCGAACTTATCATCATCGAAGCTGATATCGGCGTTACGGGTGACCGCCAGCACACAGCGCTCCTTCACCGTGTAGGCATCAAACATGGTCGGCAGCCAGCGGAGGAGGATATTTTCCGTACGCACGTAGCGCTTTCCATCCGAAAGCATCAGGAACGGTGCCGCGGTCTCCGGCATCGGCACGATCCCGATGGCCTTATGCCCCTTCTTATCCTCGAGAAGTGCCGCGCCGTAAATCCGCTTGTTCGTGAGGTGCGGTACCGGATGGTTCGGTCCGATGAGGATCGGCGACAGTACCGGCAGAAGTTCTGTCTTAAAGAAGTGATTCACGAGCTTCAGCTCGCTGGCGTCCAGCTGCTCCATCTCGACGTCCTGGATGCCACTTCGGCCGAGCTCCTCCATCACGGCGCTGTAGATCTGCTTCTTCATCGTAAGGAGTCCCGGAATCACCTCATAGATGTGGTGAAGCTGCTCCTCTGGCGTCCAGCCGCTCTTATTATCCCGATCGTCCGGTGTCATGCGCGCGAGGTCGAAGATGCTGCCCACACGCACCATGAAAAACTCGTCCAGATTGCTGGAGAAAATCGAGATGAACTTGAGGCGTTCGAGTGCAGGTACCGACGGATCGGCGGCCTCCTCGAGCACGCGCTGATCAAAGCGCAGCCAGCTTAATTCTCTGTTCTGGGTGTATCTGTATCGTTTCTGAGTATTCTCTTGCATAAATAGCCTTCCCGTACGCCGTACCTGCTGACGAGCAGCTGCTGCGCCTGAAATAAATGTGCGATGTGCTGCAGTACCAGGATGCCCGGTACGATGGTATGAATCCGCTCCGGTTCGAGCTTCAGGATGAGATCAATCACGGCCTTATCCCCGCTGCAGAGGAACGCACAGAGGCAGTCCAGCTGCTCCGCCGTGATGCTGCGGCAGTCCTCCGAGCAGTGGTAGTAGACCCGCGCGAGCTTCAGCACCGCACGCGAGGTACCACCGACGCAGACCAGCAGCGGGCGTGCCTGCTGCTCACCCGTGAGATAAATCGTTTCTTTGATGGTTTTACGGATCCGCGCGAGGGACTTCTCTCCCGGCAGGATCTTCTTCACGCAGCGCCTGTAGAGGCTGAGTGAGCCGACCGGGAAGCTCTGGTAGTCCACCGGCTTTCCCTCGTCGAAGGTCACGATCTCCGAGCTCGCACCGCCGACATCGAGGAAGGCACCGCTCGACATGAAGAGCTCGCGCATCGCACCGGTGTAGCCGAGAAGCGCCTCGTCCTCGCCGGACAGAATCTCGACCTGGTAGCCGGTCGCCGCCTGGATCACGGCGAGCGCCTGTGCTGTGTTCGTAATGTTTCGAAGCGAGGCCGTCGCGAAGACCCGCGCGTCCTCGATGTTCAGTGTCTGCAGAATCGTCCGGAAGCTGAGCAGACCCGCGCAGGCACACTCGATGCCCTCTGCGCTCAGTCTGCCATCCTCCACATAGCCGGCGAGGCCCGCCATGATCTTCTCCCGAAAGAGAATCTGAAAATCCTGCGCATTCGTTTCATACAGTGTTAGACGGATCGAGTTCGATCCGATATCAATGATTGCCTGCTTCATGTGTTCCCCTCTCTGACCGTTCCGACGACCGTTCACTTTTTTCTAATTATAGACCAGATGCCGACCAGTAAGCACAAAGATATAGCCGGAATGTAAAGTCTGCATTCCGGCTGATGTAAAATCCATGTAAAATCAACGGCTGGGTCTGGTTTCCCGGGAGTTTATGGGGTCTGACCCCATAAACTTCAACTTTAGATTCTGTTTATAAAAATTTAATGGGGTCAGATCCCTTAAGTAGATCACTTCTCGCGTACAGCGAGGGCGATGTCCGGGTAATTCGTGATCACCGCGGTGACGCCGGCGTCGATGAGCATCTTCATGTCGGCACGCTCATTGACGGTCCAGACACGGGTCTTGAGGCCACTCGCGAGGTACTCCGAGAGGAAATCCGCCATCTTCACGTGATATACGGCAGGGTGAAGTCCATCCACCCCACTCTTCGCTGCATAGTCGTCCACATGCAGGATGACATCACTGAAGAGATAGGCGGTTTCGGCATCCGGAATGATCGACTTCAGCTTCTGCACACTGTAGTGATTGAAGGACGAATAGATCACGCGATCCTTCATCCCGGTCTCCTCCACGATGGCTGCCACCTTTTTCTCGATCTCCGGGTACCAGTAGATGCCTGTTTTCAGTTCGATATTGACGGCTATACCCGATGATCTGACCGCGTCGAGCACCTCCCGCAGGGTCGGTATGCGCGCATCCCGGTACTTCGCGAAGCGCTCCCGGAGAACCACCATCTCCTTCAGCTCCTGAAGGGTGAAGTCCTTTACGAAGCCCTTCTCTTCCGTGACACGATCCACCGTTTCATCATGGATGACCACCGGAACACCGTCCTTCGACAACTGGACGTCCAGCTCGATGCCATCCGCGCCCTGCTTGATGGCGAGCAGAAATGCCTCGAGTGTGTTCTCCGGTGCATAGCCGCTCGCGCCTCTGTGTGCGAAAACTTCTGTCTTCCTCATGTTCTGCCTCTGTTTCTGTGTGCCGGGCCTCCTGAGAGGATGCCGCGACATGATGATATTTTATGCCGGGCATCCCTCGGGAGGCCCGGCACCTTCGATCTATACTGTGCGCTTCCATCCGGACGTGTCCGCGCGATTTCTCCTTCGATCAGCCGTTCACGAGATTGTACTCGGTGATGGACTTGTTGATCTTATCGGCCATGTTCTTGACCGCGGTGTCCACATCTTCCTTACCATTCAGCATCGCCTCGATCTCAGACTCGACGGTTGCACGTGCCTCCGGGAAGACGCTTAAGAGTGCGCCGCAGTACTTCGGTGAAGAATCATGCAGCTGGTCGATCGCGGTCTCAAACTGCGGATACTTCGCGATGTTGTCCTTGAAGACCTGCTCGTTCTGGGCCTCAGTGGTCACCGGGAAGTAACCGGTCTGCTCGTTCCAGAACGCCTGCGACTCCGGAGAGATCAGGAACTTGACGAACTCCCAGGTCGCACGAAGCTTCTTCGGGTCGTTGTTGTTGAGTGCCCAGAGGGAGGCACCACCGATGGAGACACCGCCCTCATCGCTGGACTTGATCTTCGGGAAGTATGCGGTACCTACCTCGAACTTACCATTGACATCCTGAAGGATCTGCTTCAGTGATGCCGTGGAGCCGAGGGTGATCGCCGACTTGCCGGCAGAGAAGTCCGCGAGACCGGAATCGCCGCCCTTGCCGACGATCGGTGCATAGCCATCCTGATTCAGCTTCTGCCACTCGGTGAGGATGTTCTTCGCCGCGCCGTTCTGATCGAAGGCCACAGCAGTCGCAGCTGCATCACGGCCGTTGCCGTTGTCCGCATACTCGAGTCCCTGCTTACCGATGAACTGTTCGAAGAACCAGCCATAGATGCCGAGAGACATCGCTTCTGCTGCGCCGCCCTTCGTGATCAGCTGCTCACCGATCTGGTCGATGGCCTCGAGGCTGTCTGGAATCTCCGTGATGCCGGCCTTCTCGAACATATCCTTGTTGTAGTACATGATCGGGGTCGAGGAGTTGAACGGCATGGAGTAGAGCTGGTTGTCGATGGTGTAGTACGCCGCGAGGTTCGGCTCGATGGCCGATACATCATACTGGTCGGCATCGACCATGCCCTGCATCGGGACGATCCAGCCGGACTCGATCATGAAGCGGGTTCCGATCTCATACACCTGTACGAGGTCTGCGCCCATGTTGCCCATCTGTGCGCTCTTAAGCTTGTTGAGAGAATCGTCATAAGAGCCCTGATACTGTGCGTCTACGGTGATGCCGTACTCATTTTCGTCGTTGAACTTCTTTACGAGGGTATCGATCGCCTGGCCATTGACACCGCCCATGGAGTGCCAGAAGGTGATGGTGGTTCCGTTTACATCCTTCGCATCCGCCATGTCGACGCCAGCCGCTGCGGCCGCCTCGGTGGTCTCCGCCTCACTCTGTGCAGCGGTGTCTGCGGCTGTGGTCTGGTCGCCGGCATTGGCCGCCGTCGCTGGTGCTGCATCTGTAGCAGCTGGGGTTCCGTTTCCACAGCCGGCCATCATGGCAGCGGTCATGGATGTTGCAAGCACTAAGGATAATGCTCTCTTTTTCATGTTTCCTCCTCCGTAATCGTCGGATTACGTAATGTGATATATAGAATCGGGACGGTCCCGTTTCTAATGTGATATTTCGAGTTTATGGGGTCTGCCCCCTCTGCCTCCTGCAGCCTGACGCAGTAAACGCCGGAGGCATCGGCCTGACCTAGCCCTTCACTGCTCCGCTGAACATGCCGCGGATGAGCTGCTTCTGGCCGACGATGAAGATCGAGATCGACGGGATGATGATCATCACGACGCCGGCGATCATCAGGGTGATCGACTGGGAGTCGACGCTGTCGAGCATGCTGATACCGATCTGGACGGTACGCATCTTGTTCGAGCCGGTGACGAGCAGCGGCCACATGTACATGTTCCAGGCATTGATGAAGGTGTAGACCGCCATCGCGCCGATCGCGGATTTCGTGAGCGGAAGCAGGATCTTCACGATGAAGCGAAGATTCGTGCAGCCGTCGAGCTTCGCGGACTCATAAAGCGACTTCGGAAAGCTCATGTAGAACTGGCGGAACAGGAAGATACCCATCGCGGACGTCAGGTATGGGATGATGAGGACCGGGTAGCTGTCGAGCATCCCCCAGCCGGCCACCGTCAGGTAGTTCGAGATGATCGTCGCCTCGCCCGGCACCATCATGGTCGCCATGACGAGTGCGAACAGGATGCCCCTGCCCGGAAACTCGAGAAACGAGAAGGCGAAGGCCGCGAGGGAGCAGGAAACGATCTGTCCGAAGGTGATCGTGCCCGCGACGAGGAACGAATTCACGATGAAGCGGAGAAGCGGCACTGTGGTCAGCGCCTCCGAGAAGTTCCGAAGCGTCGGGTGCTTCGGGAAGAGGTTGAGCTCGGTGGTGAAGAGCTCACTGGACGGCATCAGCGCGATACTGATCGCGTACAGCAGCGGGAGGAGGACAATGATGGCGAACACAACATTGGCACCCAGCCTGAGCGCTGTCCGGGTCCGGCGGCGTGCCAGCGCCCGCGCATTCATCTCGTTTTTCAGTGCCAGCAGCTCACCGGCTGACAGCTTTCCCTCCATCGGAATTACCATACTTTCGATTTGACTCATCAGTAACTTACTCCCTTCTTCTCGAGACGGAACATCACAAGCGTAATCAGCATGATGATGACAAACAGAATGACCGACTGCGCCGACGCACTGCCGAAGCGGTAGTTAAAAAACGCATCGCGATAGATCGAATATACGATGACATCGGTCGACTCGCTCGGGCCGCCCTCGGTCAGCAGCTTGATCTGTCCGAAGGACTGGAAGGCCTGAATGATGTTGACGACCAGCGTGTAAAACATGATCGGAGAGAGTCCCGGCAGCGTCAGACTGAAGAACTGCTGCACACCGCTTGCGCCGTCGACCGACGCACGCTCATAAATCGTTTCATCGATGTTGCCGAGCCCGGCGGAGAAATACAGGAAGTTGATACCACTGTTCAGCCAGGCGGTGAGGATCGCTACGCAGTAGAGTGCAGTGTTCGGGTCATTCAGCCAGTTGATGTCGAGGCCGAGGAGCTTGTTGACGATTCCGACCGCCGGATGCAGCATGATTTTAAAAATCATCGCCGCAGAGCTCGATGCGATGGCCATTGGAAGTGCGTAGGCCGTACTAAAGGCCCGGATCCCCGGGAAGGCCTTATTACAGAGCACCGCCGCCGTGAGACCGAGAACCATGCTACCGAAAACGACGATGACGACGAAGACGAGCGTCACCTTCAGGCTGTTCAGAAAGGAGGCAGAGCTCAGAAGATCGGTATAATTCTGAATCCCCACGAAGAGCTTCGCCTGCCCCATCTTGTTCGTCATGAAGAGGCTGAGATAAAGCGTTTTAAAAAACGGATAAAAGAGAAAGACGGCAAAGATCAGAAGACTCGGCACCAGATAGAGGTACGAGGTCAGTGGAACATGCTTACTTTTTCCCATGCTTACCACTCCTTTCTATAGAGAAGATTCTCCTCGGTTTCCATGTCGAAGACGTGGGCACGATCCATATCGAAGCAGAGCCGGAGCTTCTCTCCCACCTGCGTCTGGTTCGTCGGCTTCAGACGAACGGCACAGGTCGCCTGCTGTTCATCGAAATAGAGAATGACCTCGGAACCGAGCATCTCGCGCGTCACGACCGTCTCCTCGACGTCGACGCTGTTCTCCGCGAAGCCGCCCTCGATGGCATCTGCTTCTTCATAGATGTCCTCCGGACGGATGCCGAGGATCACGCGGCGGCCATCGTACTTCTCTCCGATGTGGCGTGCATGCTGGCCGGTGAGGTAGACCTTCTTGATCGGACCGGTGCCCGCGAAGATGAGTGCGGTGCGGTCCCGCTCGACTGAAACATCACACTCGATGAAGTTCATCGACGGAGAGCCCACGAAACCGGCCACGAATTTATTGATCGGGTTATCGTAGATCTGCTGTGGTGTGTCTACCTGCTGGATGAGACCATCCTTCATCACGACGATCTTCGTACCGAGCGTCATCGCCTCGGTCTGGTCATGGGTGACGTAGATGATGGTCGTGTTCAGCTGCTTATGTAGCTTCTGGAGCTCGACGCGCATCTGCCCACGCAGCTTCGCATCGAGGTTACTGAGCGGCTCATCCATGAGGAAGGCCTTCGGCTGACGCACGATCGCGGCGCCGATCGCCACTCTCTGCTTCTGTCCACCCGACAGCGCGACCGGCTTCCGATCGAGCAGCTGTCCGATCTCGAGGATCTCTGCCACCTCGCGCACCTTCCGGTCGATCTCCTGCTTCGGCAGCTTCCGAACCTTCAGTGCATACGCGATATTTCCATACACCGTCATGTTCGGATACAGCGCGTAATTCTGGAAGACCATCGACATATCCCGCTCACCCGGATCCAGGTAGTTGCAGAGATTTCCATCGATCCACAGCTCCCCATCCGTGATCTCCTCGAGCCCCGCGATGAGACGAAGCGTCGTCGACTTGCCACAGCCGGACGGACCGACGAACACTACGAACTCCTGATCATGGATGTCGAGGTTAAAATCCTTTACGCCATAGTGCGTCGCATCAAATTGCTTACAGACATTTCGAAGTGCAATTTCTGCCACTCTATATCCTCCTTTGCAGTCATCTGGACTGCACCTTCTTTTTTCGGAACTGGCTTTCCAGCCAGGTGCAGCTCCGCCTGCTACAGCCGAACAGCTTATGGAATCTGCAGAGCGCAGCGATTCCCGTTTCGACAGCGGAACTTTCGCACGCCCCCTATATAACCACATCGGACCGGGCGGTATCTATCATGCTGTCGCTAAATTTACGTAAAATGGAGGTAAGGCGGTGGCGGATTTCCTAACTGTTCCAAATCTATTTGCCACTTTTCCAAAACAAAAAGGCACCGACTATTTTCAGTCGATGCCTCCATATAATGCAATCCATACGCGCAGACGGCAGATATTTCACGAATCCGGCAAGCATTGATTTTTCTCACCTGATTTCAAGCCTTAGAGAGAGTAATGTCTGTATGACGATTAAATACTGTTTTTCGACCTTTCAAAG
>ERZ1034980.1969-NODE-1969-length-11531-cov-16.348031_pt1 | contig 11531 bp, 2 predicted proteins | sample MGYA00520622_ERZ1034980 | MGnify/ENA primary metagenome ERZ1034980 (study PRJEB33766, sample SAMN09781791) | gut metagenome | biome: gut microbiome | host: Homo sapiens | place: Madagascar | study: EMG produced TPA metagenomics assembly of the PRJNA485056 data... | reverse complement strand
TCCGTATATAGAGCTGTATCATCTAAATCTTCTACTGTAAAAGATTTTATATTATTATCTTTTTGATGGTCAATTTCACTTTGCTTCGCTAACACTTGTTTAGTTTCTTCAGTTAAATGTTCTGCATATTTCTTTGAATCAAAAGTATATAATAAAACAGTATCTTCAGTGAAATCTTCTAAAGAATAACCAAAACTAACAAAAGGTTCTGAAACAAAAATATCATCAAAACTAGAAGGGACTAATAAATTTTTACTTTTGTCATAAAAATTCTTATCTTGATAAAGAACCACTCTAACACGAGTAATATTTACGTCAGGGTCTAAATCAAATAAAAGCTTCTGTTCAAAACCCACCTCAAACTTATATGGATCTCCAATCATGTTAGAAGAATCCAATTTAAACATATACCAATCTTCGACAGTCTGTTCAGCAGTATTTTTCTTTTCACCAAGAATATCTACTCTAATACCATAGTTACCAAGAATGACATTTTTTTGAGATAAATAATTTTTAAACTTAGCTTTAATAAGCATTTTCTTATATGCTTTGTATTTAACGCCTTCATCTTTTTTAGTATCATCTTTTTCTTCTTCTAATTTTTTACTGAAATTATCTCCGCTATCCCAAATAGTTATTTGAGTTTTTTCTCCATTAGCGATAATACCAGTTTCTCCAATAGAATTAGAAATTAAATTTTGTGTAATATCTATATAACTTTTTTCTGGATCGTTAGTATTATAATCTGCTCGATTTTGATCATAACGTCCAGTAATTAATTTTTTGTTATTATAATCTCCATTAGGAATATTGACATAAACAGAGGCACCACTACTATATTTCGTTGATTCAGAATACGCTTTAAATGTAGATGAACCATCGGTAACAGTATATTCACCTTGCTCACTTTTTGAGTCATCAGTAATGGAGCATTTTACAGTTTTATCAAACTGTAAATTTTTAATTTGTTGAGCTGCTATAATATCCATAGCATCAAATAATTTTTTAATGTTATCTTCCATAGTAGCTTGACTTCCATTCTCTGTTGCCATATTTAACTCCTTTCTCTCCAATTTCTATTATAACATAAAATTTTATCTGGGTCAAGTGTTTTTAATTGCCCAAAATAAAAAATAGGGATGAATCAAACGATTCATCCCTAAAAAATAAATTAACGTTTACGATTTGCATATTGAGAAGCAAGATTAACAACATTATCAAAAGCTGAAAGAATTTCATCTTTATTAGTTGCATTTGGAAATTCTGCGGTAATATGAACATTTTGTTCAAGAACACCGTTATCTTTATTTACTGATGCGGCAAATAAAGAGCCTAAACCTCCACTTGCACTCATTGCATTTAAATCAATCATATCTGAAATCTGACGAACTATATCTACGGTTTTTAAGAAATTTTCGGTATCATCTTTATTAAGAACGATTTCTTTTTGATGTAACATAGCAAAACGACCTTCACCGCTCCAGTCTCCTGTATATCCACCAGTATCAAATTTACCATAACTATATTTTTCTCTTACTTCAAAACGTTTATCCCAATATTTATTATATAACCATCCATTTTCAGCTTTTGCATTAATAATTGCTTGTGCATTAGATACGCCTTTTTCTTTAAGTTTTTTAGCTCTTTCTGGGTCATCTCCCCATCCAGAATGGTCACCCCAAATCCAAATTGCCGCAGCAACACCTTCTGCTTTACTTGAATTGTCTTTTGGTTTATTTTTATTAGGTTGAGTTGGAGTTTGACCGCCTTTATTACCTCCATCGGTATCTCCATCAGAGCCCTTATTATCACTGGTAACAGCTTTAAATTTAGAATGAGCTTGAACTACTTTTAAGAAAGATTCATATAACTCTTCATTTGATTGAACAATTGCATCAATAGAAGCACTATATTGATCTTCAAATGCTTTAACAGATTCTACCACAGTCTCAAAATCAGAATTAATTTGTGTTGCAGTATCATCCATTTCAGTTTGTAAGGTTTCTGAATCAGTAGTCATTTGAGCAACATCATTACTCATTGTATTAGCAAAATCATCCATAGTTGTTCCAGCCTTTTCCATAGCCAGCTCATTTTGAGTGGCATAATCATCTGCGGCTTGACCAACTTGACTATACATATCTTTGGCAGCTTGATTCCAATTATCTTGAAGGTCTTCCATGTTCTCATATCCAGTAGCAACAGATAATTGAGTTTGGCTAAAATCACCAATATATTTTTCGTCTGCCATAGCTTTGTTATCAGTTAATTCACCATAACGTTTTACATCATTTTCATACAAATCAGTATTATTAGATAAAACATTATTCATTTGTGAACCATAATAACCAAGCTGTTCTCCATAATATTTTTGTAAATTAGCTAAAGCATCTTGATATTCTTTAGAGCCAACTTCATATAGTTCAGATAACTCAGCAATCTTTTCAGCTTGCTCTTGCTCCATTTTTATCATATTTTCCTGCAAAGTATTAATATACTCTGCATTCATTTGTTGCATTTCATGAAGTTTATCTTCATATGATTGTTCTGCTTCTGCTACTTGTTGTTCATCTGCGGTATATACATAACTGAAATTACCTTCTGAATCTTTGGTCATGCGGACTTGTGACTTAGCATTTTGAGCATCCTCTAATGCCATTTCCGCAATCTTTAATTCATAACGTTTTTGTAAATATTCGAGATCATATTCACTCATCTTTTTACTATCAGATTGCAATCCGTTGATTTCTTCTTGTAGTGAAGCTAATTCTCTTTTGGCTTTAATATTTTTTGTCTCATCAATGGATTTATTAATATCCCGAGTTAATTTAGTTAATTGATAAATTTTTTCATATTGAGGGACATATTGCTCTTCAAGAGTTTTATTTTGATCCCATTTTTCCTGAAGGGCAGTAATACTACCTGCTAATCCGCCAATTTTAGTTGAAAAATCATCAACCATATTATTAACATTATTATCAAATGTATCTCTTGCCTCTTGTAAAGCATCTACCCAATTAGATCTAAAATCTTCTTTGGCATCTTGTAATTCATCCTCCATCTTTTTAATAGATTCATCCCACATTTTTACATCTTCTTTATGACCATCTTTCATAGCCTTATCTCTTGCAGCCTGAGCTGATGCAAGTTGCTGTTGGATTGAATCCATTTTAGTTTTACTTTCAGCTAATAAGTCTATTGATTGTTTTACTTTATTAGCATTGTAAGTCTTCATCATTTCAGATGTAATACCGAGAGATTTTTTACCAACAATATCAATGATATTACCATATGATTCGGTCATTGTTTTAATATGTTTTTGTTTGTCAATAATACGATCCATCTTATCGACGCCATCTTCAAATGCATCGTCCATCTTTTCAAATACTTGCTGTCTTGCTTCACGAAGCTTTTTATTTATATCCAAAAGATTAGACATTACATCCTGAATTTGTTTCATTTCGTCATCAGTAAAATTCTCTTTTGACAATAAAGCAATAGTATCTTTATCTCCTGCGGCCATCTTGGCAGCTAAATCACCTTTTCCCTCAAGATTCTTATGATTACCATTATTAAACATATCATTCAAACCTTGAAGATTAATCTTTCTTTCATCAAGTGCATTTTGAGCTGTATCGCCAAGAAGCTTTATAGCTTCTGCCGCATCATGCGCACTATCATCAACTTTGTCTAATAAGTATTCAAGATATTCAAGTTTTTTATCATTAACCTCAATTTTAATTTCCATAATGTATTGAGTCTTTTCAAATCTTTGGTCATACAATTCATTTTCAGCATCAATAACATCTTGAGCCTTATCAGCAATTAACTCATTGGTTTCTTCATATTGTTTTAGCCAACCTGTAAAACCTTCATACTGTTGTTTAGCAGCTTCAAATTTAGCTTTTGCAGCTTCATCATCTGTTGTATGACTATTAAACTCTTTTACTGCTGCGTTATATTTCTTTATAGCAGCTTTCATTAACTCTTCATAATTAGTAATATTACCATCTTTATCGAATGAAGCTTCTTTCCCAACATAATTTTTTGCTCCAGAAGCAACAGTTTGTTTTTGACCTTTTGAATCTGTATATGTTGTTTTTCCATTTTGAAGTCGTTTTTTATCTATTGCTAAATTTTTTTGTGCAGCTTTTAAATACTCTTTTTGCTTTTCAATAATTTTTTTCTGTTTAGCTATTTCTTGATCCATTAACTTGACTTTAGAAGTTCCATAAGCTCTATCTTTTGCCTTAGAAATTTTCTCATATTGCTTAGTTAAAGACTCAAGTTGTTTACTAATAGTGTGGTAACGCTCAATTTCATCTTTATTTTTTTTAGTTTGCTCAGAGTTATTACGGGCTTCTCTTCCGCCTCCGCCGCCTCCGCGACGGCCTCCACCTCTAGGACGACCTCCTCTACCGCCACCACCGCTTCCTTTGGAGCCACCTCCATTAGAAGAATTTTTATACTTAAAACCTCCACCAGATGCTTTATTAGCAGATTTTACTTTTAAAGAAAATCCGCCTGCCGCATTAGTATCTTCAATGGCTTGAGGTTGAGCACTATATGTAATAGATGGTACTAAAATAGTTTGATTACTAACCTTTCCATCTCCTGCTACAACTGGCTCTGAAGCAGATTGATAAGTAATATTTGGAACTAAAGAATTTACTGTTTTTTGGACAGGCTCTTTCTTTTGAACAGTTTCCAATTCAGCATCAATACCCATTGAAGCTAAATAATCTGTTGCTTGTTGAGCAGTCATACCAGCTGAATTTACTAAATCTTCCAACTGACTATAAAAGTTTCCAGTATCAAGAGAAGCTCCAACTTCGATATCTTCAAAATTCATTTCATCCATTGCAGCTTCAACAGCAGCTTTTTCATCAAAGAAATTTGTATCATCGAGATTTAATTGAGCTTCAATATCTTGTTGCATACGGTCTTGCAATTCAGCATAGGCTTCTTCTGAACCATTAGCAGCTTGTTTTAATAATTCAAGATTATCTGCACTGGTTAAGAAGCTATCTGATAATGAACTTCCATCAATATCAAACATATCGCCATAAACATTAGCTAATTCTTTTCCAACTTCAACTTGCTCTTGCAAATCTCCTGCATTTAACGCGTCCATCCAGTCATCATAATTTTTAGTAACATCTTCAACGGCGCTATCATAACGAAGAATTGATTCTGCTGTTTTTTTAGCTTGTTTTGCATTATCTTTTAACTCATCGCTTAAATCTTCTACTTTATCACAGTTTTCTTGTAAATGATCAGCTAAATCATCTAATGCATCAGTATCTACATCTGAATCAACAGTATTCTGCAATTCTTCAAATTTTTTATTAAAAGCATCAACATTATCTCCAAGAGAACCATTATCCCACATTTCTTGAAGTTCTTGAGTTGTTTCAGCTGTACTGGCTAATTTTTCTGCCAATCCTGATACATCATAATTTGCACCCATAAAATTATTAAGAGTATCATATAATTGCTGTAATTCTTCTTGAGTGCCATTTTGGCATAAATTATCAAGGGCTTCTTTAGAGTAACCTAATTGACTACAAAGATTTGTAGCATTAGTATCTTGCATAATACTATCAAGGCCTTGTTTCATTGAATCAAGACTCTCTGTATCTATATCTCCTAATAAATCTTTAAGATTTAATCCTCCATCTGCTGGATTAGATACAGCTTGTTGCCAAGATGCCAAAGTTTGCATTTGTCCAATAATACTGGATAAATCCATTCCTTGAATAGAATCAAAATCTGCTGTCCAAGCTTTTGTCTTATCATCTACATCTATCAAATAATTTGATAATTGCGGAAACATTTGCAGTAATGGAGCTATATCATCTGTTTTAACAGTTTCTCCTGCTTTAGCATCCTGTAAGCTGGACAATTGATCAAAATTAGCAGCAACACTGGACATATCTATCATTGTTCCGTATGAAGCTCGCATTGCCGCTTCAAAACCTTGCCAAGCGTCTGAAGTCGTATCAACTGTAATACCTAAATCAGATAAAGCTGAAGAAAGATTACTTATAGACTCATTGTCTGTCCAGTCAGTATCTAAAATAGCTTGTAATCCGTCTTTAATCTTATCTGCATCAGCATCTCCTAAAGCTGATTGAAGACCAGACATAAAAATAAGTCCGCTTTGTTCTCCCAATGGACCAAGTTCCATTTTATCAACAATATCTTCAACACCAGATGCTAATCCAGTAGACATTTGATCTTTAATATTTTCAGATAAATCTTTAAATCCATCTATTTTATTTATTGCATCAAAAGCCTGATTATTTTCTTTAAGACTTTCTCCAAAAGCTTTAACATACTCATCTGCACTTTCATGACCAAGATTTTGAGCCATTTCGTCTGTGATACCTAAATCTTCTGCAGTAATTGTACCTTGTGAAATTGCATTAGGAGTAATACCGCTATCTTTTAAAGCTTGATTTTGAGAATATGAAATATCTGAAAGATTCTGATTTATTCCAAAAGATTGAACTGCATCATTTACTTGACGACTTTGAGCATCTGTAATAGAATCAGAAGCCTTTTTTGCAAAAGCCTGAACCGCATTGCCTGAATCTTCTAATGACTGTATGAAGTTATTCTCCATATCATTACTAAAATCTTCTACTGCGGCCTTACTACCTTCAAAATCAATAATATCTTGTTTATTTACAGTTTCTTTTTGTTCTTCACCATTAATCTTATAGCTGGAAATATTTCCTTCTTTATCCTTTTTAATTTCAGAAATTACTCCATCAATACCTTTAACTTGTTGTAAATAATCTTTTAGATATTGTTGATAATTATCATCATAATTATTAGAAGCTTCTTCAATTTTTTCTTTTACAAAATCGCCATATTGCTCTCCTGCTCTGGAAAGGAATTGAGAACTATCAGACATTTTTTGAACATAATCTGAATTTGCTAATAATTGAGCCGCCATAGCTTGATTATACTGAGTTTGTTGAGCTTTAGCATCATTTTGAGCAGATGTTAAATCATTTTCAGCATTTGTTAATTTTGAATTTGCATCTACATAATTTTGATTTGATTCAGCATATTGAGAAACGGAAGAGTCTAAGGTATTTAATATATCTGACATTCTGGAATTAAAATCATCATTAAATTCCTCTGTTCTGTCTATGGCTTCATGTTTACCAATACCTAAAAAGCCATTTGAAGCTTCTTGTACGTATCCACCATTATTACGAATATAATCTTTTTTCTCTTGAGAGCTGGCCTTACTATCTTTATAAAACATATCTGTATCATTATTAATGCCTCTATCTTGAGCCATTTTTAATAATACAGCTTGTTCAACTGCAGATTTAACAGTTTCACTATCAATACCTTTAGTAAAAGCATCTTCAAGAATAGATGAAATTTCGTCTGCGCTAAATAAATCACCGTATTGATTAAGAAGATTATCAATAAGATCTTGTTTAGTATTATCAAGAGCGATTTTTGCTTCATCAGCTTTTTCTTGTATTTCACTATTAGTATCTTTAGTTACTGCATTTTGATCGTTGCTTTCTCTAATTTTTGCTTGATATTGTGCACCTTGAACAGCCAGTTGATTTTTTTCTTGCTCTTCTTTAACTTTATCAAAACCTTCTTGAGAAATAGATGGTGTTCCATTTTTATCATATTGAAGATATTTAGCTAAAGTAGGATATTTTGCTATTAAATCATTAACAGATTCTTGAACCGCAGACATCTGAGTTGCCCACTCTTCTGTTCCTTGAGTACAATTAGCAAGAGCTTCTGTGACAGTAGTATATTTATCAAAATCAGATTCAATTTCAGAAGCTTTTGTTTTAGCATCTTTTAATGCGGAATTAAAATTATCAACTTCTTTTTTAGATTTTGCTAAATTATCTTCTAAAGAAGTATCTCCTTGAGAGGCTTTTATAAAAGCATAAACACCTGCTGTTACTGCTGCTAATGCACCAACTAAAATAGCTAAACCTGCAATAATCGCGCCTATAGAATTAGCGCTCATTGCTGCATTTAAACCAACTTGAGCAACAGTTGCAGCATTTAAAGCTCTTGCTTGAGCTAAATGCCCAGTCACAGTAAGACCTATTTTTACTAATGTTAAAGCTAAAGTTTTTCCTAATGCAGATTCAGCTACATTATGAGCAATAGCTACTGCAGTGGTTTTTAAATGAGCCTCTTTTAAAGCGGTAAATCCCATAACAATAGAAGGTATTGCCATTGATAATGACATCATAATACTTGTAGTTTTTTCCCAAGCTGACATATCAGGGTCTTTTACAGTATCAATAATTGATGATAAAGAATTAAAAGCAAACATCAATGAAGTTACTCCTTGAGCAGCTTTAACCAATCCATCAGACCATTTTAAACTACTATTTCCACTTCTGTTTAGAGTTCCTTCTGTTCTTTCTACTCCAGCTCTATAATTTTCATTTGCTTGATTAGCTTCATTAGTAGCCACAACTGTTTCATGCAAAGTATTAACATAATTTCTTGCTGCTTGATCATTTTCAATATCTCCAGTAGCCCCTGTTAATGACGCTAAATTACCAGTTCCACCTTCAACATCATTTTTAATAGCAGCTTTAATTTTAGTTAATTTTTCAGAAGTTAAATCAGCCTTATCTCCTAAAGTAGTTATTTCTTCTCCTGCTTCTCTTAAAGCTTCATGAACTCCAGTTTGACTTGTTTCAGTATCTTTAGCTGATTGAGATAATTTTTTAAGAGAACCGTCTAAAGCCTGAAATTCTTTATCTGTTAATTGCTGTCCATTTCTTAATTTAGTCATTGCAGCATCTAATTGATTAATTACTTCAACATCTTCTTCTAAAGCCTTTTTTTGTGAAATAATTTCATCTGTATTAACGGTGAATTTTGAAATTTCATTCCCATTTGAATCTTTTCGAGCTGGCTGAGAAGATTCCTTAATCTCTCTTTGATAGGCTCTTTCCATTAAAGCATCATTTGCATTAGATCTTTTTTCTTTTACAGCATCTGCCTCTTTTTTCTTTTCAATCGCTATTTGACCTAAAGCGCTTTGTTGATCCAATAATTCTTGAGTTACAAGTTTTTCAGCTTCACTCATCTCTTGAGATTTTTGGATTAATTGATCTTTTAAATTAAGCTCATCTTGAAAAACCTGAATTCTCATTTGACCTTCTTGAGTTACAGTACCCATTTCAGTGTCAGTATTATATCCAGCCATTGTTCTTGCAGAATCTTGTAAAAATTGACTCCTATTTTGTTCTTGTTTTTCTTTTCCGATTTTAGTTGCCATATTCAAACTATAAATCATATTAGAAAGACCTTCACTTAATTGTTTTTGAAAGACACCTATTAAAATAGAACTTAATCCACTTAATACTCCTTTTAATCCACCGGCACTATCTACTATTTGATCTACTAAATTAAGAATAGAAGTTAATCCATTTAAGGCCCCTTTAAATGCATTTTCATCTAATAAATCATTATAGATTTCTTCCCATGCGGCACGGACTCTTTTTTTTGCACCTTCCCAAGAATCTGCATAAATTTCAGCTTGTTCCTCAAGAGTTCCATCTGCTGTCTCAGCAAATCCAAGATTTTGCTTCATATCATCCCAATTATCCATTAAAGATATAAGCTTTGTATATTGCATGGTACCTGCGGCAGTTTCTGCAAAAGCCATTTTTTGAGCTTTTGTTAATCCATCCCAGCGGCCTGCAGTTTCATCAAGGATAGTATCCATATCCTTCATTTCACCATTAACATCAATAATATCAACGCCAATTTTCTTTAACGCATTAGAATATTTGTTTAAGTCTACTCCATCTTCAAGAGTATCTCCTAATTTCAAACCTTGAAAACGAGAGAAAATAGTTTTTAAAGAATTACCAATTTCACTTGCAGATTGTCTTGTATTAGCTGTTAAAGTAGTTAGTGCTGCAGTTGCATAATCATAACTTAAGCCAATAGTTTTACCAATACCTGCAAATTGTTGAATACCTTCAGCAATTTCTGAACTACTTGATGCAGTTGCCGCACCTAATTTAGTAATAACATCAGCATAGTGCTCAAGAGATTCTGAACCATCATAAAAGTTATTCCAAATTGCTGTCATATATGAAGATACTTGATCAACTGTATCTCCAGTAGCTTGCGCCATTTTAATAGTTGTATCTGTTCTTTGTAATACATCTTCTTCATTCAAACCTTGTTGGAAGAAAATTAAAGATGCATCTGCATATGTTTTTGTTGTTGTACTTAATGATTGTGCAGCTGCATTTGCTTTATTGGCAAAGTCAGCCATGTAACTGGAACTATTTCCAGTTACAATTTGTATATCAGTTAAAGAACGATCTAAACTTTGTGCATAATTATATGCAGATTGAATTGATTCTACAAAACCATGCATCATACTTGAAGATAATTGCCATCTTATTGTATTCTTCATGGTTGTTGCAAATTCATCTAATAATGCACTTGACCGTTTTAAAGGAATTTCAGAATTTGCTATTGCTTTAGCTAATGAAGAAAAAGCTTGCTGACCTTCTGGACCTAAAGATTGTAATTTTTGTCCATAAGCCTGTAAACTTGTTCCGCTTTGCTGGATTGATTGATTTAATTTAGTAAAATCTAATGTTCCAGTTTTTGTATTTATAGCTTTTTCTAAATGAACTTTTAATTCATCTGCGGCGATTCTGGCTTCTTGAATTTCTTTTGTAATAGGTAATTGTGTACTAGTACCAATGCCAGAACTTATCTTTTTTAATTGATTTTGTAAATCTTGTATTTGAGATTTAGCATTACTCGTATCCGCAGTGAAAGCTAAATTTACATTTAATTGTTTAGCCATTTAAGCATTTTCTCCTTTCTCTCCAAAAATAAAGTATATTTTTTTATTTTGCAAAATAAAAAAAAGGAAGAGAGTTAATTTTAACTCTCTTCCTTTTAACTCTATTTTTCTTATAAAATAAAATAATTATATTATCCAAGTTTGGTTAATACATCCTTTAAGAGCTCAAGATTCTCTGGATTAGATATTGCTTGTTGAATTTTTTCTATATCAAAATCTAAATTAGAATAATCTTGAGATACTGATTCTAAAATGCCTAAAACAGAATTATTATATGTATAAACTGCATCTACAGTTTTATTAATTCCATCAATAATAAAATTATATTCATCTTCTGGAATTTGAGAAATAATATCTTTAATAACACCATTTTCTTCCAAAAGATCATATAATTTAGGAATATCTTCTTTTTGCTTTTCAGTAAAAGAAATATTAGTATATGCCATAATCATTTCTAATGTACCAATTACTTCAATCTTAATTGGATTAGGAAAATTATTTTGATCATGTGCTCCATTGATTACTCTTGCAATTAAATCTAATTTTTCATTAACAGGTAAATATTGTTTAATTTCAATTTGATTATTATTTATAGTAATAGTTTTTACTTCATTTTTTCTCTTGAGAGAAAGTTTTGTAAAACCAATTTTTGCCATCTACATAGCCTCCTTAAAAC
>ERZ1034980.1966-NODE-1966-length-11545-cov-9.041862_pt1 | contig 11545 bp, 3 predicted proteins | sample MGYA00520622_ERZ1034980 | MGnify/ENA primary metagenome ERZ1034980 (study PRJEB33766, sample SAMN09781791) | gut metagenome | biome: gut microbiome | host: Homo sapiens | place: Madagascar | study: EMG produced TPA metagenomics assembly of the PRJNA485056 data... | reverse complement strand
ACCCGAGTGGATGGGCGCGCCGCCCCTTCGGACTGATTCGCAGTATTGCCCCAAACGTTTCCGCAAAGGGGGTGGTTCTGCACTTGGGGAGCCACCTACAAGGGGCGGTTTTACTTCAAAGCCATGTGCGCAAAAGGGGTGGTTGCCAAGATAATGCCTGGTAGAGTGAGTGGGGAGGGGTTGAGGGCTCTGGAGAAGCCGGCGTTCAGCCATACAATAAAAAGGCGCGGAGGGGACAGGACCCACCTCCGCGCCGGAACAAGTATCAACCCGTCAAAATCGCCACACCATCCCTAAGGGGGATCATCAGATGTACAGCCGCCCGCTCGGCCTGAAAAACGCAAGGTTTCTCAGCCTTCTTCTTTGAAGAGCATCCTCAGAATCCTGAGCGCAGCACCACGCGATAGATCTTGTTGGCGCCGCTGGTTGTAATAGTTGCACAGACACTCATAGCAGCACGTCTCTTCGCCACAACTGCAATCGGCGACAATATGGTAAGCCCGTTCGACCACCTCTTGCATGTGTGCCGCAATCTGGAGCACATGCCCGGCGCCGCCGGGTACGTTATCGTACAGCAGCACCGACCATGCACGCGCGTCATTGCGATAGAACGTCGCGCCGATCTCCATTTCAGGCAGCTCAAGCACATTGACCGATGCCGCATACAACGCCCACGACAGCGACTCCCAGGCAATTTCTTCAGCAAATTCTTTGTCGCCATAATCAGGCCTGGTGTCCAAAACAAACGTAAGCTCAAGGACATCGCTCACAAACGCCGCTCCGAGAGCATCGTAACGGGAGGTCTTCTTGTCGGCGCACCACGCCTCATGCTTGATTTCCATCCCTTGCCTGGCCGCAGCTCCACAGTACGGGCAGTATGCAAATCCTCTTCCACCCGCGGTATTCATGGCGCAAAGTTGCCCGTTGCCTGCATAGCGCGTCATAACACGTCCGCCAGGATACTCGGTGCAATCGTCTGAGTACTCACCTTTCCAGTTGCGACAAAATTCGATATTGGCAAAACCTGCGGATCGAGGCCTCTGCGCTCCCGGGTCACTGGGCGATTTGATTGCCGTAAAGCCCTCTGAAGGCACAATCATCTTGCGATTAAGGCTGACCGTCTCACCACACACCTTGCATTCGCAAATATCAGAATAGTCATCAAGCGGCCAAGCAAATGTACCGCATTTTTTGCATTTGCCATACGAGCGCACTTCGAGCTTGCCACCTTTGGGACGCCTGATACCCGTACTCTTCCAGGTCGTTTTAGCAGCAATCACCTCGTTGCCAGGGGCATACTCCACAATGGCTTGGCGCAAACCGCGCTGCAGCCTAAGGCGATTGTCCTCAACGGATTCGTCTTCAGCAGGGATATGCAGCTCCACCAAGTCTGTCGGGAAGCCATACTTAGGCAGCACGCCAGTCTCGGCGAGTACTTTAATGGTCTGGTCGCGCTCCAAACTCTTGCAAGCACTGTCCATGCCCGCCGCCAAAGAGTACTTGTGCTGTGCAATATATCGATCTCGTGCCTGAGACACGCGGTCATAATCCCCTGATTTGAGCTCATGGGTGCGCACAAGTCGTCCATCTGGAGCACCGACAAGCTCATCGACCCAGCCCCAGCCATCAATGTCCAGCATCTCACGGATGGGGAGCACCGCGGGAAACACCATATCCAGCTGCTCCCCAAGTCCCCGGGGATGGCCAGCGAGATAATCCTTGAGCTGCTTCATGCCGTCAAGCGAGTCACTCGCCAGGCTTAAAAACATGTTGTATGTTTTTGAAAGTCCCGTGCCAGTCGGATCAAACTCGCGGAAATACTCCGAAAGGGCCACGGCAAACACATGGCGCAAAGCAATCGCCTCGTTGCCCAAATAGCAGCATGGGGCAGGGGTCGCCCCCTTGATAATGCGCACAGGATCTCGATAGAGAGATAGATCGTGCGAGCGAAGGCGGGCAAATGTCACAGCATACCCGGGCTTTCCAGCGCGCCTGCCCACTCGTCCGGCGCGTTGCGTATAGTTTGCCGTCCTGGGCGGAACGTTACGCATGAACACCGCACGCAAATCTCCCACATCGACGCCGAGCTCAAACGTCGTAGTGCACGAAAGAACGTTGACTTTACCATGCAAAAACTCGCTTTGCACTTCGCGAGCTCTTTTGGTCGAGAGCTGAGCCGTGTGCTCTTCAATGTCCAGCGGGAGCGCCGCGTCGCGATACGCGTTCTTATAATGTGCGTCCTTAGAAAGGTTCTCTGCAAACGTAGTCTTATGCAAATGCCCCTCGCAACGGTATGTAGGGCACACGCCATGAGTATCCCAGTGGTACTCGCACCCGCAGGTATCACACATGTAGACGGGGTCGTTATCACGGCATGCATACAGGCGCCACGCATTCATGTCCAAGCGATATCTCTCCGAAGACCCCTTGCGAACATTCAAATGGCAGCTTCTTTCAAGGAGCCCGTAGAACTGGTCAAGGAAACGCCAGATCGATTCCAGCACCTTGGCAGAGTCCTCGCGGCCAAGTTCGACACCGCGTGTTTCGCGAACATATCTCCTGATGAAGTTGCTCCTTAGATTCTCGGTCCCCTTTGTGTTTCCTACAAACGAAATCAGTTCGGCCGGCAGCTTCTCTCCACGTGCCACAACAAACGAAGGGGACGTGCGTGTGCGCTTCTTTAACAGCGCGTCCACACCTTTGGAGACTTCTACGGCCCCTTGTTTGCGCAGGCTCTCAAAGCAGAATCTCACGAGCGTCAGATAGTCTTCTGGACTAAGCCAGTCGGCAAGGCCGTCCCTTTTTATAGTCGTCCCAGCTGCGTTGGGACCGACTTTCTCAAGCTCCCGCAAGAATTCGGTTGGCTCGACTCGAATCACACCGAGGCCCTCGAGGCTGTTTCGATAGGTGTCGCTCATAAGCTCGCCGAGCACCCAGGATTCTGCTATGTTCTCTCGGTCGCCGTCTTTAAGCATGAGATTGTATTTGCGGGCAGCGACCTCTTCAATCCAGTTGCGCACCGCAGAAGGCGACACCCCGTTTGGCCGCGCTGCATTCAAATCTTTGACGGCTTCAAACAGGATCTGCTTCACAGTCACATCGGTATACGTGCGCTCCATAGCAGGGGCAAAATACGCCGCATCCTGGCGTTTGTCCGAAAAACAGATAACGCTGCCGGCCTTGGGGCTCTCGTCCTCGCCCATGTAATCGCCAAACAACCCGCCATCCCCTTGGGCCTGCCCGCCATCGTCGAACGGCGGCACGTGACGCACCAAGTCATAGCAGACGAGGCTGCCTGTTGCCTCGGGAGACACACGCATCGGCTGCACCGCACCCTTGCGCTTGTAGCCGCAATGAGTGCACCTCGATTCCTCCTCAGTTGAGACACCCTTTCCCAAAGGAATGCGCCCGATGCGCTCATGTTCAAAACAATGTTGGGCACCATCGGGATCGCAGCTGGTAGAACCGCATATTGGGCAAATCCAATACAGCTGCTCGTCAACACCAAGATCTTCCGCATCATCTAGGAGGCGATAATACTGGTGGGGCTCATCCCGCTCTTCGTCAGTAAATCCCTTCGTCTGCCGATTTGGATCGATCCAGGGGCTCCCCGTCTCCTTGGATGATGCTTCGGTCCCTAGAATATAGGCTTCGCCACAATGACGGCATGCTGCGACCTCATAGACGGGTACGCTTCGCTTCGCATCCCCTTCATAAGGAACACCTAAAGACTTCTTAGCATCAAGTTTATTACCATACAGGTTGATGAAAAGACCGTCCGGCCCCCTCAAAAACGAGTGATATCGACTGTTCAAAACGGGGACGCCCGGTGAGCGCTGAGCGCCAGCAAGCACCTCGACCATTTGCGTGAGAGCATGAGAGTCAAGTCCCTCAATGCCAAGGCCTGCAATGGCATCAGTCCCATCGAGGGGAGTGAGATCGAGAAGCGAACTTGCCATCACATGGCAGAGCTTGGCCGTGGACTCCTCGCCCAAAAGCAGCTGTCCCAGGGCAACCTGCGTATTCTCGTTGTTCCTGAACGCATCGAGCTCTTGCTGGGGCACATACGGTTCCAGCAAGGCGGCCAACACATGCTTGTCCGGCGCCTCTGCGTCAAGCTCCCGACGCAAACCATCCCAAACCTCAACCGGCAGGCTTCCCCATGGACCGCGCAGGTGATCTACAGGGCTATCGATGTCGCCCGTGATGACATCGATGTCTTCTCCGGTCGTTTCAAACGGCTCTCCAAACAAATCCGCTGCAAACTGGGCGATTTTAGGCAAGTCATCTTTGGAACCCATGGTTGCCGATGTCGCGTAACAATGCAGGTGGCATGGGACAGAGGCCCCTTGAGAAACGCGGGCTTTGAGGCGCCTAAGCAGGAAGGCGATTTCAGTACCCAACGACCCGGAGTACACATGGGCTTCGTCAATGGCGACGTGACGCCAGCCGGCAGCAAATGCCCCGGAAAAGAACGGCGCATCACTAGGGCGCAACAGCAAGTACTCAAGCATCGAGTAGTTTGTCAGCAATATGTTGGGCGGTGTCTTGCGCATCTCGTCACGCGAGATCAGCTCGTTGGGAAGACGCTCTCCGTTTGGGTTCTCTTCATTCCACTGGCGCAGGGCAGCATCCATCTTTTGCTGCGTGTCGCCCGTATAGCGCCCAAACGTAATGTCCGTTCCCGCAAGCAATTCGCGCAGACGTTTAAGCTGGTCGTTTGCCAGGGCATTCATTGGATAGAGAATCATTGCGCGCACGCCAGGCTGAGGTCCCGACTGCTCTATTTCACGCAGTATGTCATCGATGATGGGGTACAAGAAGCACTCGGTTTTACCCGAGCCCGTACCTGTTGTTACGATGTAGTTCTTGTCTTCCCGAGCTTTTCGTGCGGCACGAACCTGGTGCGCATACAGCTTGCGATCGGGGTCAAAGCGTTGAGGATCACCACCCCCAAGCGTGAGCATGCTGCGGCAGAATACGCCCTCATCCACAAGTTCGCGCACCGATTTGTCAGCCCTATAAGGCGGGGCACCTTCAAGAAAGGGGCCTTTTGCCAGGTAACCGGGCTGTGCAAGAATGGCCTCGAGCTGTCGCTGATAACCTTCGTTTGAAAAATGGATAGTCGAAGCAATGTATCCCCGATACGATTCCTCGATTGCGCGCGCTGTCTCTATCGGGTCGAAGCCGTCTGCAAACTCACTCATCGCCTACCCCTTCGCTTGCCTATGGGAATTGTTATTTCATTGTCGGGATCAGGCCCGCCGAACAACGACACAGTGGTGACCGTCACGTAAAAAAGCCCCTTCTTCCGATAGGCTTCTTTTGCCTCTGCCGGGAGCGGGATACGGCGCGTGCCTGCTTCGACAATGCCCTCCCCATACACATCTGAATAGCGGTTGGTACCGCTGGCAAATGTCACGTGCAAATCGCACATCAAGTCCTTCGACTTCGAATCGGCGTCGAAGCACAGCATTTCTTTGCGCCCGTCGCCTACAAGCCTTACGCAACAGTCCTTAAACCCAAGTCCCTTAGCGCACCGCAAAAGGTCGTATTGCACAAGCGACGGCTCATACTTGCCCTCACTCAGTTTGTAGCCAAAGCAAATAAAAGCCTGCAGCTCCATGGCCTCGTACACCGTGCCCTCCTGGGGCATAAACAGCGACTTGTTGTCAAGAAGAGCAAACTCAGTATCGCTCGCCTTGTCGAGTTGCTTCTTCATCAGGGCAACCCTGCCTCCAAGCCGAATCTGAATGGCGCGGCCTCTACGCGGCGAGCTCGTCGATACCCGTATCACGTCCTGTCCCGCGCCAAGATTTTGCAGGGTCGCCAGGTTTACAGACGCAGCTTCAGCTACTCTGAGAAGCTCCTGGTCAATCTCAATCTTGATGCCGGCAAGCACCAGCTCGGCCTCTAGGGCATCGCCTGCAGGCAGGGAGAAGCGGACGCGCGCCGTTTCCTCCTCAAGCAAGGTTTCAATGAATGCGTCCTCACCCGTGACAAGCGAATCAGACTGATGCGTGAAGCTCCCCTCGATCTGGGCGACCTCCACATCCTCCGTAGCGGTAAAACCATATACGCCATACAGCTTTTTATCGATAATCTTGCAATCCTCAAGCCTGAACGCTTGGATGGGCACAATAGCAAACCTATATCTCAAAAGGCGGTTGCCTGTCGCTTTTTGCCGCGCTTCGATGACACAGTGCTTCGCAATACCCCTGCCCTGCTCAGAACTCGGGAAGCTGAGTTCAAGCTCAACCGGCCTTCCATCCTCATCGAGCTCCCAGCTCGAGTCGAGGGCGCCTTCGCGGCCATTGCGAATAAACCTGACCTCGACATCGTCAGCCGATGTGCCTTCGGGGGCCTCGATCCTAATGGAGGGAAGAGCAACGTCAGTCTCCCCGATTCCCATGACATGACCGTACAGATCGATATTGCCGACCCTGCCGATCGCCTTCGACTTGTCGACACCGACCCGATAATCCTCATGCCAGGCAGTCACGACCTCATTTGTCGTCTCATCGATAATGAAGCCTGCAGCACCTGGTTCGACGGCAAACTCAAACACCCGCATGGCACTCCACGCATGCGTGCAATTCATGACATTCAGCAGCTCCATACCACACGCCCCCGCCACGCGCATACCCTCGGGCACCAGGTAGGCAATGCGGCGAGCACGCGCGATGCGCTCATCAGGGCCCCTGAAGCGATACTCGCCCTGCGGCGTGCGAATGAACTCGTAGCAATTGGGCTTTGAACTTTGGAAGCTTTGGAACATCGAAGCAACCTCGAAGAGCTCCCCCTCAGGCGAAGGACTCATCAGCCTTGTCTCGACATCGTATCGCGTGCGCGGCGCAACTTCGACCCCACCGGCGCCCAAGCGCGCATGCATGGTCATTTTTTCAATATCGCACGATGCGGCAAGCTCGCCGTTGACGTAAAAATCAACGCGCGATCCCGCCATTGCAGAAGGCATTTCCGCACTGTTCCAGGCGACGTGCACAACACCGCTCGCATCAAGCATGAGCTTGACGCCATCAAGGAACACGGTCCTACGCAGGCTATGCGCCTGAAGGGCGGTTTGCGGCCCGTTAAGGACCTCCATGAGCGCCGCCATCGCCACGCTGGATAAACCAGGGTTGGCAATCAACGACGAACGCGAACCAGCTTCCACGGCATCGTTGGCAACTCTCCATGCCATCTCGAAAATGTTCGCAGTGACTTGACGCGGTGCCTTCTCGAGCAAAACTCTGGTGCGCCTCTCGGCCACCGTATTCTTAGACATGCGCCCGAGAACATGGCTGAACACCGACTCGCCGGCGGCATTATCAGGCAGATCTTTTTTTCTTGCCATTGGGATGAGGACATCGCCCCACAATCTTCTCCAGACGTCACGCGAAAACCCGCCATGCAGATATGCCGTGCGCGCAAGGTAATGGGACTCTTCATTGCTCTCAAAGACCGGCAGTTTTCGCTGATAGAGATATGCGACGAACATTTGCTTGAACTTCTGTTGAGTCGATGCGTCGCCAACATCCACTTTCTTGAACATTTCGCTCCAAATGCCATCAGCATTTGAATACTCCCTTGCCAGAGATGCAACGTAGATTAAGAACGCGTTCTGGCAGTTGTCATGAATGTAGGCGAGCGCACAGCGCCTATCAGCCCGAAAAATACCGTAGTTGAATATCTGGTGCACTGTGTCGCAAATCACAGGCAAGTCCAAACCCAAGACAGAGAAGGTTTGAAACAGCAGCGCGTCAGGGTACTGGTCTCGCACGTCATCTATCGCCGCACGGGCTTTTTCCTCACATTCGCGTATTGCCCGGCTCAAATCAGCATCGCCAATGCGCCTTGTCAGGCTCAAATCGGAAAATGGCCTAAACTCCTTGCCCAGCCCCATCTCTTCCAGGTCGGGGCGCTCATCAACAGGCGCCCTGGTAAAACGCTGACGACGCTCCCTTGAAGCACGAGATGCGCCTGTGGAACTCGCTGGACGAACCGAGGGCTTGCGCCAGTCGATGGACGATTCATCTTCGGCAGCGAGCGGAAATCCCGATGGAACAAGAGGCGGTTCCTGCGAGACCTCAGCTTGCGCCTGCAAAAGCTCCTCAACGCGTGGGTGAGCGCCTTCGTGCCCCGTCTCACCAGCATGGTCCTCCGATGTGGGACAAGCAGGCTCGGCTGTGCGCATGCTCTCATCACCCGCACAGTCAGCGGAACCGTCTGGCTTAGGACAAGCACCCTCCGGGGCCTCTTCAACCGTAAGCTTTCCGAAAGAGTGCTTCACATAGTAATTGCTCGCCTTGGCCGTTCCGTCGAATAGCAATTTAGCCACGTTTTCACACTGGCCGACATCGGTCTGCTCGCCAGTAACAGCGACAGATGCCGTCTCACCCTCAACAAGTCCGTGCACCCTTGCTTCGTTGCTCACGAGCGGTTTGCCGTCATAAGGTTTTCTCGCGTCAAATGTCATGATGTTTGCAGAGCGCGGCATGATTGAGATAGCTGCGTCACTGTATACGATATTGAGCTTGTCCGTCACGTCCCTGCCACCCATATCTTCAATCCGCAGGATATCGCACTCGGCAAGGACAAACCCGTCGTCTACATTGAGCACGCGGGCCGTAGATTCAGCGCGCACCAACACATATCCTTTTGGCAGCACAATCGGTTCAATAGTGGCCCCATGTTCTTTGCCATCGTAGCAAAATCTACCACCAGCCACGCACACCATCACCGGCTCGGAGGAGTCAACTATAGTGAGAGCTCGCTCAATGCAAACGGAGTCGTAGTTGGGTTTCGAGATAACCGCATTGATGCGATATGAGCCCACTTCCACATAGCCTTCCCCGCAATCTAAGGCAACCGTTGCCCCCTCTGGCGCATCAATTGTCGGAAGGTGAGACTCACCGTCATATGTGACTTCCTCGCAGCCAAACTTGTCAACAGCAATACAAGCCGGCTTGATGGTCAGGGTCGCAACTCCTCGGAAGTCAACGTGGTGCGGCATACTTACGACAAACTCGGTCTCATATGAACCCGCATCGACGTGTTCAGTCTGATTGAGGATATCCAGAGTTGCCCCCTCGGGAACCTGGATGTCATACCCGTGGGGCAGGCCATCGTAAACAACAAGTGCGGGCACCACTCGAACATTGAGACGGGCGCGCTCTACCGTCAGTACGCCGGAAACAAGCTTCAGCTCGTAATTGCCAACCTTGGCTGTCGACGTCTCCCAATCAACCTCCACTGGATTGCAGGCGCTTCCCTCGTTGGTTATCGAACCGGTCGCACGGGCAACGAGACTCTCGCCGGGAAGAAGGCCCTCCACGCGAACCTCGGCACATTCAAGGGCTTCACCGTCCCAAGCCTTTTGTCTCGAAGCGGCAGCGATCAGGAGGGGCTTGGGCGCAATATTAAGGACAGCCTCACCTAGATAGTCAGCATAGTTAGGCCTCGCCACCCTAAACGGAACCTTGTACTCTCCGGCATCGACAAAACTCGATTCGCCCGCAAACTCAATCGTTGCGCCATCAGGGATGCAGATATCGACCCCATGCGGCATGCCGTCATAGACGCACTCGACGGGAGTGGCCTGGACCTCAAGCTCTGTAGGAGTAACATAAAGCGTACCATTGATGCATTCAACCTGGTAGTTATCGCATTTTGCAGAAGAGGCATCCCAATCGATCGAAGCGACGTTTGCGGCAGTACCCACATCGGTAATCGAACCATTCAAAACCACAGTAAGCGTTTCGCCGTCTACGAGCCCGTCGACTTCCGAAATATCGCAGGACAAGGGCTTGCCATCATAGGTCTTCGCCATAGAGCAGGCCAGAACTCTCAGGGGTCTCGGAGTAATTGAGAGGTGCGCCACCCCATGAGCAGCCCTGTGATGAGGCATGGTCACGAGAAACTCGGCATCGTAAGAACCAACGTTCACCTTCTCCGTCGCATTCGCGTATTCGACGGATGCCCCCTCAGGGACACGGACCACAAAGTCATGGGGATTGCCATCGTAAACAACCGTGGCGCAATCTGACTGCACTTCAAGCGTCGCCGGCTCGATCACAAGAGTACCAAGTGCGAACTCAAGCACATAGTTACCTGCTTTTGCCGTGGAGGACGCCCAGTCAACCTCGACCGTGTTGTCAGCACTCCCCTCATCGGTAATCGTACCAACCGAGCGAACCACAAGATGCTCGCCCGCAGCAAGCCCCTCTACTCGGACTTCGGAGCACCGAAGGGGCTTCCCGTCCCACACCTTCTGGGCTGACCCACTCGAAACCATGAGACGGGCCGGACTTACCGTGATATGACCGAGAGTTTCTTCAATTTCAAACCTGGGTGTCACATTCTTGCCTGCCTTGTTGGTAATGCTGTAGCTGGTAGGCTTGACCTCAACGGGGCCACGGGTTGCATCTTGAAGGGCCGGGAACCGCACCGGGCGCAGCGTGTATCCCTCGGGCAGGCCTTCAACCTCATAGGGGAGCTCATGGGGGACGCCGTCATACACGAATGCGCCATCACGAAACGTCACGTGAACGTGTCGCTTGAATAAGCTTCGAATCCTTGCGACGATACCCATCGAACAGCCCCTTCTCGGATGCAAACCCACTACCCGGATGCCTAGAAACGCACTAGAGACCGCTGGGAAGCGAGTCGGATGACTCGATTGAATGGCACCTGAACTCAGGGTAAATGATAGACCATGCGTATTGCATTAAACGCCTCGCCCCCAGGCAATCCACCCAAACGTTCGCTCACCGGTTTGCCCCAGTGCTATACTCCGCTCATCGGAGATGAAAACACGGCCCCGTCGGGTAGTCGGGGCGCGGGCACACGCCCGTCAGTAACCTGCCTTCCGGTTGTCCCTTCTCCGCATGGCTCGACACATAGGGAGGTATGCCATGCGGAAGACACGCGTGTCCTCCACCCTTACCGTTTACTTCGACGGCCAGTTTTGGGTGGGGATGGCGGAGCTTGTCGAAAAAGACCAGCTTCGTGCCTGCAGAATCGTGTTCGGGACGGAACCGTCGAACGAGGAAATCCTTGACTTCGTGCTCGCACGGTGGATGAAGCTGGACTTCAGCGCCCCGATTGCACAAGAGATTCAACACGGGCCGGCCGATGCGAGCAACCCCAAGCGTCGGAAACGGCAAGCAGCCAAGGCTCTCCGGCAACGAAGCGGCTCCACCAAGGCGCAACAGGTAATCTCCGAGCAACGCGAGGCTGAAGCCGAGCTGCGTAAAGAGAGAGCATCCGAGCGCCGGGCGCTCAAAGCCCGGGAGCGCTTCGAACAGAAAACCGAGAAGCGCAAGCAGAAGCGCCGCGGACACTGAGATAGGGCAAGCGGGGCCGACTCAACAAGCGAGGATGCCCTGAGTTGCGAGGCGCGAAAGACTTGGGCGCAGGGCGGGCAAGCGAGCACGCGTGACATTGCGTCGTAGCCGGCGTACTGTTGCCGCCACATCGTCGTGCTCGCGTTGTTGCTGTTGCCGCATCGCCTCTGCCGTGCCGTTGCTGTTGCCTCCCCGCCGCG
>ERZ1034980.1959-NODE-1959-length-11574-cov-17.446653_pt1 | contig 11574 bp, 10 predicted proteins | sample MGYA00520622_ERZ1034980 | MGnify/ENA primary metagenome ERZ1034980 (study PRJEB33766, sample SAMN09781791) | gut metagenome | biome: gut microbiome | host: Homo sapiens | place: Madagascar | study: EMG produced TPA metagenomics assembly of the PRJNA485056 data... | reverse complement strand
AATGCATTCTTCCCATTGTATCTGTCATACCATATGAAGCTGGTCCTGCAGCCATATTATCTGGGTGTAATGTTCTTCCTGTTCCACCACCTGATGCAACTGAAAAATATTTCTTTCCTGCTGCTAATCTTTCTTTCTTATAAGTTCCAGCAACTGGATGTTGGAATCTTGTAGGATTTGTTGAATTTCCTGTTATAGAAACATCAACATCTTCCATCCACATTATAGCAACACCTTCTCTAACATCATTAGCACCATAGCATCTAACTTTTGATCTTTCACCATCAGAATATGGTATTTCTTCTACGACATTTACTTTCCCTGTAAAGAAATCAAAGTCTGTTTTTACATATGTAAATCCGTTAATTCTTGAGATTATTTGTGCTGCATCTTTTCCTAAACCATTTAAAATAACTCTTAAAGGCTCTTTTCTAACTTTATTAGCAGATTTTGCTATACCTATAGCACCTTCTGCTGCTGCAAATGATTCGTGTCCTGCTAAAAATGCAAAACATTTTGTATCTTCTGATAATAGCATTGAAGCTAAATTACCATGTCCTAAACCAACTTTTCTGTCATCAGCAACTGAACCTGGAATACAAAAAGCTTGTAAACCTTCCCCTATAGCTGTTGCTGCATCTGCTGCTTTTGTGCATCCTTTTTTTACTGCTATAGCTGCACCTAAAGTATATGCCCAAGCTGCATTTTCAAAACAAATTGTTTGAACTCCTTTTGTTATTTCATATGGATTAAATCCTTTGTCTGTACAAATTTTTAATGCATCTTCAAAATCTTTTATACCATATTTTTCCATTACTGGTTTGATTTGATCTATTCTTCTTTCATAATTTTCAAATGTTACTGCCATTTAAATTTCCTCCTATTTTATATATATTTTACAAACATGTCTAATTAAAATTTTATTCTTTACGTGGATCTATTTTCTTAACAGCTTCATCGAATCTTCCGTATGTACCAGAAGCTTTTTCAATTGCTGCCATAGGATCCATTCCAGCTTTAATATTGTCCATCATTTTTCCCATATGAACATATTTGTATCCTATAATTTGGTCATCTTTATCTAATCCTAATTCTACTATATATCCTTCTGTTAATTGTAAGTATCTTGGGCCTTTTAATTTACTTGAATAAATTGTTCCAACTTGACTTACATGTCCTTTTCCTAAGTCTTCTAGTCCTGCACCTACAGCTAAACCACCTTCTGAAAATGCAGATTGTGTTCTACCATATACTATTTGTAAGAATAATTCTCTCATAGCAGTATTTATTGCATCACATACTAAGTCAGTGTTTAATGCTTCTAATATTGTTTTTCCAACTAATATTTCACCAGCCATAGCTGCTGAATGAGTCATTCCTGAACATCCTACTGTTTCTACTAATGCTTCTTGAATTATACCTTCTTTTACATTTAATGTTAATTTACATGCTCCTTGTTGAGGTGCACACCATCCAATACCATGTGTAAATCCTGATATATCTTTAATATCTTTTGCTTTTACCCATTTTCCTTCTTCTGGAATTGGAGCTGGACCATGGTCTACTCCTTTTGCCACTGGGCACATATTTTCTAATTCGTTTGTATAAATCATTTTATTTTGCTCCTTTCAGTTTTTTAATTATACTATATATTTTTATTATTTTATTATAATACTTTCACCTGTCATTTCAGCTGGTTTTTCAAGACCCATTATGTCTAACATTGTTGGTGCTAAATCAGCTAATTTTCCTGATTTTAATTTTGCTGTTTCCATTCCAACAAGTATTAATGGTACAGGATTTGTTGTATGTGATGTTTGTGGTTCTCCTGTTGTATAGTCAACCATTTGCTCTGAATTACCGTGGTCTGCTGTTATTAAAAGAACACCTTCATTTGCTCTTATTGCTTCTACAACTTTACCTACATCTTTATCAATTTCTTCAATTGCTTTTATTGCAGCATCTAAGTTACCTGTATGACCTACCATATCTGGGTTAGCATAATTTAATATTATTACATCATATTTTCTTGAATTTATTGCATCTAATACTTTTTCAGTAACCTCTGGTGCACTCATTTCTGGTTGCATATCATATGTTTCAACTTTTGGTGATGGAACTAATATTCTATCTTCACCTTTATATTGTTTTTCATTTCCTCCGTTAAAGAAAAATGTAACATGTGCATATTTTTCTGTTTCTGCAATACGTAATTGAGTCATTCCTTTATCACTTATATATTCTCCAAATGTATTAACTAATGTTGTTGGTTTAAATGCAACTTTAACATTTGGCATTGTTTCATCATATTGTGTCATACAAACAAAGAATAAATTTAAATCTTTTTTAGTTTCAAAATCTTCAAAATTTGTATCAACTAAAGTTCTTGTTATTTCTCTAGCTCTATCTGGTCTAAAGTTAAAGAATATTACAGAGTCATTCTTTGAAATTGTTGCTACTGGTTTGTCACCATTGCATATTACCGTTGGTTCAACAAATTCATCAAAAATTTCTTTTTGATATGAACTTTCAATTGCAGTAATAGGAGATGCTGATTTTTCACCAATTCCATTTACCATAGCATCATATGTTTTTTGGATTCTATTCCATCTTTTATCTCTATCCATGCTATAAAATCTTCCTGAAATTGAAGCTATTTTACCAACACCCTTTTCTTTCATTTTTTCTTGTAATTTCATTATATAACCTTCTGCTGATGCAGGTGGTGTATCTCTTCCATCTAAGAAACAATGAACATACACTTCTTCAAAGTCTTTTCTTTTTGCTAGCTCTAATAATCCAAAAAGATGACGCATATGGCTGTGTACTCCACCATCTGATAATAATCCCATTATGTGTAATTTTGAATTATTTTTCTTACAGTTTTCTATTGCCTCAATAAACTCTGGAATACTGAAAAAATCTCCATCTTCTATTGATTTTGTTATTCTTGTTAGCTCTTGATAAACAATTCTTCCAGCTCCAATATTTGTATGTCCTACTTCTGAATTACCCATTTGTCCTTCAGGTAAACCTACTTTTAGTCCACTAGTATATATTTCTGTAGTTGGACATGTTTTCATTAGTTTATCTATATTAGGTGTATTTGCTAATTTTACTGCATTTCCATTTTCGTTTTCATTAATACCAAATCCATCTAATATCATTAGCATTGTTGTTTTTTTCTCCATTTTTTATACCATCCTTTTATACACATTCATAAATTTTAGCAAGATTATTTATCGTAATTAACAATTTTGCTGAATTCTTCTGCTTTTAAACTTGCTCCTCCAACTAGGCCTCCATCAATATCTGATGTGCTAAATAATTCTTTGGCATTTGAAGATTTAACACTTCCTCCATATTGAATTATTACTTGGTCTGCTACATCTCTACCATAAATTTCAGCAATTTTATTTCTAATTGCTTTTATACTATTATTGGCATCTTCTGATGTTGCAGTTTTTCCTGTTCCAATAGCCCAAATTGGCTCATATGCTACTATTGTATTTTGAACTTGATCATTTGTCAATCCCTCTAAGGCAAGTTTTGTTTGATTTGTAATTATTTCTTCTGTTTTTCCAGCTTCTCTTTGCTCTAAAGTTTCACCAACACATACTATTGGTTTTAATCCATTTGCAAAAGCCGATTTTATTTTTTTATTAACAGTTTCATCTGTTTCTGCAAAATATTGTCTTCTTTCTGAATGACCAATTATAACATATTCAACACCAATAGATTTTAGCATTTGACCAGAAACTTCTCCAGTATATGCTCCTTTTTCTTCCCAATGCATATTTTGTGCACCTATTTTTATATTTGTATTTTGTGCTGTTAATAATGCATAAAATAAATCTGTATATGGTACACATAATATAACTTCATTTTTTGTATTTTTTACAAGAGGCTCTAGCTCTGTAATCATACTTATTGCTTCATTTGGAAGCATATTCATTTTCCAGTTACCTGCTATAACTTTCTTTCTCATAGTTTTTACCTCCTATTAGATTTACATTTTTCTCTTATCCTTTGAAAATAAGAATATAAAAGATATTATTCCTACAACAATTTCTAGAACTATTGCTAAGATACATAAGAACATACCTATTCCTGTTTCTTCTTCACCCTCAAATAATATACGACCAATTGTTGATATAATCATTGATACTATAGGAACTGCAATTCCAATTCCTGAAAATACAGCTTTTCCAACATTTTTTCTAACACAATTTAATATTAATGAAATTATACAAATCACCCAAACTATAATTGATAATAGTATCGTTCCCGTCCACATAAGATTAGTACTTACAGATTGCATCCTATAGCTATCATATTCATCATCTTTTACTGTTGAAGTTTTAGATGAATCTAGATTCTTGACAACACTATCTACAGATGATGCAATTCTAAAATTGTTAATACTTTCGAACTCTAAATTTTCCATCTTTTATATCTCCTTTTACTTCTATTTTTCATTTGTTTATTTATCTTGTAAACATTCTATTCCAGGTAATTTTTTTCCTTCTAAGAACTCAAGTGAAGCTCCTCCACCTGTTGATATATGAGTAAATTTATCAGATAATCCAGCTCTTTCAACTGCAGCTGCAGAATCTCCTCCACCTATTATTGTTGTGCAATCTGTTAAATTTGCTAAAGTTTCTGCCATTGTATCTGTTCCTGCTGCAAATTGTTTGAACTCGGATAAACCAAGAGGTCCATTCCATATTACAGTTTTAGCCTTTTTAACTTCTTCTACATATTCTTTAATTGTATCTGTTCCTATATCAAACCCTTGCCAACCATCTGGCATTTCTTTGCAAGAAACTATTTTACTTTCTGTATCAGGAGCAAATTCTTTTCCTACTTTTGTATCAGTTGGTAACATTAATTTAACACCTTTTTGTTTTGCTTTTTCCATTAATTCTTTTGCTAAGTCTAATTTATCTAATTCACATATTGAATCTCCAACACCATATCCTTGTGCTTTAAAGAATGTGTATGCCATTGCTCCACCAATTATTAAAGTATCAACTTTTTCTAATAAACTATTTATAACACCTATTTTGTCAGAAACTTTTTTACCTCCTAGTATTGCTACAAATGGTCTTTCTGGATTTTCTAATGCTGAACCTAAAAATTTAAGCTCTTTTTCAATTAAAAATCCTGATACAGCTGGTAAATATTCAGCAATTCCGGCTGTTGAACTATGTGCTCTATGTGCTGTTCCAAATGCATCATTTACAAATATTTCTGCCATTGATGCTAGTTCTTTTGAAAATTCTGGATCATTTTTTTCTTCTCTTGGATCAAATCTAACATTTTCTAATAATACGATATCTCCATTTTTCATGTTTGAAGTTAATTCTTTTGCACTTTCACCAACAACATCTTTTGCAAGTTTAACTTCTTTACCTAACAATTTAGATAGCTCTTTTGCAACAGGTGCTAATGAAAATTCTGGTTTAACTTCTCCCTTTGGTCTTCCAAGATGAGAGCATAAAATAATTTTGCAATTATTTTCTAATAAATATTTAATTGTTGGTAATGCCCCTACAATTCTTCTATTATCTGTTATGTTTCCATTATCATCTAATGGAACATTAAAGTCACATCTTACAAATACCTTTTTATCTTTTAAGTCAATATCTCTAACTGTTTTTTTACTCATGTTTATCCTCCTTCTTTAGCATCAATAAGACAAAGCTGAAAACGGCTTTGTCTTATTACTACATTTTAATATTATCCTAATTCAGCAAAATATTTTATTGTTCTTACCATTTGGCTTGTATATGAATTTTCGTTATCATACCATGATACAACTTGAACTTGATATAAATCTTCTGCTATTTGTGCAACCATTGTTTGTGTGGCATCAAATAATGAACCATATCTAATTCCTACTATATCTGAAGATACTAATAATTCTTCTGTATAACCGAAAGATTGGTTTGATGCTGATTTCATTGCAGCATTTATTCCTTCTACAGTTATATCTTTTCCTTTAACAACTGCTGTTAATATTGTTGTAGATCCTGTTGGAACTGGAACTCTTTGAGCTGAACCAATTAATTTTCCATTTAATTCTGGAATAACTAATCCTATAGCTTTAGCTGCTCCTGTTGAGTTAGGAACTATATTTACAGCTGCTGCACGAGCTCTTCTTAAATCACCTTTTCTGTGTGGTCCATCAAGAACCATTTGGTCACCAGTGTATGCATGTATTGTTGACATTATACCTGATTGAATTGGTGCATATTTATTTAATGCATTTGCCATTGGTGCTAAGCAGTTTGTTGTGCAAGATGCTGCTGAAATTATTTTATCATCTGGTGTTAATACATTTTCGTTTACACCAAATACTACTGTTGGTAAATCTTTTCCTGCTGGTGCAGAAATAACAACTTTTTTAGCTCCTGCATCAATATGAGCTTGTGCTTTTTCTTTAGATGTATAGAATCCTGTACATTCTAATACTACATCTACACCAATTTCTCCCCATGGAAGTTCTGCTGCATTTGGTTTTGCATATATTTTTATTTCTTTTCCGTCTACAGTTATAGAATCTTCTCCTGCTACAACTGTATCAGCTTTTTCATATCTACCTTGTGCTGAATCATATTTTAATAAATGAGCTAACATTTTAGGACTTGTTAAATCGTTTATAGCAACGATTTCATACCCCTCTGCTCCAAACATTTGTCTAAATGCAAGACGTCCTATACGTCCAAATCCATTAATAGCTACTTTTACTGACATAAAAAAATTCCTCCAATCCGATGTATTTTAACATCTTTAAAATGCTTAAGTTTTTTCTTAAACCTTTCTCATTGTATACCAAAAAAAGGTAGTTTTCAAGTATATATTACGCCATTTTTCAAAAAATATACTTTTTTTATTTTTTCGTATTTTTTTATTGATATGCTCTATTTTTTGTGATAAAATTAGTGGTTTAACCCAATAAAAAATAGAGCAAATTTTATACATTTGCTCTATTTTTTACTATTTAAGTTCCTTAACTGCTTCTTGTAATTGTGTATCATTTTCATATGGAATATTTGAAATATTTTCCCACTCAGAATCTAATTTTACTTCTGTATCTGGTGTTATTCCAACTTTATTAATTTTATCATGATTTGGTGTAAAATATTCTTCAGTTGTCACTTTCAATCCAGATCCATCTGAAAAATTATATACTGTTTGTATTACACCTTTTCCATATGATTTTGTTCCTATTATTTTAAAATTACAATCATCTTTTAATATTCCAGCTAAAATTTCAGATGCACTTGCAGTATTTTGATTTATTAAAACAACTACAGGAATACCAATTATTGGGTTTTGAGTTGATTTTCTTATTTCTTCTTTCTTATCTTTATTTGAAGTTATAAGTAATGTCTTTCCTTTTTCAACCATTGTTTCTGCAATGTCCAAAGATTCACTAACTAAACCTCCACCATTATTTCTTAAATCTATTATAAGACCTGTTGGATTATCTGATTTTAATTTTTCATATGCTTCTTTAAATTCTTTAGCAGTACCATCATTAAATGATGAAATCTTTATATATCCCTTATTATTTTCCAACATTTTTGATGATACAGTTTTTAATTTTATACTACTTCTAGTAATATTGAACTCTTTTTCTTCATTATCTCTAAGAATTGTTATTTTTACATTAGTTCCCTCTTCACCTTTTACTTTACTAGAAACTGCATCTAATTGCTCACCTGTATATTCAACATCATCAACTTTTTTTATTATATCACCAGATTTTATACCTGCTTGTTCTGCAACAGAACCTTCTATAACACCAATTATTAAAATCGTATTATCTGCAGTGTTATCTGCCATATATACACCAATTCCAACATAGCTACCAGTTGTATCTTCCAACAATTCATCCATTTCTTCTTTAGTTAAATATTGAGTATATTTGTCATCAATTCCTGCTACATATCCCTTTAACGCACTTTCAATCATTTTATCTTCATTTAAATCATATATTGATTCTTTATTTAATTTATTTTTTATTAAGCTTAACTTTGTTGCTAAATACGCTGTATTAGATGAATTTAGGTATGATTTTAATGTAATATTAATTGTTGCAAAATATGTAATTACTGCTGTTAAAACTACTGCAATAATTATCTTTACAACTCCTTTACAGCTTTTCTTGTTTTCTTTTGTATTTTCTTTTTTATTATCCAAAATGTTACCTCCATCTTTTCTTAATAATTTTATGCAAAACTACTAATTTTATTATTAATTATCAAAATTGATTTTTCTGTATAAAAAAAGAAGCAGTATGCTCTGCTCCTTTTATAAATAATTTAATGGATTTTTACTCTCGCCATCTATTCTTACTTCAAAATGACAATGGTTTCCAGTTGATGCACCGGTTGAACCAACAGCTGCAATAGTTTGTCCTTTTGAAACACTTTGACCAACTGACACATATAAATTACTACAATGAGCATATCTTGTAGTTATACCATTTCCATGACTTATTATAACATAATTTCCATATCCACCATTATATCCAAAACTTGATAATATAACTGTTCCTGCATCAGCTGCAACTATATTAGCACCACCTGATGCACCAATATCAACTCCTGCATGTAATTTTTTTGTTCCAGATATTGGATGAATTCTGTATCCATAATTTGATGTTATATTATGACTTGAAGGTACAGGCCATTGAAACGAACCTGTTGGTTTTGTTGAACCACCATTATTATCATTGTTATTATTTTTAGCATTATTTTTTTCTTGCTCTGCCTTTTTTCTTGTTGCTTCAGCTATTGCTTTTTCTTTTTGCTCTAACACTTTCATTTGGCTGTCATATTCTTCCATTTGAGCTTGTATTTGTTTTTGTTCATCTGTTAAACTATTTACCTTGGTTTCTTTTTCTGATTTTAATTTTTTCAATTCTGCATTTTTAGTTTCTTTATCTTTTTTGGCAGTTTCAACTTTACTTTTTTCACTTTCAAGCTCTGCTTTTGTGTTTTTTACATCTGCCATTAAATTATTATCATATTCTGCAATTTGTTTTATTGATTCATAATTTGAAACAAAGTTTGCTAATCCGCCTGAAAACAATGCATCCATGTATGTATTTTTGCCATTCATATAAGAAGCAACTAATCTTTCTTCAAGTAATTGTTGTTTTTCACTTAGCTCTTTTTCCTTACTTGCAATTGAAGTATTTAGCTCTTTTACTTGATTATTTAAATTATTTATATCTTGCTCTGTAGAATCTATTGAAGAGCTTAAATCCTGTACTTCTTGTAATGCTGTATTTATTTCTCCTGTTACATCTTCTAATTTTTCTTTTGCATCTTGTGATTTTTGTTTATAATCAGCTGATGTTTCTGCAAAACAAACCGTATTAAGTGCTGATATTACTAATATAAGAATTACTAATATTGATATAAATTTTCTTTTCATAATCTACCTCACATTTTAAACTTTTAAGTATTTTTTCATTGATAATGAACTTCCTAGTACACCTATTCCTATTCCTAATACTGAGAAAACTAATAGATTTTCGTAGAAAATATCTTTGAAAAGTAATAATTGACAATTAAATGTTGCTGTAATCATACTATTACATGCATTATATACTAATTCGTATATTCCTCCTGTAATTAATAATGATGCTGCTACAGCTATAACTCCAATTACAATACCTTCTACAATAAATGGTGCTCTAATGAAATTATTTGTTGCTCCTACATATTTCATGATTGAAATTTCTCTTCTTCTAGCATGAACTGTTAATTTTATTGTGTTACTAATTATTATTGTAGAAATTACAATTAATAATGCTCCTATTGAAAAGAATGCAATTCGTATTCCCTTTTTCACCTTATTTAATCCAGTTATAGTATCTTGTTTTGTTATAACACATGGATTACCATTTTCATCTTTTTTTACATTGTCCAACTGTTGTAATATTGCAATTACTTCTGATGATTTCTCTAAATCTGTTAATGTTACAGTAAATGATGCTGGAAATGGATGGTTTGATTCTGTATATGAATTTAATACAACATTTGCTGTATCTCCTAAATTTTCTCTTTCCTTTTCTAAAGCTTTTTCTTTTGATGTATATGTTACATTATTTACATACTCAATAGACTTTATCTGTTCTTCCATATCTTTTATATCATCTTGACTTGCTGTATCTTCTATATATACATTTATGGGAAAATCGTTTTCTAGTTGGTTAATTATAGAAGTTATGTTACTACCACCAGCAATTCCAAGACCAACTGTTATCATTGTTACAAACATTATAATAAATGCTGCAAATGTAGATTTTTTGTTTTTTAAAACATTTTTGAATCCTTCTCCTATTAAATAACTTACTATATTATAATTCACTATCATACCCACCTTTTTTATCATCTCTAACAATAATACCTTTATCGATTTGTATTACTCTTTTTTTCATTTTATCAACAATATCTTTAGCATGTGTTGCAACAACAACTGTAGTTCCTCTTAAATTTATATTATTTAACAAGTTCATAATTTCCCACGCTGTATCTGGATCTAAGTTTCCTGTTGGTTCGTCTGCAATTAACATTGATGGATTATTAACCAATGCTCTTGCTAAAGCTACTCTTTGTTGTTCTCCTCCGGATAATTCGTTTGGATACATTTTAGCTTTTCCACTTAAACCTACTAATGATAAAACCATTGGTACTTGTCTTCTTATATGTCTTGGTGTAGCTTTTACAATATACATAGCAAATGCTACATTTTCATAAACAGTTTTATCTGGCAATAATCTGAAGTCTTGAAACACAACTCCCATACTTCTACGCAAATATGGTACTCTTCTTGCCTTTAAGAATGTAGTATCTTTTCCATTTATAATTATATTTCCTGATGTAGGCTCTTCTTCTTTTAATATTAATTTAATTAAAGTTGACTTACCAGAACCTGATGAACCTACTAAAAAGGCAAACTCACCTTTATCTATTTTAAAATTTGCATTATGTACAGCTTCAGTTCCTGTATCATATCTTTTATTTACATTTCTAAATTCAATCATTTTTTTTACTCCTTGACACAAAAATACAATAATTTATATTTTCCTTTATATGATAACAATAAATATTATGTTTTGCAATAGAATTTACTAAAAATTCACTATATTTTATGTTGTTTTGATTTAGTAGGTTAAATATAACTGTTTTGAAATTTTCGTTTTATTTTTTTATTGCCTTTAAAGCTTTTATTTTTATGCCTTGTTCCATAAACATCTTTTCATGTTCAGTCATAATATTATTCCAAAAGTTCGGTGTATGCTCTAAATCATATGTTTTATCTAATATTTCAAATCCGCATTCTGTGAAATAATTTAAACTATCATTAAATAGTCCATCATCATCTGTTTTAAAATATATTTCGCCTTCATCTTTTAAAAATTCTCTATATTTTTCTAGTTGTCTTGTATGTGTTAATCTTTTTTTTCTATGTTTTCCCCTTGGCCATGGATTGCAAAAATTTATATAAATTCTTTCAATTCCGTCATTTTTATCTAATATATTTAAAATT
>ERZ1034980.1958-NODE-1958-length-11577-cov-3.690939_pt1 | contig 11577 bp, 10 predicted proteins | sample MGYA00520622_ERZ1034980 | MGnify/ENA primary metagenome ERZ1034980 (study PRJEB33766, sample SAMN09781791) | gut metagenome | biome: gut microbiome | host: Homo sapiens | place: Madagascar | study: EMG produced TPA metagenomics assembly of the PRJNA485056 data... | reverse complement strand
GATCGCCATAGACTGATTGAAACTCCTTTCTTTATAAATGAATGACTTTCTTAAACGGCTGCGGCTTAAAAACCGCAGTCTGTTTTTATTTTCAGCTGTTTTTATAATTACACAAAATCTGCCTATAATGGACACATTTTGTACATATAAATATATAAAATAATAGACAGTTAAGAAAACATAAAACAGTTTCTTTCTTAAAAGGTTTAAGGAGGTTCATATATGAAAAAAGTTTTGGCGGTAGTTATCGCTGCGGTGCTGTTTGGAGGCGTGGCAGGAGCCACGGTCATGTGGATCAGCAATCTCGGCATCAGCAACAGGACGGCTGAGGTACAGACCGAGGTACAGACTGAGGAATCCGAGAGCACTGAAGGCTCTGTCATAGAAAAAAGCTCGGCAGCTGAAGGATCCGATGCTGTAAGCAGCGATGATAGCGGCGTTGCCGTACTGGATGTTTCGGGCATAGTTGAAGACACGATGCCACAGGTCGTAAGCATTACAAATACCATGCTCATAGAGCAGCAGGGTTACAGCAGCCTGTTTGATTATTTTTACGGAAATGCTGAAACAAGGGAGTATGAGGTCCCTGCCTCAGGCTCAGGAGTGATACTTGCAAAGACTGATGACGAGCTTCTGATACTTACTAATAATCATGTGGTAGAGGATACCGAGGAGCTTACTATAACCTTTGTGGATGGAACAAGCGTGGACGCTAACCTCAAGGGAAATGATTCCTCACTGGACATAGCAGTCATAGCTGTTCCTCTTGAGGACATACCTGAAAGTACCCTTGACGCCATAGAGGTGGCAAAGTTCCACGATGAGGAGGACTTAAAGGTCGGTCAGGGCGTTATAGCCATAGGAAACGCCTTAGGCTACGGTCAGACAGTGACGGTAGGATATATTTCAGCACTTGGAAGAGAGATCAACGCTGAGGGAACGGTATATTCGGATCTTATACAGACCGATGCGGCCATCAACCCGGGCAACTCCGGCGGAGCGCTTATCAACATGGACGGCGAGGTCATAGGCATAAATGTGGCAAAGCTTTCCAACACCCAGGTAGAGGGCTTCGGATACAGTATTCCTATCTACAAGGTCATGGACGCCATAGAGAACCTGTCCACGGCAAAGACCAAGCTTGAGCTTGCCGATGAGGAGAGGGGCCGCATGGGAATATATATGAATACCATCTCAGAGCAGAATGCCCAGGCTCTCGGCATACCGGCAGGCGTTATAATAAAGGGATTTTCCGATGAATATACCTACGGCTATACCCTGGATTCGGTACAGTCATCTCCGGCAAGGGCTGCGGGTCTCTTAAAGAATGATATAATTACCAAATTTGACGGCCAGACTGTTACAAGCGCCGACGAGCTGTCCGCGCTGGTGGCCTATTATGAAAAGGGTTCAACGGTGACCGTAACATATGAGAGACTTGAAAACGGAAGCTATGTGGAGCATACGACGGAAGTGACGCTTGGCGCGCTGGATGATCCGGTGATAGAGCCGGTAAATAAGGATGAGGTACCGCCGGAGGCCTACAGGGAGGCTGAGGAAAAAAAGAACAGCGGTACAGGCGTTGAAAATGAAGGAAACGGCTCTCTTTCACCGCTTTCACCTGAAGAAAACGCCGGAAACGGAAATAACGGCAGCACTGAAGGAAATGGCGCTGAGGATAATGTAGCACAGGATAATGGCTCAAACGGGGAGGATAACTCCGGAAGCGATACAGGAAGCAGCGATGAGGTATATGACCTCTTCAGGGAATTTCTTGAGCAGTATCGTTAAATAACATTTTAATAAACATATCGGGACGTCCGGAGCCTGCAAAACCCTGATCGGGGATTTTGCAGGCTTCGGGCTTTTCATGTATTTATGGAAATGAATTATTTTACACAGCCCGCTTAAACTAAAGTATAATAGCATAGGATCACAGGATCGATCTAAATGCAGATACGGAGGACTTGGATGCCGGATAAGGATATAAAAAATAAGGCTGCGGGAGTATCCTGCCCTGAGGAAATGAAGGATGGGGAGCTTGCGGAGCTGATACTTGATATGGTTCACCGGATGGCCGTACACCATACTCTCTGGTTCAGGGAGGTGGAGCATCAGCTGGGCTTTGAGAAGGCCCTCAGGGTAATGGATGAGGCCTGGGATAAGACTAAAGCTGTATCAGTAAAAAGACTGGAGAGGGATCTTGGATTAAGCGAGACCGGCGGAGTGCCGGATGTTATAGGCAGGCTTTCCGGGACGGAGAAACTGAAGGTCCTTGAGGTGATAGCCAAAAACTGGCTGGCCCAGGACGGTGTGTGGTTTCAGGCAGTGGAGTCAACATACGGCATGAACGACGCCAAGCGCTGCAATGATTCAACCTGGGGACGTTTTTCACCCTTTGAGGCCCACTCCATAAAAAGACTTTTAAATATGGAGGAGAGGCCCGGGCTTGAGGGCTTAAGGACAGCCCTTAATTTCAGGCTCTACGGGCGTTTAAATGTGCAGAGCAGCCGTTATGACGACGATGGCTCCCTGATATTTGAAATGAACGAATGCAGGGTACAGACGGCAAGGAAGAGAAAGGGCATGGAGGATTATCCCTGCAGGAGTGCCGGGCTTGTGGAGTACCGGAGGTTTGCCGAGGCCATAGATGACAGGATAAAAACGCAGTGTATAGGCTGTCCGCCGGATGAGCATCCTGACAGCTGGCACTGCGCGTGGAGATTTTATATCTGAGGCCGGTAACGGCGGGGTAAATTTATAATGTCAGAAGAGTTTATAAGGACTGAAATGCTGCTGGGTCGTGAGGCTGTCCTTAAGTTAGCTGGCGTAAGGGTGGCTGTTTTCGGAGTCGGCGGAGTCGGGGGATATGCGGTCGAGGCTATGGCCCGGAGCGGGATAAAGGCCTTTGACCTGATAGATAATGATGTGGTGAGCATTTCCAATATCAACAGGCAGATAATCGCCCTTCATTCCACAGTTGGACGCTATAAGACAGAGGTCATGAAGGAGCGGATCCTGGACATCTCACCGGATGCGGACGTAAGGGAACACAGGATGTTTTTCCTTCCTGGCATGGAGGACAGCCTGCCCTTTGATGAATATGATTATGTGGTGGACGCCGTGGATACGGTGGCGGCAAAAACGGCTGTCATAGTAAGGGCAAGGGAGCTTTCAGTGCCGGTCATAAGCGCCATGGGGGCCGGAAACAAATTGAACGGTACGGACTTCAGGGCGGCTGATATATATGAAACGAAATACTGTCCCCTCGCAAGAGCCATGCGGCGGGAGCTTAAAGCCCGGGGCATAAACAGCTTAAAGGTTGTATATTCTGAGGAAGTCAGAAGACCGGACAAAACCGGTGAGGGAGAAAGGACTCCGGGCAGTGTTATATTCGCGACTGCCGCGGCGGGGCTGTTACTTGGAGCTGAAGTAGTGAAGGATCTTATAAAGGAAACTTAAATATGAGCATAAATGTTACGCGGTCCTCAATGCCGGATTATGAGGAATTCTGCGCGGAGATAAGGGATCTGTGGGACAGCCACTGGCTGACCAATATGGGAGAAAAGCATAATAAGCTTGAAAAAGCGCTTAAGGAGTACCTTAAGGTGCCTTACATCACGCTGTTTGTAAACGGTCATATGGCCCTTGAGGACCTTATAGCCTCCTTCGGGTTTCCAGAGGGCTCTGAGGTCATAACCACGGCCTTTACCTTTGCATCCACCACACACGCCATAGTAAGAAACGGACTAAAGCCAGTATTCTGTGATATAGATCCGGCGGACTGCACAATGGATGGATCAAAGATAGAGGAACTGATAACAGAAAATACCTCGGCCATACTTCCGGTACATGTTTACGGAAACCCCTGCCATGTGGAAGAGATAGAGGATATAGCAGAAAAGCACGGGCTTAAGGTCATATACGACGCCGCCCATACCTTTGGAGTCGAATATAAGGGAAAGAGCCTTTCGGCCTTCGGCGATGCCTCCATCATAAGCTTTCACGCTACCAAGGTGTTCAATACCATAGAGGGAGGGGCGGCCATTTATAAGGATGTGGAACGCGCCTGTATACTTGACGATCTTAAAAACTTCGGGATCAGGGATCCGGAGACCTGCTGCTATGTCGGCGGAAACGCCAAAATGAATGAATTTCAGGCCGCAATGGGACTTTGCAACCTCAAATATATCGATGCGGAGATAGAAAAGAGGAAGATAGCAGCGGAAAGGTACCTGGAAAGGCTTGAAGGCGTTAAGGGCATAAGATGTGTGCTGAGTAACAGCAGTGATATCACAAAGCGAAATTACGCCTATATGCCGGTGGTGTTTGAGGACTACAGGTATTCAAGGGATGAAGTCTGGCAGAAGCTTAAGGATCAGGACATAGTCGCAAGGAAATATTTCTATCCCCTGACCCGTGATTTCAGCTGCTATTCGGGCTTAAAGACTTATGAGCTTCCGGTATCGGAAAGGATGGCTGAAAACGTGCTTACACTTCCGCTTTACGCAGGGCTTTCCCTTGAGGATACGGACAGGATATGCGATATAATCTTAAAATAAGGAGGGAATGTTTATGAGAAACGTTACACTTGGAAGCACGGGCATAACCGTACCGCAGAATGCATTCGGAGCCCTTCCTATACAGAGGATCAGCAAAGAGGACGCAGTATATCTACTTAGAAAGGCGTATGACGGCGGCATGAGGCTGTTTGATACGGCCAGGGCCTATTCAGACAGTGAGGAAAAGGTCGGAGAGGCATTTTCCGGAATGAGGGAGAAGGTATATATAACTACCAAGACAGGCGCAAAGACCCCGGAGGATTTCTGGAAGGACCTTGATACATCCCTTAACAAGCTTAAGACTGATTATATTGACGTGTATCAGTTCCATACTGCCCCTCAGTGCTTTAAGCCGGGAGACGGCACGGGCATGTATGAATGCATGCTGGAGGCAAAAAAGCAGGGAAAGATAAGGCATATAGGCCTGACTGCCCATAAGATAGGCGTTGCGGAAGAAGCTGTGGAGAGCGGCCTGTATGAAACGCTGCAGTTTCCGTTCAGCTATCTGTCAAGCGACAGGGAGGAGGAGCTGGTAAAGGCCTGCCGCAGGGCCAATGTAGGCTTCCTCTGCATGAAGGCCCTCGCCGGAGGACTTATCAACAATTTCAGATATGCTTCCGCCTACCTGTATCAGTTTGATAACGTTCTGCCTATCTGGGGCATCCAGAAGGAGAGCGAGCTTGACGAATGGCTGAGCCTGTTTGATAAAACCTATGATATGGACGATGAAACCGCTGCATTTATAGAAAAGGAGAAAAAGGAACTTCAGGGAGAGTTCTGCAGAGGCTGCGGCTACTGTTCTCCTTGTACCGTGGGCATTTCCATAAGGGACTGCGCAAGAATGTCCCTGATGGTGAGACGCGCTCCTTCCAAGGTGTGGTTAAACGAGGCGAATCAGGCCCTTATGGCCAAGATACCTGACTGTATAGAGTGCGGGCTCTGTAAGACAAGATGTCCGTACGGTCTCGATATACCTAAGCTGTTAAAGAAAAATTATAAGGACTATCAGGAGCTGCTTTCAGGCAGGGTGAGCACTGAGTCAGACGGAAGGGCATGGCTTTAATAAAGGACAGGGCCAAAATAAATATAAAAGGGAGGGCAGCTGCGCTGAAAATTGCGGCAGCCTTCCTTTTTGCGCTTATTTTTGCCGCTGTCTGCTGGCTGTACATTAATTCCGGAGTCCTGTTCAAGGCGGAGGACAGGATACTATATGATGTAAATGCGAATGCCGCGGTGGAGACCGATGCGGACGGAGCAGTACATATAGTCTTTGACGGGGATGAAGGGGTATATATCAATAAGCTTTTGTTTGGGGTTGAAAACCGTACCGAAGCACCCCTAAGCCTTAAGGTCACAGTGAAATACGGAGATAAAACCCATGTTTATGAGGACCTTAATCCGATATACGTGGCCACTGAGGTGGTAAATCTTAATTTAAGCGGCATAAGTGATATTTATATAGATGGTTCTGATGAGGGAAATGCGGATGCCCGCGGCGGATCTTCAGTAGGAAGCATAATGGTGGATAATACCCTTAACAAAAACCCTGCGGCAGTAATATTCGCTGCGCTGTTCGGCTTTGCGCTCACGCTGCTGATCCTGTTTAAAGAGACATTTATAAAAAAACCGGAACTTTTGTTTCTTTTAGTCTGCGGGACCATGGGGCTCTCGATGATAGCCGCTCTTCCAAGGACCAAGGTGGGATATGACGAAGAAACTCATCTGCAGAGCGTAGTGGCCATGGCGAATTTTCCTGAAGACGAGCTCAGTATGAGCAGTGAAGCCCTGTATCAGATGATAATCACTGAATACAATAACCCTGAGGCCATGCCGGAAACGGCGGAGGAAACAGCGGAGCTTGACGACATGCTTTCCGAAAAATGCGATTATCAGGAGGGTGAATCCACGCCGGATTTTAATGTCATGGCAAACCGGGCTCCTGCATACTTTTTAATGGCCCTCGGGGCAAAGACTGCCATGGCCCTCGGGCTTTCCTGGACAGGACTCATGGTAATGATCAGGCTTTTTAACTTAATCATGTATACGGCTCTGATGTACGCCGCGATTAAAATCCTGCCATTCGGGAAACCGCTGATGACACTTATAGGGCTTTTCCCTCAGATGGTATTTATGGCGGTGACCTGCTCCTATGATCCCTTTATAATGGGATGCGTGAGCCTTGGATACGCATTTATGCTTAAGGGAAGGAAATACACTGTTCCTATGCTGATATCTTTTCTACTGGCCTGTCTTCCAAAGGCGGTGTATGCGCCGCTTATCCTGATGGGTATAGGAGTGAATGCCATCCCTGAAAAAGATGCTTCGCTGACTGAAGGGGATGGGGCTGATAAAAGACGCCGTTTATGGATACTGCTGGCAGGCGTGGCTGTATTTGCGGTCCTCATAGCGCTGTTTATCCTTCCTACAGTAATGGATCCGAGCGATAGCGGCGACATAAGGGGAGGAGAGGTTTCCGAAATGTCGCAGATAGGATTTATTTTAGGGCATCCTCTTACATATGCGGGCATACTGCTTGGCCAGATGATAAGGTGGGCAGGGAAATGCTGGTTCGGACCGGACTGCATGACCTATATGGGACATATAGTTAACGGCACTGCGGATTTTAAGGGATATTACGGGGCATACATGATAATGCTTGCCGTTACGGTGGCGCTTTCATATTCGGGAAGATTTGTACGCATGTCTGCGGCAGGGAACGAAAAGGAAGAGCCTGGTCATGAAGTGAAGGCGGAAGGCCATGCCGGAAGCCCTCCGGGACTTAACGCTCCAAAGAGAGTGCTTATGATCACTATGGTATTTTTGAGCGCGGTACTTATCTGGACCGCCATGTATGTATCCTTTACACCGCCGGGCTCTTTGGAGATAGCGGGCGTACAGGGAAGATATTTTGTCCCGCTCATGTTCCCGCTGTATCTCGCCCTGTCCGGGGCAGGAGCTTTTGTGCCTGAGTATCCAAAGGAAGACTTAGACAGAGCTTTATCCGAGGAGGAGCCTGCAGGCGGTCGGCTTGAAAGCGTTCCCGCGGTATGCTATTATCTATTGGAAATAGCGGAGCTTACTGTCCTCGCCCTTACGGTATGGACGGCGGTCATATGCGCATTTTCATTATAAGACAGGTATTACTGGTATTTTATAAAGCAGGAGAGACATTCATATGGGCCAGATAAAGGTGACAAAATGTGAAAAAAACGGAAAGGTCATAGAAGGTTTATATATAATCGAGCCTACCGTGCACAGGGATGAGCGCGGATATTTCGTGGAGACCTACAATCAGAGGGATTTTGAGGAGGCCGGGCTCGACATGGTATTCGTGCAGGATAACCAGTCCTGTTCGGTAAAAGGGGTCTTAAGGGGACTGCATTATCAGAAGCAGTATCCTCAGGGCAAGTTAGTGCGCGCCTTAAAGGGAAGCGTTTTCGATGTTGCGGTGGATCTGAGGACCGATTCGGATACCTATGGTATGTGGTACGGCGTGGAGCTTACGGAGGAAAACAAGAAGCAGTTCTATATTTCCGAAGGCTTTGCCCACGGCTTTTTAGTATTGAGCGATGTGGCTGAGTTCGCCTATAAGGTCACGGATTTCTATCATCCGGGAGATGAGGGAGGACTCATATATAATGATAAGGAAATAGGAGTAGAGTGGCCTATACCGGAGGGGATGGAGCTCATACTGTCGGATAAGGACACAAAGTGGGGCGGACTTTCCGAAACCTTCAAATTCAACGGACTTGGCTAAGACAGAATAATGCATCTTTTAAAGGGAATAATAACTGAGTTATCACACGGGAGAAAAATGGTCGCGGAGCTTGCCGCGTCGGATTTCAAAAAGAGGTTTGCCGGCTCCTATTTTGGAGTAGTGTGGATGTTCGTCAATCCGGTGATAACCGTACTCATATATTTTTTCATATTCCAGCTGGGATTAAAGTCGGTACCGCCCATACCGGGAGTTCCTTATGTGATATGGCTCATACCCGGGATCGTGCCATGGTTTTTTATTAATGAGACCATACAGGGCATAACCAACTGTCTTGGGGAATACAATTACCTTGTTAAAAAGGTGGTATTTCCGGTGGAGCTCCTTCCGGTCATAAAGGCCGGCTCCTGCCTGATAGTCCACGCCTGCTTTCTGATCATAATGTTTGCAGTCTTCGTGATAGGCGGCAGGATGCCGATGATGACATGGATACAGGTGATATATTACAGCTTTGCCGCCTTTGTGCTTTCTCTCAGCGTAGGGTATCTTACGGCGGCTATAAATGTATTTTTTAAGGATATGACCCAGATAGTCAGCATATGCCTGCAGTTTGGCATGTGGCTTGCGCCGATAATGTACTGGGAGGGCATGTTTACGGCGGACCACCCGTGGATGGAGCCGCTTTTCAAACTCAATCCGGTATATTATATCGTGGCCGGGTACAGGGACTCCATGCTTACGGGGAACTGGTTCTGGGAAAGACCGATGAATACTCTGTATTTCTGGATGGCCACGGCGGTGATCTTTTATATCGGGCTTAAAATATTTACAAGGCTCCGTCCGCATTTTTCGGATGTGCTCTGATCGATCAAAAGGAGTAGCTTATGAGGACGTTTATTGCAGCGATAATGTTTTTACTGTTTTTTGTGCTGCTCCTGCCGGTGGTGGGAATATTGTTCATCATACGTAAGCGCAATGAGGAAAAGGCCTCATGGGCGACGTACCGCATAGTAAAGACATTTATCAGGATGATCCTGTTCGTGTCAGGCACAAGGCTCATAGTCGAGGGCGCGGGAAATATCCCTGAGGAGCAGGTGCTCTTTGTCGGGAACCACAGGTCATATTTTGATATTCTCTGCACTTATGTCAATATGAAAAGGCCCGGCGGATATGTCGCCAAAAAGGAAATCGGAAAGGTTCCGGTAATGAATCTGTGGATGAAGCTCATGAACTGCGTCTTTATCGACAGGAACAATATCAAGGAGGGGCTTAAGACCATCATTGAGGCCATAGGCATAGTGAAAAAGGGATATTCCATGGTCATATTCCCGGAGGGTACAAGAAACCGGGGGATAAACAGGGATGTACCTGGAGAATTCAAAGAGGGCAGCTTAAAGATCGCCGGCAAGGCGGGCTGCAGGATAGTGCCGGTGGCGATAAAGAACACGGAAAGCTGCTTTGAGGAGCATTTCCCGTTTATCAGGCCGGCCACGGTCAGGGTGAGCTATCTGAAGCCCTTTTATGAAAATGAGATACCTGAGGAGTACAAAAAAAAGCCTGCGGCGTATACCAGGATGCTCATAGAAAAGGAGCTTGAACGGCCTCTTTAAAATTTTATAAAATCGTCAGACAAAAGAAATACACATATTTCGCTGCGGATAATATAATTTTGATATAGACGAATAACATTTAAATGGGACCGGTTAAACATTAAAGGAGATACTATGCCTGAGATAAATATTTTAGTAGTGGATGATGAAAATGAGATAGCCGATCTTGTGGAGATATATCTTGTTTCTGACGGATATAACGTGCGTAAGGCTCAGACCGCGGAGGAGGGCTTAAGGATACTTGAGGAGGAGGACATCCATCTTGTGCTTTTGGACATAATGATGCCGGGAATGGACGGCATAACCATGTGCAGGAAGATAAGGGAGACCTCCAATGTTCCGATAATCATGCTTTCAGCTAAGTCTGCAGATCTGGATAAGATAATGGGACTCGGCACCGGAGCCGACGATTATGTCACAAAGCCTTTCAATCCTCTGGAGCTTACGGCGAGGGTGAAATCCCAGCTTCGGAGATATACGCAGCTCAATCCGAATAATACGGCGAACTCTGCGGATAATAATGAGATACACATAAGAGGGCTTGTCATCAATAAGGACAACCACAAGGTGACGATAGACGGTGAGGAGATCAAGCTTACGCCTATCGAATTCGACATCCTTTACCTGCTCTCATCCAATCCGGGAAAAGTATTTACTACGGATGAGATCTTTGAAAAGGTATGGAATGAGAAGGTCTACGAGGCTAACAATACGGTCATGGTCCACATAAGACGCCTGAGAGGCAAGATGAAGGAGGACCAGAGACAGGACAAGCTGATCATAACCGTTTGGGGAGTCGGATACAAGATTGAGAAATAACGATATGGCAAAGCGCTACAAAACGCGCTTTATAATAAACCTGATCATCGCCGCGTTTATAACGTGGCTTATCGAAAGCCTGCTAATATCCAATATCGGCAGGCTTATGTCTTTTTTCGGCTTTTATTCCGACGGCACCGACGCCTATGGCATGATATACGTGCTTTCTTCAACGGTCATATTCGGGCTGGCTTTTTTTCTGCTTCAGCTAAGATCCATAAGATACATAGAAAAGCTTTCTGCAGTAATGAAGGATATAGCGGGAGGCAGGCTTGATTCAAGGGTGGAGATAGACGGCGACGACGAGTTTTCCGAGATGGCGGAAAACCTAAACGAGCTCGGCGCTGATCTGGAAAAGCTCTTAGAGAGGGAAAGGGAAGCTGAAAAATCCAAAAATGACCTTATAACGAATATAGCCCATGACTTAAAGACGCCCCTTACATCCATCATAGGGTATCTTGATCTTTTATCCGGCAAGGCTGCGGATCATATGACGCCGGAGCAGAGAAAAAAATATCTCGCAATCGCCTATAACAAGTCCAAACGTCTGGAGTCTCTTATAAATGATCTCTTTGATTTCACAAAGCTGAGCTATGGAAAGATAACCATGAAGGTCAGCTATGTGGATATTGTGAAGCTCTTAGAGCAGCTCCTTGAGGAAGCCTATCCTAATTTTGTTGAGAAGGGCTTAAGCTATGAGCTCAAGACAAACGTACAGTCTCTTGAAATAGCTGCCGATGGCGGGCTTATTGCGAGGCTGTTCGAAAATCTTATAGGAAATGCGATAAAATACGGCGCTGATGGAAAAAAAGTAATAGTAAAGATCAATGCGGATCCTGAAGCTGATATCGTTGAAGTAAGAGTCATAAAC
>ERZ1034980.1955-NODE-1955-length-11582-cov-11.576126_pt1 | contig 11582 bp, 15 predicted proteins | sample MGYA00520622_ERZ1034980 | MGnify/ENA primary metagenome ERZ1034980 (study PRJEB33766, sample SAMN09781791) | gut metagenome | biome: gut microbiome | host: Homo sapiens | place: Madagascar | study: EMG produced TPA metagenomics assembly of the PRJNA485056 data... | reverse complement strand
TTATTACAATAAGAACTATGGATTAATTATACAATTTAATGTTAAACTCACGATAACCCCACTATAATCATAAACTTCTGGCGCAGACTCCAAGACACGCTCGAAAGACAACAGAACCGTCTTCACCAATCCTCTTATTTCCTCTGCGAGCAACATTACCTTTGATAGCTTTATTTACTTCAAAGATAGTGTTTTTTGCAATCTGTAGAATTTAAAATATTGATTAACAATGCTTTATATGCTATTTTCAGAGTTTCACACAAACTTTAGCCTCTTTTGGCTTGCGACCATATCCGTATTTCAATATCCCGATTACGACCACATTACACCGCAATACAGAGCCCATGTCGTAGCCTATAAAGATTAAAGAAAAAGGACGAATCAACAACTTGATATTTTTTACTTTAGGCGCAATTTCTTGCGTACCGGCCTCTCCAGAAGCGTAACCAAGTCTTTCCAATCCATTCTATACACAGGCTGCTCTCCATCGTATTCCACTTTCATGGACTCGTATTCCGGAACAAACCTCTTTTCAAACAACTGGCAAGATATCTTGTCATATATGCGAACAGGCGTATCAGACGTCTGTTCTTCGACATCACTATGAACACATCGCCCTGCTCAGGCTCGCGTCCCAACTGGTGACGTATCACTGCCAGTATCCTATTATACTTGCAGCGCAATTTCAAGCCTACATAATCCAATCCCTTTCGACTCACCTCTTTCCCATCTCCGAAACGGATTGCCACCGATATACTACGTTTTAACTCCCGTTTGAACAACTGTTCGCTTTGGGGCTGAACATATGACGGAGATAAAGAAACACTTTGCTAAGACTCTTCCGTAGGACGACCTACCACTTTTACCTCCACAATCTTCTTTTGGATATTGCGTGAATAGTTTTCCATCACCTTATATGGAACGTTGTTCCTGCTGCAATACGCCTGTAGCGTCATCCCTCGCGGGACCCATTCGCTTTGATAATCGAGGTAGAACCTCTCCAAGTCTTCACTGCTGTACATAACCTTTGCTTTTTTCGCCTAAGTTATGACGCTTTTTCCTGGGTCCAAAAATTGACCACTAACCGGCAGACAGACGTTCCAAAGTTTATCCTTCCTTTGTTTAGAGCCCACCATACAACTGATATTACAGGTCGTCTACTATCGAATTCTTATCCGTCAACTCTTTTTCAATTCTATTTTCCTCTTGCAATGTCAAATTCAAACATTGCGCGATCGTCGTTCATTTGTTCTATCTGCTTATCAACAGGAGTCTCCCAATTGAGACCTGCATTGATTTCTGTAAACCTAGGCCTTTCGTCCACGTCAGTTTTCTGAAAGCCATAATGCAAAAGGAGAAACCCATTTTGATTTATCCTAAATTTACTATTATTCTCCCCCGTGTCAGCACTTCCTCCATCGTAAGTACTCTGATATATCAGGCCTGCTGCCTGTAATGCATCAGAGAGGCCGTCTTCATCATACTCATTGGTATACTTTTCAAGTTGAATCAAGTCCGTAAACGCGGTACGCTGTATTGCTATAACGAGTCTGTTGAATTGAGCCACACTAATATGTTCATTGATGACCGCCTTCATAAGATTGCTGACCAACGGAACACTATTGCTATTATTCAGCTTTTCAAGTATATCTAACAAGGAGGCGGCTGTACTTTCTTGATTTTCTTCAAGGTACTTCTTTATAAACTTCTGACGTTGCTCAGGTGTCGTGTCTCGCAAATTATAGAGAAAGCGAAACACTTTCTTTGTCAGATTGAAATCTTTGATATTGACAACAGTCTTATAGCCACTCACCAAAAGACCGAATACGGGAATGTCTTTTAAAAGGTCATTCTGTATGGCTTGGTCAATGGCAAACTCGCCTACCTGAGAAAAAGTATTCAAAAGATTACTTTTCTCAAGAGTCTCATCAAACGACTCAACAACGTTTGTTGTTTGGTCCACCAATCTTGTTTCTTCGCTCATAGATTCTCTTAATGTACGCGTCCACTTTTCCGCATACCCTCGTTAATCGCTGATTTCCAGCGGTTTTGTTAATAATATTTTTTTGTGATTTTTTAGTTTCTTACTAAAAAGACATATAACATGGCAAGCAGCACGTCAAGTCTTCGCCTTTTTTCGCTGTTCGCAGTCGACGGAAAAGAGCTTTCAGATAGTCTTCCACATTTCGCTTTATCATCTTACAACTCTCAATCACCGAAAACATGAATGCATTATGTTTTGCAAATATTTCTCCTCCTATATTGCAGGCATTCTTCAAATTCATCTTTATCCTACGCATCATCTGCTCGCTCAAGTTGTTTGACAATTCAACCTCTCCACATCCCATCACCCGCTTCATCGCCGGCCACTCGCCAATAGCGTATTTCAATGCTTTCTTCAACATCTGGCCACACCCTGCAAAGTCCGATTTCCTGAACGTTTCCAGCCGTGCCTCTATCCTCTTCATGATGTCTGCCGTATTACCGGGCTTCAATCTTTCTGCCAATCGTGTCTCTCCTGTCAAGCCTCTCGTCGCACAATAATGTTCTATCGCAAACATCCTTCCGAACTCATCCACAAACCTCATCGCTTCAAGCTCATTTTCTATTATCGCATCTACAAACACCCTTCGGATATGAACCAGACATGCAGAACGGCGACCTTTCTTTTGTTGCTTCTCTGCGTCCTCATACGCTTCATCCTTACTGTCGAATACCTTATAGACCACATATCCGTCTGTCGTATAAAAACCAAGGAATCCATCCAAGAATGGTCTGATGGCCTTTGCGCCGCGACTGCCGTCCTCATATATGAAGTACGACAGATTTACGCTGTTAGCTCGTATTCCCCCACATATACTTAACTTTATAAGCACGTTCATTCGTCTCAGGATCTTTACAACCAACACGCGAGTTTCATCCAGCATCAAAAACCAAGAACGGCGAACTTTCGCTTACCAGAATGCCTCCAGTCATCTTTCTCCCTCTGAGTTTAAGCATCCACATAGTCGGCTTTCTCAGACTCACGATTCTTCTCTCCCGAACCATTATTGTCGTCATCTTTTCCCTTGCCCGCATTTCGTTCAGACTTGCGTCCGAAGTTCTTCCCTCGCCAGCTCTTTGCTGACAATAGCGCAGCATCACGCTCCTCAATCAACTTTGCTATTTGCTCCCCAAAGGATTTGGTAATCCTATATACAGCCGCATCTATCATATCCTGCGGCCTATTCTGTTGGACCAACATTTCTGAACGAAGAATATCCATCTGATTCTCATAGAACTTCTTCAAGTCCTCCTCGCCCTCATCAGATATACGCAGACGCTCCTCAAGCGACCAGACCGTCCTATTCAAGGCATCTATCTGATCACGCAACTGGGCGTTTACCGAGTACGCCACTTGCAATTGAGTCTCTACATTCACATCATCAAAGTTACTCATAATTCCCGAATAACGCAAGTAAAAATCAGACTTATTTTATTGATATATAATTATTTTCAAGCGCTTAGTCAACGTACTTTATCCTTATATTTCCGCATACGGAAGCCTCTGTGAGCATAACGAGATCAGTCCAGCAAATTTTTCCAAATCGACGACTTTCATCCATTATAGGCTTGAAAAACTTTCCGGAATCAAGGCGGATTTGCGTCAGTTCGAAGCGGTTGTGCTCGCGAACGAGAATCTTTTTGATTCTCGGATTACTGCCGCTGAACACATATATGCTTTTTGCTGTATTCGGATTCATCTTCATTTCAGAACGAACTATTCCTCTCAATCCAGATATCCCCTTGCGCAAATCCACCTTCTCGCGATAGAGATAGATTGAATATTCACTCGACATCGTTACCATAACCCTACCCCAACATCTTTCTGACCATTCCGAATAGCTCATTGAGATCACCTTCACTCTGAGACAACTCCATCCCGTTCGTGAAGCGGACCCGTACGTCGAGGATTCCGAGAACACTCTCGGCCGGACCATCAACAACTAGCGGGATAAACTTGTCTGACGTTTGACGAGCATCTGCCTCTTTGAGCACACTATACTCCTTTTGGCCGCGTCTCGAATACTGCATGAATTTCTCGTAGTCATATCCCTCTTACTCACAGAATTTCTTCATCGAACGACCCCGCCCATTTTGCTGGTAGTTCTTAAGCGCAAACGCGTAGTTTACTTTTGCTTCTTCTTTCATCTTTAACCAATCTTTTTGTTTTTGGCCAAAGATATTCAGTCGATTTCATACTACAATGCGGAAAAGTGGACGCGTACTCTTCCATCGCATGGGTTGCTTCTCCACCTGTTCCGGCACAATATTGAAGTGCGGTGTCGTTGTAAGCACCACCACCTCATAGCCACTCTGCTGCAGTCTCAACGCAATGTCATTATATAGATATGCCGTCGATACGCCATCGGGACTAAATATCAGTGTATGTATTAAAACTCTCTTCATTTATGCTTCTTTCTGTATTATTGACGTTAAAATCCCTACACTAAAACTCCAAATAGTTCAATCTTGTTAAGTTGCTGTTGTTCAGCCAAACCTCAATATTCTCATCCTTAAAGTCCGTTGTTGCCAACAGCCTAGCTATTTCAAGCAACGAATGACCTGCATGTATCACCTGCAAGTCCAGGTCTCTCAAATCTTTGTCTTTATACTGCAACAATAGCCGGTATAACATATCAAGCAACTTCTTGTCCTTTTTAACCTCTTCACCGCAGAAATGTACTGCAACAGAGATGGTCACCAAACACTCGGAAATCCCGGGGGACTTCATCATCGTACATTTACTCAACAGCACCTCAAATAGATGGCGGTTCTCTTCAAACTTACCATCTCGATACAGCGCATTCAATTCTTTAGTGGCATTCTCAACCGTTTCTGGATCATCGCTATATAGCCCATCTTCCACTTTATCGAAATGACGGGCCATAGCCAACTTTTCTTCTATATCCTGTTTAACATCTTCATCAGCCACAGGATACAACTCAACAAAGTGCTTCATTTCTTGCAGCAAAGTCTTGTGTTCCCGCTCTAGGAAGGTATTCTCTATGCGTTTCTTTGTAAGTCTGGCAAGATTCGCTTTCAGGTTTTCATATATCTTCGCCGTCTCATCTATCGACCATATATACTCCTTCCCAAGATGCATGATAAAGAAAGGTTGGGCTTCCACTATCCATTGCTCACCAACTCCACTATCCCAAATATTTCGTTCCAGTATCACCTCTTTCAACTTCACCACCATTTCAGGCATATCTGCAGCGAGACAACACAAGTTGAACAACGTATAGCGGCCACTTTTTTTAACATCATCCATCTTAGCCACATGAGAGCGTACAAAAGTGTCTTTTACTTCCTTTGCTAACAAGCCTTTCTCATTGAACTCATTCAGCAGGATGGCCGTATTAGCGAGACCTCCTTCAGCGGCCATTTTCTCTATCAGCGTTGTCTGTTCATCGTCCAACGCGTCAATCTTGTCAAGTCTAGTTTGATGTATCAACATCCCAAGCACGGTATCAGGCATCGTTTCAAACAGGTTCAAAAGAACTGTCACCACCTTGCTGATGTGCTCTTTCTCATGCAGACATACCAATGCGTTGCCAACAAAGCTCTTCGCATCGCTTGAATGTAGGTATTGTTCACCCTCAACCGTGAATGTAGAGGCGAGATACTCATAGAAGTCCTCAAACCAAATGGCCTCATTCATCCCCCAGAACATTTGCGAACCAATCTGCAACATACCGGGCAGTAACGTTCCAGGTGTGTCTTTACAAGCTTGCGCATTGAAGATCTGTTTCAGCATCACGGGCAAGTCATCTTTCAAAGACTCTTCAAAAGCGAAATCCTGACCTATGCGTCGTAAAGCTTTCTTGTTGTTATATTGACTGCTATAGTACAGGCATGCATATGGGTACTGAGTGTACATCTTCTTGAACACCAGATACCAGTCTGCCACATTGATTACATTCGAGATTCCATAGCACAGATTAAAGCCCTCACGACTAATAATATTCAGGAATCTGTATGCCCTCCTTACATCGGGTTCATCCTCGCTACTGCCGTCCATCCTCCTGTAGGAGATTTCCGTTCCATAGACATTCAGTTCTTCTTTCTTCTTCCGTATTTCGCTGATGATATAGGTCAGCACATCATACATTCCAACCAGCCCTTTATTCCTATACTGGTTCAATGGGTAGGTAGCGACAAGGTTTCCTTCTACACAGTTATACATCAAACTGGCCGCATATCTTTCGCTGTCCTTTTTCGTGTTCATAATCACCGCATCCAGTTCTTTCAGCGAGTCTTGTCGGGTAAAGAAATAAGCCAGCGATGCCTTTACAATCTCATATCCTGCCCCAGGAATCCATTTCGTCAACAGTTCTTTAGCCGTGGTGAAATCCATACGATATAGTGCCCGAAGCACATTCTCTTGCTTAGTGAAGTCATCGTCTCCTTCCACCTCTGCACCTTCTCCCTCCAACGTTGCTTCGCGTATCTGCATTCCCTTCCAGTTGGACCGGTCTTCCATCTGCTCCTTTATTCCATCCGGCATTACACCGGTAGGCATCGCCACATCCTGCATAGCGAAAGGCAACACTTCCTTTTCATCTTCTGTCATGGAGTCTTTCTTATAATACAACTCGTCAACTATGTATTCCTGCGAAGTATTACCCTTCACATATTTACACTCCGCAAGCACAGACTTTAGTTCGTTCACAGCATCGGTTATAGGTTCCTTGCTATTAACCTTGCTGAACACTTCCCGCCAAGCTTTTGCAGCAGTTGGACGTTCCTCCTGCAAATCATCAGTCACATCCACCTGTGTTCCGATGATATATTTCAGCAAGTGGTCTATCTTGTGTCCAACTGGTGCTCTGTCTGAATAGCCCAACTGTGCTCTTATCTCCGGTGCATCAAGGTGAATCACCCCTATATGGTGATTTTTGTAGTATAACTTCTGCTCCTCTGGAATGGGCTCGTTTTCAGTCAATAGCAGGAATACTTTGATATCCTCTTCACCTTCCGATACCAGTCTCTCACCGTTATTATCCTTTTCTGTATTCTTAACTCCACCATTGTCTTTGTCAAGAATGTCCTTCACCCAGTTCAGCCACGACTTGAAATTGGGATCATCACCAGAGAATCCAAGCAACAGGTAACTGCCCGATAACATAGCAACACGCAGAAGGTATGAAAACGCCTCATGTCGTTTGAAATAAGTGTCGAAGTCCTCTTTTGATATAATGTACCTTCTTGACTGGTCTCCATCAAAAACAAACGGCATATCCAGCGACTGTTCTGCCGGCACTAGAGATCCATGTATCTTTACTATGGGGCGTGCCATCTTCTTGCGAGACATCTCGTAGTCAGCCTTGATAGTCAGGTAGCCCATATCAAACTGCTCGTTGGTAAACTCCAGCGCATTGTCGAAGTTTGTGGTAAAAACATACTGCCATTTGCCCATCAGAAAACGCTGGTGAACTGTAAAATCTTTAGCCGTCAACTCCGTTTCATCATCACCCTTTACTCCATACAGCCCCGTGCTCTTCTGGTAGAAATAGGGGTTATGCGTCTCTATGTAGTAGTCAATTGCTTCGCGATAGCCTTTATGTTTTATGTATCTTGACACCACATTCAGATACCCTTCCTTGGCAATGATATCCTTCACAAGTTGCTCTTTCATCTCCTCATAGGTCTTCACCTCAACACCAAAGCGCTGGTGTACATACTGCTGATACATCTCTTGCATCTCCCTGTTGTAAGCCTCCTCCACCAAGTCCATCAACAGTTCGGTCCAGTTTAATGCTTTACCATAAGCGTTCTTGGTGAAGCCAGCACCTAACAGTGCAGACACCATCTCTGCATCATACTTACGCTTCAGTTGCGCGAGTGTCTGAGTTTCTGTCATCTTAATATCAATCAAAATTCACTACTATGCCAAATTCAATATCGTCTGAAGATAGCTCTCCACATCACCAATTATCTGCTCCGCCTCGCTCTTTGTAGGGTACTGGCCGGCAGCATGGAGAAATCTATTCCTCTTGTCAACTACGGTAGTCTGTATCCTTTCCGACAACTCTCCATTCAGACGTCCGAATCCTCCATCCTTTCCCTTCCGCAACTGAGCAAGATATGCGCCCATCGAGTATTGACCAGCGGGCATAGCTCCATATAGTTCAAGTAATGTTCTCATTCCCGTATCCATTGCTCTCGTTGAATGCAACACCTTGTTAAGCATCAACTGCGACTGGTTCTTTACAAGTTCATCCACTGTTCTCACTTTGTTAAACTCCTGTTGAACTATCTGAGCCTTTGCCATCAGAGGTGCATTACCGTTGCACAAGGTCAGCAACTGTAAAGCAGCGGAGTCAGCCAATTTCTTATTACCCTTACCCATAGACTACAGATATTTTTTCTCCTTCATAAACCTATAATAATGGTCACGTAGCTCCGTGAGGTCATCATCAACTCCAATCCTTCCAGGCAGATAACCCAGAAACACCATCGTACGCAGATTCATTTCATTCTTCATCACCTCCTCAATACCCTCAGAATTCAGATACATAAACGTATCATCAGCCTCTGCATTCTTCTTCAATATGCCATCAGACATCGAATAGTTGAACATTGTCGTCACTGTCATCAGGTCTTCATAGCCTTCCTTGAACGACTGCTTAGTACGTCTTTTTGAAGAAACAAGATAAGGATGCACATAATCAGCCGCTTTCGAACTTCTTGCTTTGTCCGGATTACTCCAACTCTTCACTGTCAGTACCATCCGTTCATCTTGGCCTCCAAATACATTTTGTACAATACCATGCTTTTCTATGAAGTCAATAGTGCCCCAAAAGCGTCTCATCCGCTGTCTTCTAATAGCCGGACGTATCGGTGTCCTTTGGTGAATATCATCTCTCAGATAATTCATCAAGTCACGGTCGTTCTCATAGTTATGTATAGCATCAAAAGCCCCTTTTACCTCTGGCATATTGTCAAAGCTATGATTGCTATCTTCTGACAATATCAGAAGTGTACTTACAGCTTTGCTCATTGAGAGCCTTGACAAGAACAGACGCCTCAGAAGAAGGTCTGGATTATCCAGTTCCTTCTTCAAAGGTATATAAAGACCTGTCAGCGACCTACCGTTATACACCAGTGCATCAGGATTATCAACCGTAAATGGGTTAATGGGTTCTATGACACTCTGCTGATAGTTTTCAGTAATAGTCCTAAACAAATTTTTCTTTTCCATGTTCCTGTTCAGTAACCGTCCCCGCACACCCATATTGACAAAGCAACACCAAGGCTGCGAAGCACAGTCTATACATTAATGGCTTTAGCCGTTTTTTTCGTTTTTTTTTCTTTTGTTTAGACAAGTTTCAGAAGACTCTTGTCAAAGTTCTGAGGCAGCAGGTTCGGCAACTGGTCTTCCGGCGTGGTCTTGATGTTGTTCAGCACATACGTCAACCACTGCTGAGGATTCAGGTGATTCATCGCACACGTCTCAAAGAAGCCGTACATCATCGACGCGCGCCATGCGCCCATAAGGTTCTGGAAGAACAGGGATGTCTTCCTGCCCTTCACCAGAGGCTTGAACCCGCGCTCACACGCGTTGTTGTCTATCGGCATCATCGGGATCTTCAGATACGCCATCAGCTCCTTTCTCCGTTTCAGCAGATAGCCCAGCGCTCCAGATATCGCGCTTCCCTTCGGATGCCGGTCATATTCGGCTGTCGCCCACGACACGAAGGCCGTCCATATCGGCTTCTCCAGCCCCATCCGGATGTCCTTCTTGCGCTTTCCGGTCAACCCCTCAGCCTTGATATACCGCTCAACCATGTTCAACAACGTGTAGAACCCCAATCCGACCCTCGACGGCAACGGGTCCTCCGCTTTCGACTCCTCGAACTCCCGACGGGCATGGGCATTGCATGCGCACTCTGTTATCCCGTTCTTCTTCAGCCATTTGCTCCAGCCCGAATAACCGTCCTTCTCGAACGCCCTCGCATAGTTACACCCGGCCTGACAGCCGCGATAAGCGGCGAAGCCTTCAAGGGCTTCCGTTGATCGTGGGTGAGGATATGGACGCATGACACCATGGTACATCGAGAGGGTTCCCACTCTGCCTGACGGGGCGAAGTTAAGCGCCCATGCCTAAAGCCGATAGCCTAAACGTGGTCGGAGCGCAAGAACTAACTCTTCAAAAACGGATATATCCAGATAGCCTATGACCATCTGGATACATTCTACGGTAAATCGAAACTGTCTGCAGGACTCTGAGCCGTTACATCCCCTACCGAATCGCCTCTTTGATGCTATCGACAATGTAGCGGACATCATCGTCGGTTACGTATGGGCCGGCAGGGAGACAGAAGCCTATCTTGAAGAGAGCGGTTTCCACGTCGTTGGTGTATGCTGTGGCGCCTGCGTAGACCGGTTGCTTGTGCATTGGCTTCCAGACTGGACGGCACTCGATTTTCTTGGCCAGCATGAACACGCGGAGAGCTTCCACATTTTCGTTCGGCTGACAATCGGTCGTCGCACAATCTACGGCGTGAATCACACCTGCAGCTCCGCCCACTGCGGTCTTGATCACCTCCTTGTAGGCATTTTCCTGACCTTGAACGTGAACGGAAGGGGCCAATGTCGCTGCACAGAGCCAGAAATTCGCATCATAACGCGGATCCTCAGGCTGCTTATGAATATGTACGCCCGGAACATCGGCCAGCAGTTCCTCGTAAAGCTTCTGCACATGACGATGGTGAGCGATGTGGGCATCGAGGACAGTCATCTGACCACGGCCGATACCCGCACAGACATTGGACATACGATAGTTGTAGCCGATGGCAGTATGCTGGTAGTAAGGATAGGCATCACGAGCCTGTGTCGCATACCACATGACCTCATTGGCGTCTTCTGCATTGCGACAGACAAGAGCGCCACCGCCGGAAGTCGTGATCATCTTGTTGCCGTTGAACGACAGCACGCCGTATTTGCCGAAAGTTCCGAGCACCTGGCCGTTGAAGCGCGAACCCATGCCCTCAGCGGCATCCTCGACAATCGGAATACCGTATTTGTCGGCAATAGCCATGATCTCGTCAATCTTGTACGGCATACCATAGAGAGCCACCGGGACAATCGCCTTCGGATATTTGCCCGTTTTTTCTTTTCTGTCAATGATTGCCTTCTCAAGAAGCGCAGGATCCATATTCCACGTCTCCGGCTCCGAACCGATAAACACCGGTTTTGCGCCGAGATAGGTTATCGGATGAGAAGATGCGCAGAATGTGAAAGACTGTACACAAACCTCGTCACCTGGGCCCACTCCGCAAGCCAAGAGAGCGAGATGAACTGCAGCCGTGCCGGCAGACAAGCATACCACCTTCCTGTCAAGCGGCTCAGTTTCATTGGTTTTGCTATTCACGAACGCCTCCAAATCCTTCTCGAAAGCATTCACATTCGGGCCCATCGGCACCACCCAATTTGTGTCAAACGCTTCTTTGACATATTTCTGTTCCCAGCCCTCTTCTGACATATGCGCCAGACAAAGGTAAATTGTTTTTCTTTCCTCTGACATAGTATTATTT
>ERZ1034980.1954-NODE-1954-length-11590-cov-8.500043_pt1 | contig 11590 bp, 10 predicted proteins | sample MGYA00520622_ERZ1034980 | MGnify/ENA primary metagenome ERZ1034980 (study PRJEB33766, sample SAMN09781791) | gut metagenome | biome: gut microbiome | host: Homo sapiens | place: Madagascar | study: EMG produced TPA metagenomics assembly of the PRJNA485056 data... | reverse complement strand
ATATTATTATTACTTACAATCTGAAAGTACTCCGAAAGTCCTTGTACCCCTCCGCTGAAAACTGTAACTTCTGTAACTGTAACCACTGTAACCATCTCCGTCAGGTCTTACTGCCAGACCCTGCATTTTGATTGTCAACTAAAAAGATAAGATTATGCTATCCCCAATGCTATCAGATCACTTTTTCTAAAACTTTTCTATGAATTCCTTGCGTGTTTCAAAATAAAGTCGTAAATTTGCTCGCATAAACGAAACAATAATATCATAGGGATTATGAAGCAGGTAGAAGAAAGATATATCAGTTTGTTGACCGATTTCGGTTTCAAGCGAATTTTCGGATCAGCCCCTAACAAGGATTTGCTGATCTGTTTCCTCAACAGCTTGTTTAAAGGCAGACAGGTTGTTAAGGACGTAAAGTATCTGAACCCGGAGCACGTGGGAGATGTATATACCGACCGCAAGGCCATCTTCGATGTATATTGCGAAGGAGAAAACGGTGAGAAATTTATCGTGGAAATGCAGAATGCATACCAGACTTACTTCAAGGACCGTGCCCTGTTCTATTCCACCTTCCCTATCCGTGAGCAGGCTCCTAAGGGTAATGAATGGGACTTCAAGCTCAATCATATCTACACGATTGCCCTGCTTAACTTCAACATGAACGAGGATGCCTTCAATAAGGAGGAAATCCGACATCACGTACAGCTATGCGATACTGCCACGCACAAGATATTTTACGATAAGCTGGAATTTATCTATGTGGAAATCGCCAAGTTCAACAAATCTCTTGACGAGCTGGAAACGCTCTACGACAAGTGGCTCTATGCCCTGAAGAATCTCTACAAGCTCACCCAGCGTCCTAAGGCCTTATGCGATAAGGTCTTCGATCGCCTCTTTGAAGAAGCCGAGATTGCGCGATTTACTCCGCAGGAACAGAGAGAGTATGAAGCCAGTAAGATGGCATATCGCGACATCAAGAATTCGATAGATACCGCTAAGCGAGAAGGGAAAGAAGAAGGACTTGCTGAAGGCATGGAAAAGGGCTTGGCTGAAGGCATGGAGAAAGGCTTGGCTGAAGGCATGGAGAAAGGCATGAACCAGCGAAGCCTGGAAATTGCCAGAAAGATGCTGGCAAATGGTATGGATGCTGCCACGGTGATGGAAATAACAGGGCTGTCAGCAGAGGAAATTCTGCTGCTGAAACGAGAGAAATAGATTACAGATATCACGCCCTGAGTTTTCATTCACTGTTCCCACACGCCCTGAACCAACCGTCACCGGTGCGAAGGTAAGGGACAGAAGCAATACACAGCAGTACGCCCTGAAAGGGCAGAAGCTCCTAGCCCAGGGCAACGCCCTGGGTATTAATGATATATAAACCAACGCCCTGTAAGGGTAAAAGCATTAAAACTCCAGGCAGAAGCTTTACAACCTCAAGAAGCTGCGCAACGTGGAGAAGTTATTTTCAGAATGGCAAATCGTAGCTCGCTAGTTCTTCTCCGAGTATGCCCCATGGTAGCATGCCTTCCTGCTGTTCCATTTTTTCCATCATTTCGATATCTTTGATGCGATGTCGGTAATCTTGGAGTATCGCCAGCGATTCCAGCTCCTCCCTTCTCGCCCTGCTCAGTTCCAGATATTGCTTTTCCTTGTCGATGCCCAGGAAGCGGCGCCCCAGCAGATTGGCAGCGATGCCGGTGGTGCTACTGCCGGCAAACGGGTCGAGAATCCACGCCCCCGGTTTGGTAGAAGCCAGGATGATTCGGGCTAGAAGGGCGAGCGGTTTCTGCGTAGGATGCTTGCCCTGCGATTTCTCCCATCTTGCGATGGCAGGCAGTCGCCATACGTCCGACATCTGCTTGTCGCCGTTCAGTTTTTTCATCAGCTGGTAGTTGTAATAATGCGGCACTTTCTTCTCCTTCCTTGCCCAGATAACGAACTCTGTGGAGTAAGTGAAGTATCGGCACGAGATATTGGGTGGCGGATTTGTCTTCGCCCACGTGATGACGTTCAGAATCTTGAATCCCAGTTGTGTAAGCTTGTTGGCCACGGAGAAGATGTTGTGATAGGTTCCCGAAACCCAGATGGTCCCATCCTCCTTCAGGTGTTCCCGGCAAGCCGAAATCCACTCCTCGTTGAACTGGTCGATATGTTCCGGCGTTCCGCCCTTGTCCCATTCCCCCTTGTCCACGCATACCACCTTCCCGCTCTGCACGCTTATTCCGCCATTGGAGAGGAAGTAAGGAGGATCGGCGAAGATCATGTCGAACTTGAAATCAAATTCGCCCATCAGCCGGATGCAGTCTCCGTGGAGGAGAGTGAAGTCGCGGTTAGTTGATTTATAAAAAGAATGTATCATATTTATGCCATTATTCCACCACCGCCTTCATCGCTTCGGGTATAGGCACTAGTCCAGCCCGTTTGACCAAGAATGCTAATCGATACAGGTGGCATTAACTTTTTGTTATCACCACATATTTCAGTAAAAGGGCATTTGTCAAACTTCTGCTCAGCCGGTAGAGATTTCACATAATCACTATTCAATATTGCAATACTACCTTCTGCGTCGTTACATGGCATAACAGTATTTACCACGTGAGCTTTGTTTGCCCTTTTTTTAGTTTTTTCAAAACAAATTTGGCAAGTTTTGTTACGACTAGAATGCCATCTGAATACATGATGCTTAGAATCACATTCAAAAATTGCTAAAGAAGCTTTGCAAAATTGTCTACCGATTACACCATACACAAAGTAATCCATTAGACAAGGACTACTAATGGTTTCTAATGGATATTTTGATTGCCAAATCTCCCATACTCGTCTCCACGCTAGAGCATTCATTTTGTCAATGTATGAATATTGATGGCAGAATATATCTAGGAAACTTGAAACAAGAGGGATGGCGGTACTAATAATGCCTGTTCGTAAGGCTACTTTTATCGTATTGACATCACTTGCTACATCAATTTTGTCAAAATTAATAACGTTCTTCCATACTTTTAGAACAACCATGTCTCTTAAAAACATATCTGTTTTCTTATTGCCATATCCTGCACCTTTGCAATTTATCAAAGCCATGCGAAGTTTATAAATATCATAGTTGTATTTATCTATAAGTTCATAAGGAGTGCAGTTGTGCTGAATAAGAAACTCTGCTATTTTTTGAGCATACGAGATACGTTTGTCACCTTGAGATAAATTTCCGACTTTAATTTCTTTAAGAAAACCTTCAGGATCTTGCTTGATAGATTCTATATCAAAAATAGAATTGTCGCTATTGAAAATATCTGCGAGTTGTGAAAAAACTCGCGAACCTCTAAAATCTTGATTAGCTGTTAAAAATCGAACACGGCAAATATCTTCAAGAGACAAGTTGTACGTATCATAAATTTCTTGAAAAGCATTTCCATGTGTCTTAAGATATACATCATGTAAGGCATCAGCTACAAATTCGCACTTTTGCTCATCGATTTGGCAATTAAGAATTTCTTCATGATGCTTCTCCCAGTATTTATGAAAATCAGACAAATATTCATAGGTTTTTCCTAATGCTGATGTATGCCCGATTCCTTCATAATTGGTGTAGAGAAAATCGTTAATAGCCTTGACGATTTCTCTGGCATCATTGATATCCAATGACTCATTGTCTTGAATCTGTGATTTTATGTAAAGACTAAATTTAGTTAATTCATCCATATCTTCTTCGTAATATAAAAACGCAAAACTATCATTAGTTAAATATCCTCCCCAAAGTATAAATTTAAACTTAGGGGAGTTCAGAGTAATGTCATTAAACAGGGGAAATTTGTTACTGTTGTTTTATACTTTCTATAAATTGATGTATAGAAGTCAGATTATACACCCCTGGTATGATGCTGAATGCTTCCTGTAACTTGTTCTTTGCAGATTGCCAACCTTTGCCATCCGTAATCCAGATAAACTCATAACCTGGCACAGAATTGATTTTTGGAGATATATCTGAATAGGAGCGTGCTACTTCGTTTAGCTTGGAACCACCACCGCTATAGAAATTAACTTCCATGAGATATACCTTAGATGGGGTTTCTATAACGAAATCAAAACGCTTCTCATCGTCACCTAGAACCGAGGTTATTTCTGGCCATTCGCTAGAATATACTTCGCAGCGATGTTCAATACCAGCTTCTGTCAGGATGTTGTGCACGGTAGCTTCCATGATTTTGCCGCTTCTGTTTTTACGGGCGTTGGTATCAAGACCTGTTTCTATGCCGAAAACATAATCGACCAAGTCTTTTACTTTTCTTGAGGTAAAAACCTCGGCTAGGCCAGTTTCCTCTAAGAATTCCATTACTCCATCTACAGAATTAAACAATTTCTCTACAGGAATACAATTACCAAGAGAATCAATAACCTTCTTTTTATCTTTGTTTCTCACTGCGATGAGAATATCCATAACAGAGAAGGCAGACTTGACTCTATTCCAAATGGTTTCTACTGATTTGCGTAAATCTGTAGAACCTATCATACTGTTGAGGATACACAAGCTTAGCTTGATTTCCTCAACGTTATCGTTTATCTTATCGAAGTCACAGAAAAAGTCCAAAGTTTGGTTTGTCTCTTTCAACTGCGACATAAAGAGTTTAAACTCCTCTTCTGTATGTGCGCTCATGATTGCTATTGTTTATAAGTTATATATTAATGTTGTCTGTCTTCTGCAACGAATGCAGCATTAAAGAGTCTATGATTTCCAATGTCCTCATAATTCCTTACAAGTATTTCTGTTAGTTTACCACGTTTACTTGCATTGGCATTGACACTGCGCTTAGCCCATACACGTTCAATGTGATAGTCTGCGTACAGATCATCAAAGAATCTGTCTTCACCATTCTTGCCTAAGCAATCAGAATTACTCAACATAAACGGAAACCCAGCATTGTTTACTTCATCACAGAATTCTTTGAGCCTTATCTGGGCATCGTCATTGAATGGCTGTTTAGTATAGTCATTAAAGCTGGACGTATTACTCAATGGTCTATAAGGAGGATCGAAATAGAATAAAGTACGACCGTAAGCCCTATCAAATACGTTTTGGTAATCGCCTGTCATTATGTGCACATGCTGCAATATTTTGCTATCTTCTAAAATTGTAGCTTCGTCGCAAATGGTTGGTGTGCTATACTTGCCAAAGGGAACGTTGAATTCACCTTTTTTATTCTCTCGGTATAGACCATTGAAGCATGTTCTATTGAGGAAGATAAACAAGGTACACATTTCCAACCTTTCTAATTCTCCGTTAAAGGCTTTTCTCTTTGCCATAAAGAACTCTTTTTTCGCTTCTTCGTCAGGCTGCCGATAGTACTCCTCTTGTATATTTTTCAAGGAATCTATCAGTTGATGTGGAAAATCTCTGATGACCTCATAACATGCTGTCAGTTTCGGATTAATATCGTTGATGACGGCATTTGTAATGTTTCTGTGTTTTTGCAACATATGGAAGAGCATTGCTCCTCCGCCAACAAAAGGCTCTATGTATGTTACATCTTCCCAATTATCAAAGTCAGCTGGAAGTTGTGCTTCTAGTTGTTCGATGAGTTGGCCTTTACCTCCAACCCACTTGATGAATGTTTTTGCTTTGCTCATTTTACTTCTTTTTTATTTTTTGTTTAAAAGAGATGACTTCCTTGTCTTTTTAGTATTATACCGGATACACAGTTACCAGAAAGTAATTGAATAAGCATATAATGCTATGCTCTTTTTTTAAAAGTACAAAGTAACGAAAAAAAATGTAGAAACAAGCAATTAGATCAATATTTTACCTTTTTGATCAAAAAAGATCAATTAAACATTATATATGTTAAATTAGAATAAGAAATAGATTTATTTTATTAATTTTGCAACATGAGTTAAAGGTAACGATTGAAGTATCAGGTATTTATGAATGCTTGGGTTCTGTCATATTATTCATTTCAAAATTAATAAATATGGATTTTTTCGATTTAGTGTTTGGTGGCGGTCAAGCCATACAGGGAATATTCAAGTTAGGTTTTATTCCTAAAGAGGAAGACTTTAGAGAGTTTTCTAGTTTGGAATACCAGAAGTTTAAGGAGAAAGAGTGTGATATTTGTGGCACGATGTACACATTCAAGTCTGGCTTGCCAATCGCCGAAAATGATGTTTATGTCTTCTGCGAGGAGGAGAAGGGGCTCATGCTGAAAGGTGTAGAGATTATTGACAGTCTCTGCGAAGAGAGAACCTTCATCTCAGATGATGCAAAACTTCAATTTGTTGCCAGCGTGTTGCCTGGAGTGTTCTCTGAAGGCACTAAATATGCCTGCAACGAAGAATAGGCGAAGAGGAGCTGCAGAACTACAGGTTTTTGCATGTGATTCTAGCATGGAACTAAATTAACCTGCGCTTCTATATAGAGAAGCGCAGGTTGAAAATTCCAGATATAATTAAAATATTCTTTTGAAAAATTTGGTTGTTTCCACAAAATTGCCTATCTTTGTTGGCAATATGACTAAGGAAGTGAGACATGATAAGAGTTGCAGGTTCCTCATAAAGGTATTGGGTCTGGCATCGTGCGTATTCTTGTAGAATATCCGGAGATTCGGTTGGAAAACGATGTAAACGGAAAAGAGTTTAAGGTAGCGATACCGAGAACTATCCCAAATGGCAGTTTAAAGTATAGAAATACTACCCAAAAGGACAGTTTAAAGGATAGTAATACTATCCTAAAGACAGATGTCGCTACCCAAAAGGACAGTTTAAAGGATAGTAATACTATCCTAAAGGCATTAGAGCCTATACAGGCAGAAGTTCTAAAATACATAATGGCTCATCCGCAAGCAACCAGAGAGGAAATCTTCAATTTGTTGCCAGCGTGTTGCCTGGAGTGTTCTCTGAAGGCACTAAATATGCCTGCAACGAAGAATAGGCGAAGAGGAACTGCTGAACTACAGGTTTTTGTATGTGATTCGAGCATGGCTCTTAAATTAAAAATGTGTGTTTATATTGATAAGCGCTGGGTGAGAATTTCATATAATAAAAATTTTCTTTTGAAAGATTTGGTTGTTTCCACAAAATAACCTATCTTTGTCGGCAATATGGCAAAGGAAGTTAGACATGATAAAAGTTGTAGGTTCCGATTGTATCCTAATAAGGAACAGCGAGAGTTGATAGCCAAGACTTTCGGCTGCTGTCGTTGGGTATATAATTGGGGACTCGCCATGCGGAAAAAGGCATGGGAGGAGGAGAAGAAGTCTCTTTCTTTAACTGACATTCAGTCTCAACTTCCTGCTATGAAAAAAGATGTTGCAACATCTTGGTTAAAAGAAGTCGATGCCAAGGCCTTGATACTTTCACTCCGTTGTATGGATACAGCCTACCAGAACTTTTTTAAGCATCAAAGCGGTTTCCCTCGATTTAAGGCAAAGTATGACAGGAATCAATCTTATCAAACTTATCAGGACGTATCTTTCTCTTATGATAAAAGCAAATTATATTTGCCTAAAATGCAAGAAGGTATCAAATGCATATTTAGTAGAAAGATTGAGGGGAAAATCAAGACTTGTACCATTAGTCGTAATCCCGCTGGTGAATACTATGTTAGTATTAATGTAGAGACAGAAAGTTCTTATCCGGAACCACCTGCAATAAAACCGGAAACTGCTGTTGGTATTGATGCAGGTGTTAAGAACCTAGCAATATTATCAGATGGTCAAAAGTTCCCTGCTAGTGATAAGTTTAGAAAGTCGGAACGGCATCTGGCTCATCTGCAGCGTATTTTATCTCAAAGGACTAAAGGCGGCAAAAATTGGGAAAAGGCACGAGTAAAAATTGCTCGTGCTCAGAATCGTATTCGCAATCAACGTAATGATCTTATTAATAATGTCGTAGCAGATATTATTAAGAAAGGTTATGAAACAATCTGTGTCGAAAATCTTTCAATCAAGGATGGTATGTTGCAGGACAAGAAACTTGGTAAGCATAATAAGCAAAAACGTTCTCGCAATAAGCTTATAGTTGATGCAGCTATGGGTATGCTGCGTATCAAGCTGCAGCAGAAATGTAAGTCGAAAGGAATCAACTTCGTCAAAATAGAACGTTATTTTCCTTCTTCGAAGACTTGCCACTGTTGTGGAAAAATATTTAAAGGTTTACAGTTAAGTCAGCGTTCATGGGTATGTCCTTCATGTTGTGCAAAGTTGGATAGAGATGTGAATGCTGCGATTAATATTAAAAATTTTGGAATTAGCAATAGTTCCCTAGGGAGGTGTACCCCCGAAGTTAAGTCTGTGGAGCATTGTGACCAGAAACGAAGAAATGCCAAAAAGCAGTGACGTTTCAGATGTTATGAAACAGAAATAAGAGAGCTCTGATATTGAGCAAATGCCTATTATACAGAATAATACTTATCTGAGGATGAACATGCATTCTGAATAATGGGTAAGTACAACGTACCGAAAACTATCCCTTTTTGGTATAGAGATGGTTTTACATTCAGTTTTTTCATTAGGCAAGATGCATATTGCATATTTGTTCTTCTCTACATATCTGGTATATCCACTAAGATTCAGAATATGTAGGTGGAATTAGTAAATAAATTTAATTTATAGTTGATTATGGATAAGGCAATAAATACAACACTCATCATTGGAAATGGGTTTGATTTAAGTATGGGTAAACATACCAGTTATGCAGAATTTTTCAAGAAGCTGAAAGACGAAGGTTTTTGGGAAGAACATTCTGGTAATTCTCTTTTAAATTTTATAGGAGAAAAGGGGAGTAAAGAATATTGGTACGATTTTGAGGATATAATTCTACATTATACCTTTGAAAGTGATAACGGCAAGAGATTAAAAGAGTTGGAAGATTTAAATAAAACGGATGATAATTTTACAAATGGTATTGTTGTAGAAGTAAAAGAAGGTATAGAACTTCTCAAAGTGGAGCTAGTGAAGTTTCTTAGAGATGCTAAACCTGACACTGAATTTATTTATCCCACTTGTCGAATCTTTGCTGCCATTCTTGGGGCTTCAGGTAAAAATGCAAAAGAATTGGTAACTTCTTTATTTGAAAGAAAAAAAGAAACATGGGAATTTCCTAATAATAAAATTATTTCGTTTAATTATTTGGATGACCCATCTGACTTTAGCTCCTATTTGCAATTTTTTATCGATAAAAAAGTAAAGAGTCCGTGTTCTCCTCCTATCGGAATAAAGGCTGATGATTTGGTAAATATGTTCGTATTTTTACATAATTCTTTAGACCTTTGGAATAGGTCAAATCTCCAACCTGGCCTTGTATTTGGAACTAATGATGATGAGAGAATGCCTAAAGCTTTATACTTCCTTCGTAAATCATCTCAGCTTGGTTATGATGCAAAAAAGAGTTTTACTGATACTCTTAATCAGTCAAAACGAATCGTTATATTTGGACTGAGTTTAGTTGGTATAGATTATGATTATTTTAAGGAATTCTTCGAGACGGATCATGATTCTGATACTGAAGTTGTTATTATAAACAAAAAAGATGCTTTGGACAATATTCGTAAAATACTTAAGGAGAAGGGATGCAAAAGACAAGTTTCTTATTTAGATATTGATGAGGATTCCATTGTACCGGATGCTGTAAAAATGAATAAGGAAATATGTTATAGTAATTATATAGGGTTGTGTGATACAATAGCTGAAGAATCTGTTGCTTCAGAACACCGAAAAATTGTGCAGGTGAATAATGTTTTCGAAGTTAGGCCAAAAGGAATTGGAGTTTCATAAGTTGAAATTTAATTTTGTGAGACTATTATAAAATAGATTGTGGCGCAATAGCTCGTGTTTTTGGCAGCATCTGTGAAAGTTAATAGTGGTATTTATTATTTATTATATGTATAAAATGAACAAAGACCTGTCCTACGAGCAGCAGGTAAAAGGCTTGCTCCATCATTATGACCAGCTGGTGGAGGAAAGACGAGGCCTTAAAGGCTCGAATCAAGGAGATGGAAGATGAAAGGGCAGAGTACGGCAATCCGAAAGAACTGCGGGAAATGCTGAAAACGCTTCCGGCTAAGATGAATTATCTTAGGAGTATCTATAAAGACAGAGATCAAAGACTCAACTGGGCTAGGAAGAAACTGGTGAAGTACCTGAGAAGTAAAGGAGAAAGAGTACCTACGGGTATAACATTTACCAGGTGGTAAATCTCATTACAGGAGAAGAATAGTCAAGGGGAGAAAGTGATGCTATAATTGCGCACTTTCTCCCTTTTTTGTATACTTTTCTGAGAATCATAAAAAAAGTAGCACTCTTTTTACGTCCTAAGGAGACGTAAAATGCTTGCGGGTTCCGCCGATTATTGCTAATTTTACACGAACAAAATAAAATTAGCAATGGCTGAAAAGACAAAAGAAACAGAAAATTCAGAATCTCCGGCTGTCAGGTTGGTGAGATTAGCTTATATCGAGAGAGTCGGAACTCTTCTCGGTATCATGATTGATGAGGGTATTTCTCCCCGAAAATCAATCGTGAATGAATTCCATGTCTCTTATGATACGATTCGGAATTTCCTGAATTTCGATTCTAAAATAAAGATTGAAACCATTCTAAAATTCTGCTATATAATAGGTCACTATCTGCATGAAGAATATGAGGCCGTAGAGAACTACAAATCTAAAAAGCATATTAAAGATAGAACCAAAAGACTTGGCCGCATCAATCAACTGCAAAGAGAATATAAAGAAATCTATGGCGCAGGAGCTGAAGCGGTGGAAGATTTGATAAAAAAGAAAGTAGATCTCCGCCAGTTTGTGAACAAGGCGGAATAATAATACTAAACAATAATAATCAATCAAACAATTAAAAACCCAAAAAGAAATGAAAGAAATTACATGAACCACTAGGGTTTTGCTGGTCATAAGTCAACAACACCTTGATAGCTGCCTCACCTCATGAAAATCATGGGGGCTGCCCTCTCTAACTAGTAAATGGTAGTTTTTAGTCAATCCTTCAGAAATTAAAATTAAGAAAGGGATTATTATGGCTAAATTATTTTTTAAATCGCTGATTAAACTCGCCCAGATGAGATTAATCGTCGTAGTAGTTAACGTGAATCTATACGATCAGAGTATCCTCGTGCAGATTCCAGGTAAATATAACTGTTTTAAAATATTGAACGATAAAAAGAAGGAGAAAGATGGTGGAAAATGATACTTATAATTTCTATGACCAGTCTAGACTGGTTCGCATAGACCATGTTGACAATTTCAATGAGTTTATTAATTTTACTCGAAATCAGGCATCTCAGGATGATGTCTGTGAGGCTGATTTCGAGGAGGTGGATGAAGAGTATCCTGATGCGGAAGATAAGTCTAAGGAGGAGGTAGCGAAGGTTGCGGTCCCCCAAGAGCTTTCTACGCCCCAAGGGATTGACTGGCTTCATAAAATGCAGGATGCAGGAGTGTTGAATGAGAACTACCAGCCTGCTTCTCGACTGACTGTTGCTCAGATGGGTTGCCTTGTCATGAAGGCTCAGTATGAGCTGAATCTTTCTTCCTGCTGGAAAGATTTTTCCTTGTTGTGGAACATTAATAGAGAGAAGTTGAGAATGGGGTTTG
>ERZ1034980.1953-NODE-1953-length-11592-cov-16.914016_pt1 | contig 11592 bp, 15 predicted proteins | sample MGYA00520622_ERZ1034980 | MGnify/ENA primary metagenome ERZ1034980 (study PRJEB33766, sample SAMN09781791) | gut metagenome | biome: gut microbiome | host: Homo sapiens | place: Madagascar | study: EMG produced TPA metagenomics assembly of the PRJNA485056 data... | reverse complement strand
AAGGCTCTGGAAGATAAGATTGACAAGGCGCAAGAAAGCATTCGTCCGATTGAGGAAAAGGTCTTTGGGACTTACAATGATGTCCAAGGTGTCCCTTACCACGCAGGATAGACTTGCAAAATGAGGTCAGATAAGGTAGAGTAAGGTCAGTAATCTTACGCTACAGTTGTGAAAGGAATGACGATGAAAAAACGTGTATATGCTGCCGATGACGATGCTTCCATTCGTGAAATTTTGGAGACTTTCTTAGTGGATGCTGGCTACGATGTTCAAGTATTCGAAACCGGAGATGCTCTTTTGGAATGCTTCAAATCAACCCCCTGTGACATGGTTTTGCTGGACATTATGATGCCTGGTCGGTCTGGTCTTGAAATCACCAAATTGCTTCGTGCTCAGTCCAAGGTGCCTATTATTCTTTTGACGGCAAAGGACACGGACATGGATTACGTTTTGGGCATCAATTCGGGGAGTGATGACTACATGATGAAGCCTTTTCGACCGTCTATCTTGGTTAGTCGCATGAAGTCGCTTTTTCGCCGAATTGACATGGATAGCGCGCAAACGGTACCCAGTCAAACGATTTTTGGTGACCTTCGTTATTCTGACGATGCTCACGCCATTTTCGTGGGGGACAAGAATCTGATGCTGACGGAGACTGAGCTTCAGGTTCTAAAATATCTGATGTTGGAAGCTGGCAAGGCGGTGGCGCGTGAGACCTTGTTGGATAAGGTTTGGGGCATATCGGCTGAGCTAGAAACCCGAGTTACGGATGAGACCGTGCGTCGGATTCGTAAGAAATTATCTGCCCAGCAGAGCCGAGTGGCATTGACGACCGTCTGGGGATACGGCTACAAGTTAGAGGAGCACAGCCTATGAAATCTAAATGGCGAACAACCCTGATTTTTAGTGTGACAGCAGCTTTACTTAGCCTCTGTATGCTTTTTACCTTTCGCATAACCATGACGACCTATGTATCATCAAATGCGCAGGAAATCATTAGCAGGACAGAAAAAGTTGTCAGAGGGGCAAAAGCAGCTAGCGATGATAACAATCGTCTCTACGGGGAAATTATTTATCTAGAGGATGATTTTAGCAAGTCCTCTTGGGCAACTGACCATGATTGGGACATTTCGTCAAATTACTTGGAAAATCATGATAAAGAGCTTAATCGGATTGTCAAGTGGGCTAAGAGACATGCCCATCGTGACAAGCTCACTTTTGCTAGTATCGGCGGAAGCCATTATTATTTAAAACTTGAAAAAGTTGATGGTCAGCTACTGATTATTTTTGTGGATGTTAGTCCTGAGTATCGCTTGATTTCCTATATTTCTCTAGTTCTTTGGGTGGTGCTTTTTATCAGTTTGCTTGTGGCTGGAGCGGTTGGTTTGATTTTGGGGCGTTATCAGGAAAGGGATAGTCAGAAGCAGAAGGAATTTTTTGAAAATGCCTCCCATGATTTGAAGACGCCACTTATGGTGATTCAAGGCTATGCAGACGGTGTTGCGTCTGGGCTCATGCCAGCTGACCGTGCCAACCAAGCTATTCTAAAAGAGACAGAAAAAATGACCAAGCTGGTCAATGAAATTCTGCATTTATCACGCTTGGAAAGTGGTGCCTTGAAGTTGCAAAAGACCTCCTTCTCCTTACAGGAATTGCTGGATAATTGCCTTTATCATATTGACTACCCAGCTCAGGAGAAGGGCATAGCCATAGAGCAGGACATTGTGGATACGATGGTAGTAGGTGACCCTCAGCAACTAGAGCGGGCTCTGTCTAATATTTTGGACAATAGCTTGCGCTACGCTCAGTCTAAGATTACTCTGCAGGCCAATCCAAAAGAAATCATCATCGCAAACGATGGTCGCTTATTGACATCTGATGAGGGAAAACATCTCTTTGATCGTTTTTATACTGGTAAAGGTGGATTGTCAGGCATCGGACTTGCTCTGACTCAGGAAATCATTCGTCAGCACGGCTGGAAAATCAAAGCCTATAATCAGGATGAACAGGTTGTCTTTTATATTAAACTGAAATAGGGAAAAAGAGACATAAAAAAGGACTTGAACAAGGCGATTCAAGTCCTTTTATCTTATTTGTCTAAGAATTGTTTCAAACGAATGACTTCAATCTTGTAACCATCTGGGTCTTGGATGAAGTAGTACATTTTTGGTTTGCCTGGTAGTCCTGAGAGGTCTGTGATAGGGTAGCCAGCTTCTTTATGAGCAGCATGGCTTGCCTCTAAGTCATCGACCCCAACGGCAATGTGACCGTAACCATTTCCTAAATCATAGGCTTCATGGTCATAGTTGTAAGTCAATTCAAGCTCAACATCGGGATGGTCTTCGAGGGCTAGATAGACCAAGGTAAATTTGTATTCTGGAAAGTCATTGCGACGAACTTCCTTGAAACCAAGAGCTTTTTCGTAGAATTTAAGAGATGCGTCTAAATCTTTGACGCGGATACAAGTATGTAAAAATGGCATTTTTTCTCCTTTTTTAATTAGTCAATCCAAGTAATCACTTGCTCACGTGGTTTACGGCTACGTGGGTGTTTTGGGTCGCGGAGGCGATAGCCAAAGGACACCATGCTGGCAACAGCTTCTTTGTCACTGTCGATAAGACCGTGCTTAGCAAAGATACCATTGACAGCGTCGTAGTTGAAACCTTCGATTGGGCATGAGTCGATTTGAATCATGGCTGCCGCGATCATCATATTGCCCATGGCGATGTAAGTTTGCTTAGCCGTCCAGTCCAGGAGCGCACGCTCTGAATCAAGTTTCATGTCAGATTCTTGGAAAGACTTGTATAATTTAAGACGGCTGACTAGCGCCTCTTCATCACCCAGTCCACGACGAACCAAGCTGTCTTTCATGCTGTCAGAATCATAGCGGGCATTCTTTTCAGCTAGTAATACCACAAAATGACTCGCCGTATCCAACTGATTTTGAGCGCCCCAGGCAACTTCCTTAAGCTCATCTCGAACTTGCTGGATGGCCTTGCGGTCCAAAACAAGAAAGCGCCAGCCTTCTAGTCCAACAGACGATGGACTGAGCCAAGCAGTATCTAAAATGTAGTCCATATCCTCGCGCGGAATGGTTTGTTCGTTGTAGACGCGGACCGCCGTGCGGAAATCTAAGGCCTTGCGGACCTGAGTTTTGATAGTATCTTTTGACATAGCAACCTCCTATAGTGTTACTTTTTATAATAACATAATTTTTGGAAAATAGCAGAGCTGGGTTTTAGTTGACCTGACCACGCTGGTAAGAATTGTTGTAAGTTTGAAAGTCGTGGTCGTGGAGCGCTTGCGCTGCCTCGGCAAGCCAGTCTACATTGCGAATCAAACCGCGTCCGACTTCAATTAAATCAGCCTGATTGGTTTGAAGAAGGTGTTCAGCAAGTTCGGGTGAGGTGATGAGACCGACAGCAGTCACAGGAATGGTCACTGCTTCCTTCATCTTAGCAGTAAAGGGGGCTTGATAACCGCCATAGATTGGAATGTTTGGACGTTTGTCGATGACACCACCCGTTGAAATATCAAGGCAATCAATGCCATCTGCTTCCAGCCAACGACCGATAGTTTGCCAGTCTTCGATGCTATTTTGGATACCCGTTTCATCGTAGGCAGTCATGGACAAACGCACCCAGATAGAGCCGTGGAAAACTTTTTTGACGTCTTGGACAATTTCAGATAGGAAGCGGTAGCGATTTTCCAAAGAACCGCCGTAGGCATCCTGACGCTGATTGGTTAGAGGCTCTAAAAATTCATTGATGAGATAGCCGTGGGCACCGTGCAGTTCAACCATGTCAAAACCAGCCTCCTGAGCACAACGAACACTCTCAACGAAGACCTCTTGGACACGCTTAATATCAGCCAATGTCATTTCACGAGGGACACCATAAGAATCGTCATAAGACCGTGGGCTAGGAGCAATTCTGTCCTTAGCATCACGCGCCTTGCGACCGCCATGCCCCAGTTAAATGCCCACCTTACTGCCCAAATCGTGGAGCTGACGAGCTAATTTAGTCAAGCCAGGCAGTTGTTGGTCAGACCAGATACCCAGGTCTTGATTGCTCAAGCGTCCATCGGATTCAACGACCGTCGCTTCTAAGATGATAAGCCCAACCTGACCAATGGCACGTGCGCCATAATGGGCTTCATGAAAGGCTGTGACCATCCCATCTTCCGCCTTAACATCGTACATACACATGGGGGCATGACGACTCGGTTTTTCAAGTCTAATTTAGCCAACTGAACTGGGCTTAGTAGTTTTGACATTTCCTTTACCTCCATTTGATGATACCTTTATTACAACAAAAATAGCGGTACTGATAGCCAAAAGCGCCAACTTTCCGACTTAGCATGCCCAGTTTTTCTATGATATAATGGATACAAGACTATGGAAAAGTAGGAAAATGCGATGGCTAATGACCACGAAAAGACGCATACTGGAGACCTCTATCTCCCAACCGATGACACCATTATGGCGGAGCAGACCGCTTGCTTGGAAAAACTCTATGGTTTCAATGCAACGCGTCCGTCAGAAATGGCTAAGCGCCAGCAATTACTCAAAGAAATGTTTGCGATTTTGGTGATAACTGCTATATTGAACCACCCTTACGGTCAAATTGGGGCGGGCACCATGTTCATTTTGGGGATGGTGTTTATGCTAACTTCAATCTGACCTTGGTGGACGATACTCATATCTATATCGGAGACCATACCATGATGGGTCCCAATGTGACGCTGGCTACCCCAGGGCACCCTATTTTACCAGAGCTGAGAGAGAAAGCCTATCAGTACAACATGCCTGTGACCATTGGTCGAAACTGCTGGCTGGGAGCAAATGTAATTGTTCTGCCTGGAGTGACTATTGGTGATAATGTTGTTGTCGGTGCTGGCAGTGTTGTGACTAAGGATTTGCCTGACAATGTGGTTGCGGTCGGTAATCCTTGCAAGGTCTTGAGACCTGTGTCGGACAAGGATAGAGACTATTATTTTAAAAATCGACGGATAGATTGGAATGAGATAGACTGATGCGTTTAGATAAATTTTTAGTAGATTGTGGCATGGGCTCGCGCACCCAAGTCAAGACACTCCTCAAGAAAAAACAAGTGACGGTTAATGGGCAGATTGAAACATCTCCCAAGACACAAATTAACGAGAATAAAGATGAGATTACCTGTGCTGGTCAAGTTCTAGGCTATGAAAAATTCGTCTATTACATGCTCAATAAGCCTGAGGGTGTGATTTCAGCGACTGAGGATAAGAGTCACCGCACCGTCATAGATTTGCTAGACCAGACTGCTATTGATAAGGAAGTTTTTCCTGTGGGGCGTCTGGATATTGATACGACCGGTTTGCTACTCCTGACTAATAACGGTCAGCTAGCGCACGCCATGTTGTCACCTAAAAAGCACGTCGATAAGCTGTATGAAGCGCAGGTTGCTGGAATCATGACGGCAGATGACATCGAGGCCTTTGCGGCTGGGATTGAACTCAAAGATTTCATCTGCCAGCCCGCTGACTTGGAGATTCTGAAGACAGACCAAGAAGCGAACACCAGCTTGGTTCGCCTCACCATCAAGGAAGGCAAGTTTCATCAGGTCAAGCGTATGGTGGCGGCGCGTGGCAAAGAAGTCACAACCCTCAAACGCCTGAGCGTGGGGCCGTTGGTTTTAGATGAGTCTTTGGCAAAAGGAAGCTGGCGCAGATTAAGAGACAGTGAACTGGCTGCGCTCCAAATATTCGACGTCGAGCTCTAGCTTGTCATTTGCGAAAACAGGTATTTCATGGTAAGATAGTTTTAACTAGAATCAATGACGAGGTGACAAGAGTGGCTTTTGGAGATAACGGTCAACGTAAAAAAACAACATTTGAAAAAATCACATTGTTGGTTGTTTTAATTATGGTAGTGATCACAGTTGGAAGTCTCATTATGAGTGCTGTCAGCGCAATCATGTAAAAGAACGCTAGTAGGCGTTTTTTTATGCTTGAAGATAATAAAGAATAAGGAAAAATTATGAGTATGTTTTTAGATACTGCCAAGATTAGCGTTAAAGCTGGTCGCGGTGGTGATGGTATGGTGGCTTTCCGCCGTGAAAAATATGTGCCAAATGGCGGTCCTTGGGGCGGCGATGGTGGTAAAGGTGGCTCAGTCGTCTTTAAAGTGGACGAAGGGCTTCGCACCCTTATGGACTTCCGCTACAATCGCAATTTTAAGGCAAAAGCCGGTGAAAAAGGCATGACCAAGGGCATGCACGGACGTGGTGCTGAGGATTTGATTGTGCCAATTCCGCCTGGAACAACCGTTCGTGATGCCGAAACAGGCAAGGTCATCACTGACTTGGTTGAAAACGGACAAGAATTTGTCATTGCTAAAGGTGGTCGCGGTGGACGTGGTAATATTCGCTTCGCAACGCCTCGCAATCCTGCACCAGAAATCGCTGAAAATGGTGAACCTGGTGAAGAACGTGAACTCGAACTCGAATTGAAAATCTTGGCTGATGTTGGTTTGGTCGGATTCCCTTCAGTCGGGAAATCAACGCTCTTGAGTGTTGTCTCAGCTGCTAAGCCAAAAATCGGTGCCTACCATTTCACAACAATCGTTCCTAACTTGGGTATGGTTCGTACTAAATCTGGTGACAGCTTTGCCATGGCTGACCTTCCTGGATTGATTGAAGGGGCTAGCCAAGGTGTGGGTCTTGGGACACAATTCCTCCGCCACATTGAGCGTACCCGCGTTATCCTCCATGTCATCGACATGTCAGCCAGCGAAGGGCGTGACCCTTACGAAGATTATGTCTCAATCAACAACGAGCTTGAAACTTACAACCTTCGTCTCATGGAACGTCCGCAAATCATCGTTGCTAACAAGATGGACATGCCAGAAGCTGAGGAAAACTTGAAAGTTTTCAAAGAAAAATTGGCTGCCAACTATGATGAATTTGACGAGTTGCCACAAATCTTCCCAATCTCTAGCTTGGCGCATCAGGGCTTGGAAAATCTGCTAGAAGCGACAGCAGAATTGCTTGACCAAACAGATGAATTCCTTCTCTATGACGAGTCTGATATGGAAGCGGAAGAAGTTTACTACGGTTTCAATGAGGACGAGCGTCCATTTGACATCAGCCGTGATGATGATGCAACTTGGGTGCTTTCGGGTGAAAAACTTGAAAAACTCTTTGTCATGACCAACATGGAGCGCGATGAATCCATCATGAAATTCGCCCGTCAATTGCGTGGTATGGGTGTCGATGAGGCTCTTCGCGAACGCGGTGCTAAAGACGGTGACATCGTTCGTATCGGCAACTTTGAATTTGAATTTGTAGACTAAGATACAAAGACCGTTAAAGGAGCTGTTCAATCTGATAAGTGAGGTATTACTATGGGGGATAAGCCGATATCTTTTCGTGATAAAGATGGTAATTTCGTTTCTGCGGCAGATGTTTGGAATGCTGAGAAACTGGAAGAATTATTTAATCGATTGAATCCCAACCGCAAGTTCCGCTTGGAGCGCGAGCGATTGGAAAAGAAAAATGAAGAAGGATAGGGCGATTAAGCTCTATCCTTTTTTCTATGATTCCGTTGATGAATACTCAACCAGTCTATCTTTAGTCAATTGGTATATCTTTTGAGGGACTTCTTTTAAAAATAGTCTGTCGTGTGAGATGCTGATAATGGCACCGGGATAATCTTGCAAGATTTGTCGTAATTGTGGCTGTGATAGGGGTGAGAAGTGGCGGCTGGGTTCATCGAGGATGAGTAGCTGTGGTTTTTGCAAAATCAATTTGGCTAAATACAGTTTGGCTTTTTGTCCACCAGATAAGGCCAAGCAAGAATGTTGTATTTCTTGGCGCGTGAAGAGGAGACTAGCTAGCAAGGAACGACAGATTTCCTCTTCAACCTGACAAGTCTCCACTAAAAATGCCACAGGCGTCTGCTCTTCAGACAGGTCAAGGTCATAAGACTGTGGCATGTAGGCAAGACGAACTCCCTTATCCTTCAACAGCGCCAGCAATTCCCCTAGAAGGCGGCTTTTACCAATTCCATTTTCGCCAATAATGGCTATCTTGTCCTGCCCTTTCAAGGTTAAAGAAACCCTCTGACCCTGTGGCGCCAGCCAATCTTGTAAGTTTAATATAGTCTTTGAGGTGGGCAGTGGCTGAATATCTGAGAAAAAGACCTGAATAGCCTCGGTATCTACCGGTATCTCGGTCAGTTCCTTCGCCTCCTTAGTATAGCGCTTTTCCTGCGCCAGAACAATTCGCATTTTCTTAGCAATCAAGCGCCCCGCTGTCGCATCGTGGGTATTTCTCACAGTATGCTCCACGCTTTGATGAATGCGGTGCATCTTTGCCTGCCGTTTGGCAAAGACCTCCCTATCTGATTTCGCTTTTTGGAGCTGTCGCTCAAATTGAGCAGAGCGTTCTTGCTGATACACTTCATAGCTGACTGCTTCAAAAGTATGCCTAGTCTCCTGACGCTTTTTCACCATTTCCAAATGCAAGACAGCTGTGGCAGTATGCCTCAAGAAAGTTTCATCGTGAGAAACCAGAATCACAGTCGCTGGGCACTGCTGGATAAATCTCTCCAACCAAGCCATGCTAGCCACATCCAAGTCACTAGTCGGCTCATCCAGAAGAAACAAGTCTGGGTCGTAAGCGAGTAACTTGATGAGCTGTAACTTCAATCGTTCCCCACCCGACAGCTGACTGACTAACAGTTGCCGATTGTCCAGATAGTCAGTATCAAATTGCAGTTGCGCAGCCATTTGATACAAACGCCCAAAATCAAAACGGTCATAGTTAATATCTTGGTCAATAAAATCGGCAATGCTAAGCCCCAAGTCATGTGCTGTCAGTTCCTGTGCCAAGTAGCCTACTTCCTTGAAGTGAGAAGTCACCTGACCAGAAGCGGAAAAGTCGTCTGTTAGAATCTCAGGTCGATAGAGCCACTTCAGCAAAGTTGATTTTCCCGTCCCTTCCTCGCCGATGATAGCCAAGCGGTCGCCAGAATTAACGACGAAAGATAAATCTTCAATCAAATGACGGTTGTCCTTGAGATGTGTTAGGGTTAAGTGATTGACTTGTAACATAAAAACCTCCAAAGAAAAAACTCCCTGCCTTATTAAGCAGAGAGTAGAAAGTGAGGCTACCTAAAATAAGTGCAAGAGACCCTAAGTCTTTGCTGTTTTTATCTGAGGAAAAAGGCACACTAAAACAAGCTTAATAAGGGTTATCCATACTAGAAACTTGTCTTACTTGTTCATGGCTCCTTGTCCTCCTGTTTGATTACCTAAATTCTAGCAAAGTTTCAGTTAGAAGTCAAAGAAAAACAAATCCTTTGAGTGTTTGGCTCAAAGGATGTTATCTTATTTCGATGATTTTTTGGGTTTTGATGACTGGTTTTTTTTTTTCTTAGCGACCGCTTGTTTTTTAGGCTGGACTGTTTTTGCAGGTTTTGGTTGGGTGATGACTTGCTTTAGGTAATAGCCGGTATTTCTAAGAATGGCTGGCGTGTAAATCATGAGGCGGTAGGTGAACCAAAATGATAAGAGCAGAACCACAAAGAAGATGACGTAAACCACAGTATTTTTAGTCAAGAAACTTTGGTATAGTAAGACTAGACCAAGGTAAATGAGTGCCAGCGTCAGCAACATGAAAATAAAATAAGCTAGCAGTGCCCACCAGTAGCGGGAGTGGTGCCTTTTCACCTTTTCCCAGTTAATCATGATAAACTCATCAGTAAAAGCGACGAGATAGGTAAAAAATTCTGTAATCGGTCGAAATAAATTTGTCATCAAGTGTTTCATAATGTTATCTTAACATAGACCGTTGACTTGTGCAATAGCAACGTTTTAGGAGATTTATTACAAATTTGTTTTTGATATTTTCTAACGTAGCAAGTTTATCAGCGATTAAAAATCACTGATAAACTATGGTAATCGCTATGGCGACTTACCTAGCTACCTTACTAATTACAGTTTCAAAATAGTATCGATTTTGAAATTTCCATGTTGCTGGGCAGTGCGGATGGAAGAGAAATTATCCAGTGGACGATTTCTTAGAATCCATGAAGTTCCATTGCTAAGGTCTTCTTCGATTTTTTGTTTCTAGGATCAGGTAGAAAATATCAGGTTATGACTCCCTTTATTCGCCTTATCCATGTAAAAACTACCCACTTTTGTAAGTAGGGAGTTTTAGACTAGTAATTGAGAACCGAAGTCTATTCTAACCCAGCTAGCTTAAGTTGTTTGCGGTTGGCTTCGTTGGCGACCCATTGAGGACAGCAGTTTTTTCTTCAAGCGTTCCTTCTCTTTGTAAGAGACTGAAACTACCACGGTATTTATCAACGATGCGTTGGGCTTCCTCTTTAGTTATCATGTCATCCTCACCTTTCTAGGTTTGTAAAGTTGGGTTATTCCTTGCTCTCCTCTTTCCCCACCACAGCTTTCTTACCTTTTCGCTTTTTAAGGCTTTCCGCATATTCACTGCGGATAAGGTTAAGGCTGGCAAGGACTTGCGGGTAGGTAGCCTTGTCGGTCAGGTAGCGGCTGGTATTTTCGATTTGGTTGCAAAAGTCGATGAAGCTGGTTTGAAGTAGCTGTCGTTTGTCCTTTGTTTCTGAGAGTTTATGATTGCCCTTTGCTTCGTGACGCTTACTATAGGCTTCTTCAAAGCGTTCTTGACTTTCGGCTAGATTGGTGACGAAGGCTTGCAAGCTCAAGGTTTTGAGCGCTGTTTTATAAGGCTCTTTGCTCAAGTCCGTCAGCAGCGCCGTGATTTGCCCTGACTCTTTGTTGAGGTTAGCGTCTTCGATATTTTTATAATGGCTGAGCAGACTAGCTAGTTGCGTGTAGGCAGCTTGTTTGTCAGCGTTGCGGCTTTTGGCATAGGCTCTGAGCCCTGCTCGAAAGGCGATTAGGTCATCATCACGGTCGGCATCTGCTTGTGAGATTTCCTTGGTGTTTTGGTCTAGATGTTGTACTTCAAGCGATTTTCGGTAGGCTTGAGCATCTTTGCGTAATTGGGCTAGGATGGCAAGTGATAGGTCATCCTCTAAACTATAGCCCTTTTGGTCAAAATCTTTTAAAAAGCGCGAGATTAAGTCTGACACCTCGTGGTTTTGCAGCTTACTGATGGCAAGCGTTGTAAGCGACAATGTTGTCATGTAAGTTCCTCCTCATTTTGGCCTAGCCTGGGGCGTCTCTTTGAGAAAAAGCAGTCATTTTCTTTGTTCAATTTTTGGAAAATAGCAACCGAGGCATCGATTATGTTCTCCGCGTTCCGATGAAGCCAGCCGAGGGGTTGGTCAGCTTTTTCCTAAATTAGGTAAGGGAAGTGAACAAGAAATCTAGCTCTGCTATTTTCCTAAAAGATAAAAAGAAGGATAAATGCCTTTCTCAAGAGGCACTCAGGCTAAAGTGTAGTAGAAATTATAAGGCAAAAAACCTTATAAAGGCTATTATAATCGAAAATACTCAATTTAGAAATCGGTTTACAGGAAAAAGTTGAAAATCAATGAAAAAAACGCTGATGATGAACTGCACCCCAAAAGTTAGACAGAAAAAATCTAACTTTTGGGGTGTTTTAT
>ERZ1034980.1952-NODE-1952-length-11598-cov-8.730486_pt1 | contig 11598 bp, 10 predicted proteins | sample MGYA00520622_ERZ1034980 | MGnify/ENA primary metagenome ERZ1034980 (study PRJEB33766, sample SAMN09781791) | gut metagenome | biome: gut microbiome | host: Homo sapiens | place: Madagascar | study: EMG produced TPA metagenomics assembly of the PRJNA485056 data... | reverse complement strand
GTATAATCTATCGTATTTATTATTCATAATATTGTCCTCTATAAACAAAAAGGACTCTGTTAATTTAACAAAGCCCTTTTATTTACAAGTTTACTTATAAGTTGGTGTTCCATATCCAACAATGTTAGAAGCATTAACCTTATAAACACTTCTATGGACGGTAGTTTGATCAGGACTTGCATTGCCAAAATTACCCTCGATAGTGTAAATAGTGCCATTGTCACACTTTTCAACAATGCCTACATGATTTGTCCAATTGCTCGACCATGCGTATTTGAAAAAGATAATATCTCCACTTTTTGGAGTGTAGCCTTTACCTTGCCATTCGCCCTTTTTCTGAAATTGAGCTGCCATGTCAATGCATAATGCGGTTTTTGGAATTAAGTTGCCGTAACCGGCTTGTTCTCCGCACCAACTAACGAAACACGCACACCAATTCTCTGGGTGATCAAATCCTAAATACTGCCAAAATTTTTGTCCTTTTTGATCAACTTGAGTTTTTGCGACTTCTGCGACACGACCGCCACCCTTTCCAATAATGCTTAATCCATACGGATAATATCTTAAAACATGTTCAACATAGTTCTTATCACCATAGCTTTTCCAACCAAGTTTTTTTGCCTGAATATTACTGAACTCAGAAGCATTTGAATAGGTATATCGACCGTCTTTAGCTATTGCCCACGGAATATAAGCGTCACCGAAATTATAGCCTTGCAATGCTAATCTGATATTGTCCATGTCTGAAGGATTTTTTACAGAAGCAAGAGTTAAGCAATTCCTTAACTCTTGCACACCACATTCAATAGAATATTCTGGCTCTGTTATGCCATTAGGCACTTTTGGAAATCGTGTATTAAAAGGGCCTTCTGCGGCTTGCATTGGATCTGTACCCTGTCCCCCTGATTCCTGCATCATAACAGCTTGTATCAGTGCAATATACTGTGACATATTGTATTTACTTGCATATTTAGAAATAACTCCGTAGTAATCATTTACTTCTTTACTGAGTGCCAATTCATCAACTTTAGTTGTACGATGAACTCCAAAAAACAGAGTCGCAATCAACATCATTACAACAAGTATCATTGCCATTATTATGGCGAAAAATGCCACTCCTGAGCCGGCAACAACCATTATTATCTTTTGAACTAATGCGGTTTCTCGTAAAGCTCTCACAGCTTTTTTTGTACCGTTGGCAATAGTCATTGCCATTTCTTTAGCGGCTTCAGAAATACGATCACGCTTGCTTTTCTTTAAATTGATTGCTTTTGCTTTCTTTAGTTTTTCTTTACCGCCGAATTTTTTTGCAGCAATGTTAAATGTCTTAACGCTTACTTTTGCCACCTTATAAGTCTTTTTAGGTGCTTTTTTCAAGCGGTAAGTGATAAAATCCTCTGTCTTATCAATTTCAGCTGCCTGTTTCGCACTTTTTAACTTAGCACTGGCAATTTGTTGAGCCTTTAGGATATTACTTCTTCTTTTGCTTGCCTTTAGTTTTTTTAAGCGTTCAGTAGAATCTTCCTTTTTTACACTTTTTACTTTTTTCTTTAACTTTAATTTGGTCGCAGTAAAATCAATCGTTTTTACAGATAGTTTTACCGTTTTTATAGTTTTCTCCGGAACTGTTTTTAATGCACTATCTGCATTTTCAACTTCCTTGTTAATCTGTTCTTTTTCAGATTTTTCAACCATTTACATCACCTCTCTGTTACCTCCTCTAACTTAGTAGTCATAAGTTTGTACAGTACGCTATCTTTTGGATACCTATTAATGAATGGTACAAATTCTGAGCCGACTTTAATTAACCCTTTACCATAGTCAACATCAGATATATATGAGAGTTGATCATTAGATATGTGGAACAGTTCAGCCAGTCTTTTCCTATCAGGGGCAGATTGATTGAGCATTACAACAAGTTCTGAGTTAGACAGCATTGTTTCTGCAAGTTCATTGTTTAATAAGTCTGAAATATTCTGTGTAATACCCGTAATAAAGCCGCCGTACTTTCTAATTCTCTTCCAAAGTTTAAAGAAGAAGTTTGCTGTTAATTCTGATTGTAAGAACAAGTAGAACTCGTCAATGAATATGTATGTATTTCTTCCCATGGCTCTATTTTTGGATATTCTATTAAATATTGAATCAAAGATAGTTAACATGCCTATCGGTCTAAGCTGCTCACCAAGGTCTAAAATGTCATAACATATTATTCTGTTATCAGTGTTTACATTTGACTGATGTGCAAATGTATTTAACGATCCCTCTGTAAAAAGCTCCATGGCAAGAGCAATTTCATCAGCAATTGGATCATTTTGATTAAGAAGCTCCTGTCTAAAGTCTTTAAGCGTAGGCGGTTCGCCCTTGTAGTTGTTTGCCTGATACTCCTTGTAAACATTTATGGCACAACGGTCGATAATAGATTTTTGTGTTGCACCTAATGTGACATCGCCCATGAGCTGCTCACAAAGCGACATTATGAACTCAGATTTAAGGATAACAGGGTTCTGTCCGTCCTTTTCTGTATAATCTTTGTTAATGTCAAGAGCATTAATATGTGTTCCTGATGTGGAAGAAACATTAATAATTTCACCATTAAGAGCCCGTATAAGTGGCAATAACTCTCTTTCGGGATCAATCGCAATAATATCTGCGTTTTTATCTCTCAGAGCAAGTAAAGCTAATTCTTCTTTACACAAGAATGATTTTCCAGAACCAGAAACTCCCAGAATGAAACTGTTTCCGTTTTGTAACTTCTTTTTATCAACAACAATGATGTTTCTACTTACAACATTTTGTCCGTAAAAAACTCCGTCTTTATGGAACACATCTTGTACCCTAAAAGGAGTTAAACAAGCTAATGCCGTTGTTTGCAGTGTTCTGTTAATTTCCAAAAACTTACCGCCGTAGTGCATTGCTGTCTTTAAGCCGTCTAATTGTTGGTATCTAAGTGTTTCAATAGTGCAAAGCTGTCTGCTACCTATTGTTTGGATGGCTTCTGTATCAGAATCTAATTGTTCTTTTGAGTCTGCCATATGAACAATCACTGTTTTAGTAATAAACATTCGCTCGTCCTGTGTCATAAGGTCTTTTAAGAACTCTTTTACTTCATCTCTTTCCTGCTCTAACTCAAAAGGCACTGTTGCTGCCCAGTTATTAGCATCATTCTGTTTTCGTTGCCAGTTGGCTATATTGGTTTCAGTTCCCAAGAGGATTTCTTGTACTTGCTTAACAGCTTTGGCGGTTTCGACAACTTCTGCGTCCACTGATAACATAATATCTCTGTCTAAATCAGTCAGATCGGATATTAAGCCAGTGTCGCATGTTGAGCCGAACTCCTTGATAAAAAGAACTCGTCCGTATCTTTTACCAATCTTAAAATAATCATCGCCATTTGTATAAGAGTCAGGGCAAATAATATCCTTAAAGCTATGCCCTTTTCGCATAAGGTCCTGCTTATTAAACATGAACTTATTTACGCTACCTGCGTTATAAAAGTCATAGCATATTTTTAATCGTTCATCTAAGGTAAGCTCCTCACAACGACTTCCAAGTCGTGCAAATTGCTGATTTAGGTCAACACCTATTCTCTGAAAATATCGTTTAGCATCGTCCTCAGTTTTTTGATGGATTGATATGGTAATGTATTTCTCTTGAATAGTTGTATTGCTTCTTAGAGCCATGTCAAAAACGACTTTGTTATAATCATCTCTGTAAATATCTAAACCGTCATTATTTTTAGGTATATATAATGTTTGCTTAAAATCATCTTCATCTATTCTTCTGTTATTGATTGTTAATTTAGTAATAGCATTATGATCGAATGAGTTAAGTATGCCATAGTACTTTTCAAGCATAGACTTCTTATCATCTTCACTTGCCACAGCAAAATTAATGTCTGTAAATTTATATGTTTTTGAAAATAATCCTTTTTCAATCTCAAACATACCATCATCATATATACGCATAACAGGTATAATGTCCTGTACTTTTCGAGGGATAGTCCATTTACACATGTTATTATCTTGCTTCTTAAAAAATCCCATATGTTTACTCCTTTACGCTCTCACCGGTTGAGTAGTTAATTTCAATGCCCGGCTGAATATTATTAAATACCATGTTAAAACTTACGCTTTCTCCATTATCTTCCACAGAATAAGCCTGATATTTCAGTGTTTTACAGATTACATCGTCGCCTTCATATTCTGGTATAACACTTACTATTACATGTAACTTTTTCTCAAGTGCTTTTTTTATCTGATCAATAAACGGCTGTATATTTTCACTCATATATCTTGTCTGAGTGATAGCATTTTCCTTCTTCAATTCTGTAAAAGGAATAAGTTTACCTACAACGAATAAATTTCCGTCACTCTTATCGTTAACTAATTCATAGTAGTAAGCTTTTGAAAATCCAGTAGGCACGATTTCTGTTTTAGGAGCCGCATATTTTGCTTGCAAATCCTCTATGCCAAGTATTGCCATGGCTGCGGAAGCTCTCCCTTTATCGTCAAGTGGATTTAAACTTATGTAACGCTGAGTAAGGTTCATTGTTTTAAGCAATACCGGGCTATTTTCATCAACCTCATAATAAGGTGCGTTTTCATTCACTTCTGATACAACAGTTTCATTGTTATTTGACTTAAATAACCCTGCCTTATTAATTCCGATAAGTGCCACAACTGCCAATGCTATTATGAAAGCATATTTGTATTTTTTAATTATAGAAATAAATGTGATTTTCTTCTTTTCATCACCTTCTACTTCCTCAGATTTGTCTTGTTTTTTGCTTTTCTCTTTTTCGATTTTCAAATATTCCTTTTCAATCTCCATATAAAGCGTATCTGATTTAAAAACAAGATGCTTGCTAATCAGAAACTTGTTTCTAATAAGTATTTTTAAAAACTTTTCAAGCGGCATACCGTAAGGCTCTAAAAAACCAAGTAATGCAACAGGTATAACGGCTGCACCGATAATCCATGTCTGAATATCAAAAGGAACAACATTCCTAATAGAGAAATATGTAATTACACCTACTGCGAGAGCAATTACTAAAAAGATGAACCTTCTTACAGTAAGTCCGAAGAATACTTTCTGCTTATAATTTTTTATCTCTTTATTTATTGGCAAAATCATTTCTTTCTCACCTCACATTCTTATAAGCCGAATAACTCTTTAATCAGTCTGTCAGTTCCCTTAATAGTTACAATTACAACTAACAGCTTAAAGAGAAGTTCCCAGATAAATCCCCATGGTCCTTCTCCACCGAGGAAGTACCCTGTAAACGATCCGAAGAAACTTGCCGAAATTACAAGGATTATTGCCATTACAATGCCTTGCAAAAGAACGGCGAAATAACTTTTTATAAAGTTACGACCAACATTCTGTGTTGTTCTACTTGCAAGCGTTGCTAAAGGAAGAGGGGCGATTGCGGTATATATATAGATTTTGAAAAATCTAACAAACACCATAATTAGCAATAGAATTGAGATGATATTGATTGCTACATAAAATATTAAGCATAGGAACACAAGCGGTATTGATTCGCCTAAATTCCACCAATCTACCGCCGCTATGGATAGAGCTGCTTCATCAGATAATTCATATACCCCAACATCTGCTGATGATACATTTACAATGCTTATTAAGCTGCCTGCATATGCAAAGAGTTGCAACATAAAGTACATACTGTATGTTATGAGTACATTTGTTATAACCACTCTTAAAAAATACTTTGCTAAGTTCATCGGCTGTCTAACTTCTTCCGGTCGAGAAATTGTTTTTGACAATCCAACTCCAAAGCAAATGATCATTAGTGATACTCCGATTGCTTTTAATGTTCCGTTAATGGCAGAAACAAGATTCCACATAGAGCCGTTTTCACCATTAGAACCCATTAGCTTGTCTGGGGACACTTGTAAATATCTTGTTATATTAGATATGCTGTTTTTCCATGCACCAAGAGAGCCATTAATGTTTTTTACAAACCAGTTATTTTTAGCGTCCTCAAGTTCATCAGCATATGCAAATTGCGGAACAAAAATAATAAAGGCTAATATACATCCTGCTATTATCAGAGCAATCAATAATATCTTACTTTTAGTATTATCTTTTGCATTTTCCATATATTTTTAACCTTTCTTAAAAAGCACCTTAGTTTTTTAAGGAAACTAAGGTGCTTTTTTATGTATTAACGAATTACCATGTAACACCGATTGCGTTAAGGATTTCCTTAGCGAAAATAACGATAATACCACCAACTAACAATTTAATACCTGTGGATCGCTGTGAGCTATCGTGTGATGACATTGATGAACCGATGTCAAACACACCCCATGCCGCAAGGAAAATACCGAAAAATCTTACAAAGGTAAATACTATGTCTAAAAAGCCTTTCATAATATTTGTAGCTTCATTTGGCACATTTTCCGCAAAGACACTACTTGTCTGTAAAATTAAGAATATGGCAGCAATAGCTGCGATTGATACGATTGATAATAATTTCTTTTTATTAGATTTCTTTTTTAATGTCATAATTTTCTCCTTTTCAAATAAAAAAGAGAGAGGATATTTTTTTTTCTCTTATAAAAACCATTTTGGTCGCATATTTTTAAATTTCTTTTTAAAACTGTTACTAAACCCTGTTTGTATCTTGTCTTTCATCTTCCATTCAAACGAATTGTAGACTTCATTCCTTGGGTCAGTTGGCAAGACGACCGGTATTAGCGTTCGCTTGTCCGTTATTACATATAGCATTAATAAGAATATATATATAGTCAATATTGTAACAATCATTTTTCTCACCCCCTTTCATTGTCTGTTATTCTTCATAAAGTTACTTAAAGTAGTATTGCTTATCAGCCCTAATATATTTTCCCTGAGAATAAATAATCACTTCATCTCTTCCGTGATTTCTATCTATCAGGTTACCAAATACTTCCGGTGCAACAATAGGTTCTTCTGCTTCATTGACTGTTCTTCCTAAACTCTTTCCTCCCTTTTGTCCTCCTCCGCTGTTTAGACTGTTCGATATTTTCAAAACTTTTTGCTTACCGATCAGTTTACTCGCCCATTCTCTCGTACTAACTTCTTGTATACTTAGAAAACAAAATGTTGTTACACAATCAATAAGTGCTGAACAGGCATTTTCAGTTTTATAAACCTCAACTAAGCTCGAACGTGACTGCAATGCACATGCAATGGATACATTTTTGCTTCTCAAAGTCATAAATGCCGACGCCACGGACTCATATTTTAATGTTCTAAGTTGTGCAAATTCATCTAACATCATTAATATCGGTCTGAGTGTTCCGTCCGGAAGTCGTCCGGCTTTAGGATTTCTTTCTCTTTTTATAAATCCGGTAAAGAATGTTTGTACAATCATCGACAAAAGCGGAGCATAGTTAGCCAATTCAGACTGGTCTACAGATACATATACATCATATCCATCTTCTAACATTTGCGGAGAGATATATTCCATATCTTCATCATTCCCCAATAATCTACTTAATCTTTCACTTGCAAATTTTCGTAAATGTTGACAAAGAGTTGAATAACCACCTGCTAAATTTTTTTCATTCTCGCCTTGCTTATTTGCAAGCCGTCTTTTAGCTTCGTCACAACCGGTTTTTACAACATAATTAATCCATGTTTCAGGAGAGCTTTTAAGAATTGTATCAACAACATTTGGAAAGCTTAATTTAGGCTCTTCATGTAGCATTTGCAGTGCAATTCCGTTCCAAAAGTCATATGCCGTATCTGTGAAATATCTGTTTTCACCATCTGATGCAGGTGGGATAATGTTGAAACCTATATTTTCAATGAAATTGCATTTATCATCTGTGGACATTTTTTCTATTCCGTCAAAGGGATTAAAGCAGCAGCTATTTTCTTCGTCCATTAAATTAAATCTCTTAATATTTCTGTATTCATGGGTAGCATTATAAATATCATTTTTTATATCAATGCAGAATACGCTGCCGTCTGTTTTTTCATATCCTTTTTCCAAAGGACGATTCATTCCGAACCTTAACGCAGAACATATAATAGGTCCAGCCGTTTTTCCCGAACCGGGTAAACCGAATATCATATAATTTCTTCCGTCTTTACCGGACGGAACACTTATTAATCTTCCCTTTTTGCTTTTACCTAAAATAATACCTTCTGCATTTTTCCAATTTGTTACAGGCAAATCTTCTTCATTCATCTCGCTTTCGTTATTTCCTCTGAAATATTCTAAAAGCTCATAATACGACCTCTTATAATGTCCCTTGTCGCTGCTTAAACTTCTGCCTGTTATCTTAAAATAATATCGTCCTCTGATGCCTAAATACATAATAAGTGCAAAGCACACCATAAAGCCTAATGGTATAAGATTAACCAATACTATGTATTGTGTGTTTTGCTTTACATTAGGCAATTGCAATACATAATCTTTTAGCAAATTACCGCCAAAGAAAAATAAGACGAATAGCACAGCATATAATGGTATGTGATAGTACAATATACCTTTTAAAATTGCTTGTAGCTTTTTATTATTCTTCTTTTTTGGTTTTTTAGTAACAGTTACTTGTTGGCTACTTGATAACTCGTTTTGCAATGTTATCAGTTCTTCCAACATTTGATCGTAATGTAAATTAGCTTGTTCAATATCTTCTTCACTTCCATCTTGCGAATCGAATAATTCAGATATTGTATTAAGCATTTTCTCTTTATCAATCATACAAGTTACCCCTTAAAAAGTAATTTCTTCTGAAATATCTTTCTTTTTTCCTACGTTTCCAACAGACATAATTTCATTTAAGTATTCATCTGTACTATGCTTTATAGATTTATCATTAATATTCTCTTTTGGAAATTCGTGAGTTTTTTCATCTATTTCTACAGAATGTGTTTTCTGTACTTTAATCTCTGCCTTTTGTTCCAAATAATCTGCACTCTTCTGTGCTTCTGATATAGCCTTAATTAATACCTTAGGATTCTTTTCAACTACACTTGCCCAACTTTGCACATATGCTTTTTGATTATCTAAATGCTCTTGTGGTACTTCACCAAAATAAGCTCCCATAAACGCAGATGCAATTTCAGCAACAAGCTCTTCTTCTGCTCTAATAGTTATATCTTTGTGATAATTCTTTAATGTATCTCTATTTAATCTATTTTCACTACCTGTAGCATGAGCAAGTTCATGCAAACAGACAAAATTATATGCTTGTTGAGATGAAAACTGTTCTGGATCAGGTAAATGGATTTGATCAAATTCTGAAACATAAAAACTTGAATCCACTTGATCATTTAATATAGGAACATCCATATTCTTTGAAATCTTTTTAACTAATTCCGATTGTTCTATTCCTATATTTCTTTTAGGTGCTTGATATTCAGGAAAGTTTTTTATTTGACTACCATTAAAAACTGTATAGTATTTTGCTACTAACTGAAAATCTTCTTCTCTTTTTTCAGGGTTTTCTTTTAATATCTTTCTAACTTCTTGAAATGTATAAAACTTAGGTTTTTTACTTGTTTCTGTCTTATCCATTGCAAACCAAAACTCAACTTTAAATCCACGTTCACCTTTAATACTGTATTTAAGGTTTTTATCCTTAATTTTTTTATTCATCTCCATAAGCTGATTATATGTAATCCATCTTGGATCACTAAACCCCTTATGTGCTTGTATAAGTCTTAGATGGAAGTTATTTATTCCTGTATATTCTTTCTCACTAAAACAGTTATATGGATTTTCATAACTCCAGTTTTTTATCCATTGAATATCATCCTCTTTCAATGATTCAATAAACATTTTAGAAAGATTATCTCTAAATTCTTTTACTTTGTTTACTGCCATTTAACATCCTTTCTGTAAAATAAAAATGTGCCAGGTAAACTGACACATTAATTACATTTCATCATTTTTTGATATTTCATTTACATCTGATTCTTCAACAGGTGTATTATTTAACGCTTCTAAGTCACATTCGGATAATACATCCGTATCTGTAAATATAATCTCCTTCTCGTTCATATTCTCTCCCTTAAACTGTAATATCATTTGTTATATCCTTCGTCTTTGCTTCTTTTGCAACAGATTTTATCTTCTTTACATATTCATCGATATTCTGCTTCTTTACGCTTCGTCCCGATAGTTTTTCTATATCGTCAATATGGCTTTTAATAAAATTCTGTGCTTTTTCATCATATACAAGCCTTTTATTATTGTGATCTGCGATAATTTCTCTGATACCTATATCTTTACCTTTTGGTGTAACATTTTTCATATCGGTAATATATCCCTCTTTAACAAGCCAATTTTTTACATCAACTCTAAGATATTCTTCTTCCTTGCAAAATTTAGTTAAGGTTGGAAGCTCATACTGTTTGTCAGATTTATTTCTGACATTTTCAGGAACATTAACCTGCTCAACTTTTATTTCTTTATCATTTACTTCTGAAACTATTTCTTTTGCTTCTTCAGCCTTAACTTCAATCATTTCAATTCTGTACGCTTTGTCACTGTTATGATTTTCTGTTTCGCTCGGATTGTTTTGATAAGTATCTCTCTTTGCTTCTCTTTTGTGAGTTTCATAATAATTCATGTTTTTCATGAATTTATCAAACTTTTTCTGAGCTTCTCTCAATACATCCTGCTTTGTGTACATATGATTTCTACGACTTATTCCGTGTCTTATTGTTCTCAGATAGTGTATAAGCTGCATTAAATAATGTCGTGCTTCACGTCTGGCGTTTGCCACTTCTCTTATTACTTCATTAGCTTCATTCATACTTTCTCCTTTCACATATTTTTAATTTAAAAATATAATTTCATATTGATTAATTTATTCTATCTTCAATGTCTATATTGTTATTTGCTTCCATTAATTCCTTTACACTTGAAAATGTTTTAAATCTTATTTGATTTAAATTGTCTTTTATAAAGTCCTGAGCATTTTCATCATACACAAGCCTTGCTTGTCCAAATGAATTTAATGCTTTATATATTCCTACAGCTTCTCCTCTCTCGGTAGCTTCTCCTGCCTTTGTAATATATCCCTCATTAATTAGCCACTCCTTAACCTTACTGCCACTTACACCTAATTTTTTACAAACTGAATATAGTGCAGGCGAAGTGTCATCAATAATTGATATGTTTTGTGCATTTTCAATCTTTCTTTGTAAATCCTTATCATTGAATTTGAAGTCATATTCTTTACAGAGAAGTGCCAGCTCATCAATCGTTTTACTTCCGTTAATCACAACTCCGGTTGTGTCGGTAAATTCTTTTAATTGAGATACGGTTAACTTGAATGATTTGCCTGACTTATTTTTATTTAATACAGTTCCTTTAACTCCTTTTTCGTCTAACCATCTTTGTAGTTTCGGATGAAAGGTTCTAAAGTTCTCTCTTTTTGTCAAATCATCCGCACACAATTTAAAATCATATTCTTTATGCTTATTATCTTTCACAGCTGGCACATACATAATATGTAAATGTGGCTTTGATATATCAACACCGTTTACAATTTTATGTTCGTCCTTATGAACCTCTGCCATAAATACACTTTTTTCACCCATAGGTAAGGTTGACACAACATAATTTAAACA
>ERZ1034980.1951-NODE-1951-length-11600-cov-89.790126_pt1 | contig 11600 bp, 6 predicted proteins | sample MGYA00520622_ERZ1034980 | MGnify/ENA primary metagenome ERZ1034980 (study PRJEB33766, sample SAMN09781791) | gut metagenome | biome: gut microbiome | host: Homo sapiens | place: Madagascar | study: EMG produced TPA metagenomics assembly of the PRJNA485056 data... | reverse complement strand
GCCGGAGAGCACTTAATGTGCTCTCCGTGCGAGCAGGACTGTCCGAGCAGGCGACTTCGCATGCCGCCGGGCAGCCGGGGCCGACGCGAGGTTCAAGATTGTCAAAAAAGCGGTCGGCGCGCAGTGCGCCGACCGCCGATATATGGGGTCTGATATTTTCTACCAGCTAGGGCCTCTTACTCGTCTAGGAGATCCTCTGGCATGTCGTTGCCGTCGCCTAGATCGACAGGGGTTTCTTCGGGGGCAGAGCCGTCTTCTGTGGCTTCGCCTTCGGGCTTCTCCTTGGCGGCCGTCATGCGGGCTACGGCGCAGATGCGGTCGTTGTCGTCGACGGTCATCATCTTGACGCCCTGGGTGGCGCGGCCGGTCTGGCTGATCTCGTCGGTCTTGACGCGAATGACCGTCGCGCCCTCCGTCACGATGAACAGCTCGTGCTGCGGGCCCACCGTCTTCATGGCCGCGAGGTTACCCTTACGCTCGGTCATTTGGATGGTGTAGACACCCTGGCCGCCGCGGTTCTGCTCCGGGTAGTCCGCGACCGGCGTGCGCTTGCCGTAGCCACGCTCGGTGATGACGAATAGATCGCCGTTGCCGTTAGTGACTTCCATGCCCAGAACGCTCACGCCGTCCTTCATACCGATACCGCGAACGCCGCTGGTATCGCGGCCGGTGGCGCGCACCTGCTCCTCGGAGAACATGATCGCCTTGCCCGCGGTGGTGGCCAGGATAATCTTGTCGCCCTCGCGCACGCGGCGCACGTTCAGCAGCGCGTCGTCGTCACGCAGGTTGATAGCGATCAGGCCGTCGCGACGGCTGCGGTCATATGCGCTCATCACGGTCTTCTTGACCATGCCGCTCTTGGTGGCAAACATCAGATACTCGTCGGCAGGGAACTCGCGGCAGCTGATGACGCTCGCGATCTTCTCGCCCTCCTCGAAGGGCAGCAGGTTGACGATCGCGGTACCGCGCGCCTGGCGCGTACCCACCGGCAGCTCGTGCACCTTCAGGCGATAGACCTTGCCCTTGCTCGAGAAGAACAGCACGTACTCGTGCGTGGACGCGATGAACATCTCGTCGATGACATCGTCCTCTTTGAGGTTGACGCCCGACACGCCCTTGCCGCCGCGCTTCTGGGCGCGGTAGGCGGCCACCGGGATGCGCTTGACATAGCCGGTGTGGGTGATGGTCACGACCATGTCCTCGTCGGCAATGAGGTCCTCGACGTCCAGGTCCTTCTCGACCTGGCTGATCTCGGTGCGGCGCTTATCGCCAAACTTCTTGGAGATCTCGCGCATCTCTTCCTTGATGACGCCCAGGATCTTCTCCTCGTGCGCCAACAGGTCCTCGTAGTAGGCGATGGCGCGGCGCAGGCCGTCCAGCTCTTCCTGAATCTTGTCGCGCTCCAGGCCGGTCAGGCGGCGCAGCTTCATCTCGAGGATGGCCGTGGTCTGCTCGGGCGTAAAGCCAAAGCGCTCGATCAGGCGGCTGCTGGCCTCGGAATCGGTCTGCGAGGAACGGATGATGCTGATGACCTCGTCAATATGGTCGAGAGCCATCAGGTAGCCCTCGAGGATATGCGCGCGGGCCTGGGCCTTCTTAAGGTCGAAGCGGGTGCGGCGGGTGACGACGTCGACCTGGTGATCGATGTAGTGCTGCAGCATCTCGCGCAGGCTCAGGCATTTGGGAACGCCGTTGACAAGCGCCAGGTTGTTGGCGCCGAAGGTCGTCTGCAGCGAGGTGTACTTGTACAGGTTGTTGAGCACGACCTGCGGGATGACGCCCTTCTTGAGTTCGATGACCAGACGGATACCCTTCTGGTTGGACTCATCGCGCATATCCGAGATACCCTCGATGCGCTTGTCGTTGACGAGCTGGGCGATCTTCTCCTGCAGGGTGCCCTTGTTGACCATGTAGGGAATCTCGGTAAAGACCAGGCGGCTGCGGCCGGTCTTGGTGGACTCCACATGAGCCTTGGCGCGCACGGTGATGGAGCCGCGGCCGGTCTCGTAGCTCTGCTTAATGCCGGCACTGCCCATGATGATGGCACCGGTGGGGAAGTCCGGACCGGGCATGATCTGCATGAGCTCGTCGACAGTGGCGTCGGGATTATCGATCAGGTAGCAGGTTGCCTCGATCGCCTCGGTGAGGTTATGCGGGGCGATATTGGTGGCCATGCCGACGGCGATGCCCTGGCTGCCGTTGACCAGCAGGTTGGGGAAGCGCGCAGGCAGCGCCACGGGCTCGGCGAGCGATTCGTCGTAGTTGGGCTGCCAGTCGACGGTATCCTTCTGCAGGTCACGCAGCAGCTCCATGGCGGGCTTTGCCAGGCGGCTCTCGGTGTAACGCATGGCCGCCGCGCCGTCGCCGTCGATGTTACCGAAGTTGCCGTGACCGTCGATGAGCGGCGTGCGCATGGAGAACCACTGCGCCAGGCGGACCATGGCCTCATAGACCGCGGAGTCACCGTGCGGATGGTACTTACCGATAACTTCGCCGACCGTCCAAGCCGACTTCTTGTGCGGACGGTTGGGGTAGATGCCGCTCTCGTTCATCGCGTACAGGATGCGGCGGTGCACCGGCTTTAGGCCGTCGCGCACGTCCGGCAGGGCGCGCGCCGTGATGACCGACATCGAATACTCGATAAACGACTGCTTCATCTCGCGGCCAAACTCCGAAATCTGGAGCTGGCCGCCGTTGATATCCTCGCCGGCCGAGGCGCCACGATCGACTTCGCCAAAGCTCTCCTCGAGCTCACCGTCGTCGTCCTCTTCCTCGTCATCATCGGCATCGGGGTTATAGGCGTCAGGATCGCCGTCCTCGCCCTGCTCAGCGCGGGCAAGCAGGCGCTTCAGATCGTCGGGCATGCCGGCATCGCCGGCCTCGCCCATACCCTCGTTATTGTTGATATCGTCTGCCACGTTACCTCCTCATGGTTTGCGTGGTTCAAATCAGATAGTCCCCGTCCCCGTCACTAGGACGGAGACGGCTTTTCCAGGTGCCGCAGATTCGCTCGAAAGAGGAGGGAAGCGTACTTGGGTACGCGACCGACGATTGAGAGCGAAGGTGCGGTGGCTGGGAAAGCCGAACAGGTTAGGCATCTAAGAATCGTGCGTCATGCGCGTGCTTTTCGATGTACTCGCGGCGATAGCCGACCTCGGAACCCATCAGCTCGCGCACGGCGCGGTCTGCCACCACGGCATCCTCGATCGACACGCGCTGCAGGATGCGGGTCTTGGGGTCCATCGTCGTCGAGGCAAGCTGCTTGGGGTCCATCTCGCCCAGGCCCTTGTAGCGCTGGACGGTATAGCCCTTGCGCTTCTTGGTGATCTTGCCATCCTTGGCCTTGCCGTCTTCGTCGTTATCGTCGGGGTTCAGGCCCAGACTCTGGATGGTGTCGCGCAGGATCTCGTCTTCGGGCTGGCGGCCGTTGGGATACACGTAGTGGATCTTGTTGCGCACCTTAATGCCAAAGATGGGCGGGCAGGCAACATAGACGTAGCCGGCATCGATCAGCGGACGCATGTACTTGTAGAAGAACGTCAGCAGCAGGATGCGGATATGCGCACCGTCGACGTCTGCATCGGTCATGATGATGATCTTGTGGTAGCGCGCCTTGGTGATATCGAAGTCGCCGCCGTCGCCGGCGCTCGTCGTGACGCCGCAGCCGATCGCGGTAATCAGCGACTGGATGGTGTCGCTCGAGAACGCGCGGTGGTCGCCCACGCGCTCGACGTTCAGAATCTTGCCGCGCAGGGGCAGAATCGCCTGGATGTCTCGGCGACGGCCGTCCTTGGCCGAACCGCCTGCCGAGTCGCCCTCTACGATGAAGAGCTCGGTCAGCTCGGCATCGCGCACCGAGCAGTCAGCGAGCTTACCGGGCAGGGACGCCGTCTCGAGCAGGCTCTTGCGGCGGGTCGCCTCGCGCGCCTTGCGGGCGGCGTTGCGCGCCTTGCAGGCCTGTTGCGCCTTCTTGACGATCTCGCGGGCGGGCTTGGGATGCTCCTCGAGGTAATCGGCGAGGCCGTCGGTCACGATCTTGAGCGTGAGCGCGCGCATATAGGAGCTACCGAGCTTGGCCTTGGTCTGGCCCTCAAACTGCGGATCGGGCAGCTTGACCGAGATAACGGCCGAAAGGCCCTCGCGCACATCGTCGCCGGTCAGGTTGGCGTCTTTTTCCTTGAGCAGGTTCTGTTTGCGCGCGTAGTCGTTGATCACGCGGGTGAGCGCGGTGCGGAAGCCCTCAAGGTGCATGCCGCCCTCGGGGGTGTAGATGTCGTTGGCAAACGACATGACGTTCTCGCCGTAGCCGCTATTCCACTGCAGGGAAACCTCAACCTCGCCCATCTTGGCCACGGGGGCGTCCGGGTCCGATTTGCCCTCGATGTAGATGGGCTCCTTAAAGGCCTCGGGGACGTCCTTGCCCTCGTTGAGGAACTTGACGAAGTCGATGATGCCGCCCTCGTAGCAAAACTCCTCCACGTGGGGAGTCGCCTCGCGCTCGTCGGTCAGCACGATTTTGAGGTTCTTATTGAGGAACGCCGTCTCCTGCAGACGGTTGTGCAGCGTATCGAAATCGTAGATGCAGGTCTCGAAGATCTCGTCGTCGGGCCAGAAGGTGACGGTGGTGCCCGTCGAATCCGAGGTGCCCACGACCTCCATCTTCTTGACGGTCTTGCCGCGCGAGAACTCCATCTCGTAGGTGTTGCCATCGCGACGAACCTGAACGACCACGCGCTTGGACAGTGCGTTGACGACGGAGATGCCCACGCCGTGCAGGCCGCCCGAGACCTTATAGGCCGAGTTATCGAACTTACCGCCGGCGTGCAAGATCGTCATAACGACCTCGAGCGTCGGGATCTTTTTAACAGGGTGCTCGTCGACGGGGATGCCGCGCCCGTTGTCGACGACCGTGATGGAGTTGTCGGCGTGGACCGTCACCTGGATCTCGGTGCAGAAACCGGCCATGGCCTCGTCGACGGAGTTGTCAACGATCTCCCACACCAGGTGATGCAGACCGCTGGCGCTCGTCGAGCCGATATACATGCCCGGGCGCTTACGAACGGCCTCGAGACCTTCGAGAATCTTAATCTCGCCGCCATCGTAATCGTTTTCGTTTGCCACACGTCCTCCTTCAGTCAAGAAAATGTGTACAGCCTTACTAGTTTATCGTAAAAAAATACCCTCGGGAACGAGGGTATTTGGCTCTACAAGGCCACCAGATGCGATTTAAGGCTCTTTTTTGCTTTGCACGCCCTTGGCCCACTCGGCACTGGCTCTCATGGCATTCTCGAGGGCCTCGCGCAGTTTTTGGTCTTCGATGGGCGCCACTTGGCGCTCGATCTCGGTACGCTCGGCCTCACTTAGGTCGGCGTGCGGGGCCGGCGGTTGCTCGGTCGTCGCCGGGCGCAGGCGCTCCTTGGCGGCGGGCGGCGTGTGACCGGGCGCGGTGGTTTTGAACACCAGGCCGTCCACATGCGCACCGGCGCGCTCCATGCGCGCGCGGATGATCTCGCGCAACAACGTCATTTCCTGCGTCCACGAGGGCGAGTCGAGATACACCAGCAGCTCATTGGACTCGGGCAGGTAGCGCAGTCCCGTCACATGCCGCCCCTCGCGCGTGCCCGAGCACACCGCGTTCCATGCGCGATAGACCGTGCGCGACTCCTCGGCGGCCTCCATCTGCGCACGGCGCTCGGGGGTCGCAGCCGCCAGGATGCGCTGGCGCTCTGCGTTCAAAAACCCGCTGAAGGCGACTGTCTCGCTCTCGCGCTCGTAATTAGCACGTCTCACCCATGCTCACCACCTTGGCTCGATCAAGCAGGTCATCGGTAAAGTACCCCAGGTTGGTCGTAGTTATGACCGTCTGGATATCATCGCCGATCAGCCGCAGGAAAGCGCCGCGACGCTCGCCGTCGAGCTCGCTCATCACGTCGTCCAGAAGCAGCAGTGGGGCGGTGCCCAGGACATCGCGAGCCACGGCAACCTCGGCCACCTTCCAGGACAGCACCAGCGTGCGCTGCTGTCCTTGGCTGGCAAATGAACGGGCGGAGCGACCCGCCACGGTGAACTCGATCTCGTCGCGATGCGGTCCCACCAACGTCACGCCGCGGCGAATTTCCTCGTCGGCGTGCTCATCAAGGGCGGCCAGCATGCGCTCGTACGCCCAGCCCTTCAGCTCTTCGCGATCCTCGACCTGGGGCAAATCCCCCAGCGTGGACGCATAGGTCACGTTGGCGGCCTCACCTGACGCCACTTGCCCGTAGGCAGTGTGCACATGGCCCGCCAGCCGGTCGAGCAGGGCCAGCCGGTGCACGAGCAGGGCCGAGCCCGCGCGGGCAATCGAATCGTTCCACGCGCCGAGCATCTCGCGGCAGCACCAGGTCTCCTTGAGCAAGGCGTTACGCTGGGTCACGCAGCGCCCATAGGTGCTCGCAAGATCGGCATAGCGTGCGCTCAGTTGCATGCCAAAGTCATCGAGGGCGGCGCGGCGCACACTGGCGCCTCGCTTAACCATGTCCAGATGGTCGGGGCAAAACAGCACGCTCGGCAGAACCCCGCGCACACCGGCGGCAGAGCATCTCTTGCCGTTGCGGCTAAACGAGCGCTTACCGTCCTCCGCGCTCAATCCCATATCAAGCACGCGGCCGTCGCCCTCGAGCCTCAGCTCGATCTTGCACGAGCCCACGCCGTCATGGACGAGCTCGGCTGCGGTCGGATGCCTAAACGAGGCGCCGCTCGTCAGCAGTTGCAGCGCCTCTATGAGATTGGTCTTTCCCGCCGCGTTGGGTCCCGCAAGTATCGTCACGCCCTCGTCCAGGGCGAGGCGATAGCTATCGAAGCTGCGGTAGTGCGCGACGGAAAGATCGTGGGCGAACATGGTCATGGCGCAGCGCTAGATGCGGACCGGCATGACCAGGTACAGGTAGTTGATCTTGTCGTAGGACTTGAAGATGCCCGCCTGCGAGTAGCTCTTGAGCTCCAGCGTGATCTCCTTCTCCTTGGACAGGGCATTGAGGCAGCCGAAGATGTAATGATAGTTGAAGGCGATGGTACCCGACTCGCCCTCGGCCTCGACATCGATCGTCTCCTGCGCAAGGTCCTGGTCATTGGAAATGGAGGACAGGCCCATCTGCCCGTTCTCGACATCGATCTCGAACTTGACGGCGGGGTTGGCGCTCGCGATAACGGCCACGCGCTTGAGGGCGGCGTTAAAGGCGGCGACGTCGATCTTGACGCTCGTCACGCATGAATCGGGGATGAGCTGCTTGTAGTTGGGGTACACGCCCTCGATGCGACGCGACACGTAGGTGGTGTTGCCGGCCTCGAAGACGACCTGGGTGTCGGTAGCCCCGATCATGATGGTCGCTTGGCTGGCCATGATGTTCAGCGCGTCGTTAAAGGCGTCAGCCGGAACGTTGAGCTCAAAGGAGCCCTCGAGGGTCGAGGTCTCGACCTGCGTATCGCACACGGCCAAGCGGAAGGAATCGGTCGCTACCAGGCGTACGGTGTTGTTCTCGACCTTCATGTGCACGCCGCCCAGGATGGGGCGAGCCTTGTCGGTCGAGGTGACGCGCCACACGCGGCCGACCATTTCGGACAAGACATCGGTCGGCAGCTCCACGGCGCTCTCGATGGCATAGGCCGGAAACTCGGGGAAGTCATTGACATCGAGCGTGTTCAGGCGGAAAGAGCTCTTCTCGCAGCCAATCAGCACCTGGCGCTCGGAGAGCTCAAAGGTGACCGGGGCATCGGGGAGGGTCTTGGTGATATTGGAGAGCATCTTACAGGGGATAACCATCTCGCCCTCTTCTTCGACATGCGCCGCGATGCGATGACGGATCGAGATGGTGTAGTTAGAGGTCTGGAATTCCAAGATGCCGTCTTGGGCCTTAACGAGCACGCCCGACAGGATGGGGAGGGTGGATGCCGAAGCGACACCCTTCATAACGACGCCGATGGCTTGTGTAAGCGAGCTCTGGCTGACGGTGAACTTCATCTTTTAATACCTTTCTATAGATATAAATATCTTAATAATAGTAATAGCACTGACGAAACTGTTGATTACTCCCAAAGACGCAGGTCAGACCCAGAAAGAGAATCGACAGCAACCTGTGTGCAACAGGGGTGGTTTTCCACGTTCAAAACCTGCGCAAAACTTTTCATCACCGCGGGTTGGGTTTTAGACACCTTATGCCCGTGGTTTCGACAAGTTTTCAACAGGTGTCTCTATTTCCCTACGAGCGCAGTGTAATTTTATCGCGCAGTGACTTGAGGTCTTCGGTGACGGTGCGGTCTTCCTGGATCATCTTCTGGACCTTTTTGTAACTCGTGCTGACGGTCGAGTGGTTGCGGTTGCCAAATTCAGCGCCCACCGCCGTGGTCGTCATCTCGCACATCTCTATGGCCAGGTAGATAGCGATATGGCGTGCTTTGGCGATATTGGCGTTGCGACGCGGGCCGATGAGCTCCTCGTGCGTCACGCCGTACTGCTCTTCGATGACGGACTGAACCGTTTGGACGTTGATCTTTTTGGCCGATGTGTCGAAGTACTGGCTGGCGATGGCGTCGATATCGTCAAAGGTGAGCTCCCCGCCCTCGCGCTCGCGGTCGCCCGCCTCGCCGGCGCAGCGCTCGCAAAAGCTCTCGAGTTCGCGGATGTTGGTGCCCGAGACCTCGGCCATGTGTTTAAAGTGCTCGTCGGTCAGGTGCCCGCTGTCGCCCCCATAGGCCGCCAGCAGCGAGTCGTCGCCTGCCTCGGGAGCGGCGACGATGGTGTTCTCGTAATAGCGCTGCAAGATCTTGTATTTCATCTCGTAGCTGGGCTCTGCGACCAAGCAGAGCATGCCGGCGTTGAAGCGGCTGGTCAGACGCTCGTCCATGCTCAGGTCCTTGGGGGCGCGGTCTGCCGCGATGACGACCTTCTTGTTGTTTCGGATGAACTCGTCCATGAGCTGGAAAAAGTAGTCCACGCTCGCGCGCTTGCCGATGATGTTTTGGATGTCATCGATGATGAGCACGTCCACGCCGTGGTATGCCTGCATGATAGGGGCGTTGCTCTTCTTTTGGCGGTCGAACTCGGTCATCAGGTCGTCCAGATATGCCTGGGAGTTGGCATACTTGACCTTGATCTCGGGCGACTTCTCGGCGAGCTCGTTTTTGATGGCAAGCAGCAGGTGCGTCTTTCCCAGGCCCGATTTGCCGTAGATGAACAGTGATGTGCACGTGCCGCGCTCGTCCGCGAGGGCGGCAAACTTGAGTGCCGAGCGATAGGCATGGCTGTTCTCGGGGCCGTAGACAAAGTTCTCAAAGGTAAATTTTGAGTTCGCGGCGAGTGGGGCTCCATCCGTATTCTGCTCGGCCGGCACGGTCGGTGCTGGCATGGGTGAAGCGGGGGTCGCGGCTTGCGTGGACTTAGTCGGCGCTCCGCCCTTCATCTGGTTCATCATGCGACGAAAATCATCGGCCGAGAGCGTGTTCTTGATTGCAATGCCCGAATCCGCGCCCGCCGCTGCGTCGTGAGCGATGGGCATGTGCGTGACGGGTGTGTTCGTTGACGCCGCAGCGGTAGGCAACGGTGCCATGGTTTCACGGGAAACATCGCTGTGCTGGTGCTCGATTGTCGGCACGTCGCCTGCGGAGGCTGGCGCCGCAGGGGAAGCAGCGGGAGCCGTGGCGGGCACCGTCGCGGCAGCAGATTCGGCCGTTGCGCCTTGCGGTGCCACGATGTCGAGCGCGATCGGAGCAAAGGCGATTTCTTCCAGATAGGCCTCAATAGTCGGCTGATGCTTTTTGAGCTGCGCGATGGCAAAGCGCGAGGGGGCCTCGATCGTGAGCGTATCTTCGGTCAGGCTTATGGCGCGCGATTGCCCCAGCATGTTGATGAGGCGTGCATCTTGGCCGTCGCGCTGGCAAAAGGCGATGGCATCCCCCAGGATGATGCTTGCTTCCTCGTCCACTGTCTCTCCCGTTCTTTAGCTCTGAGCTCGCACGCGAGCGGCGCCGAGTTCGGTCAGATGGTATTTCTGGCCATGCTTGATGACCAAGCCGGCCTGCGCCAAGTCATTGAGCGTGCGTGACCAAGTGGGGGCCGAGTTTCCAAACGCCCTCGCCAGATCGGTTGCACCGCACGCTTGATTTTGCGCCAGATAGCCCAGCGCGGCGTTGCCGCGATCGCTTACGAACACGTCCGGCTGTGGCTGCGCATACTGATTTGCTGCATTAGGATACATCATTTGAGCTGCTGATTGTTGAGAACTCTGCATCGGCGGCATTTGCTGTTGAAAACTTTGAGGCCACTGTTGGTAAGGCTGCGGAGTCATCTGCTGGGCCCAGGGGTTGTACTGCTGCTGCGGCATCTGCTGGTACGGCTGCTGATATCCCTGCTGGTACTGCTGTGGGAACTGCTGGCCATACCCCAGTGGCGGCATCTGCTGATATGGATATCCCTGTTGGTACGGCTGATATCCCATTTGCTGGCCACCCGGTGCCCCCGTCGCCTGCTGCATTGCTGCTGCATCCTGATCCGCCAGCGGCATGGCCTCTGGCACGTTTGGCGGCATCGACATCGACGCCGCCTGGGACTCTTGTGTAGGAAGCATTCCGGGCTGCTGCATCTGTCCCACGCGGGGCTGCATCTGTTGCGTTGCCATGGGCTGCTGCGCAAAAGCTCCCGGCAGGGGATATGCGGGCTGCTCCGTCTCGGGCCGCACGGCAGCACCGCGCCCGCCGGCGCGTTCGATTTCCTGCACGCGTTTAGGATCCAGGCTTACCGTAACCACGGTGCCGTTGCCCATGTTGTCCTCGATGGACACGGCCCCGCCGGCATTTTCCAAATACTCCTGCACCATGGGAAACCCTGCTCCGGTTCCACGGATATAGCGCTTCATCTTGCTGTTTGCGCTGGTAACGCCAAAGTCGAAAGCGCGCTCCTTGTCGTCGATGCCGGGTCCTTGATCAGCAAAGCGGATGGTGTCTCCGCCGTCCAGAATCGAGATGATGGGCTCGGCAAAGTGCGCGTGGATAAAGTTTTCGACAATCTCGCGGATGACCATGAGCGAGATATGGCCACCTTGTTCTTTCATGCACTGGTAGACGGTGTTGGTCGTCTCTTCCAAATACGTGCGGACATCTTGCGGATCAATGACGATCACACGCGGTGTCGACAGCATGTCGTCATAGACGGCGATGCGCGCGGCGTACATGACTTTTGGCGCCTGCGTGGTCGTCTGCTCGCCTTCCTCACGCTCTTCGCGCACGCCGGTGATGTGCTCGTTGTCAGGTGCCGGGTCTCCGGAATCGACCATGGTGTAAAAGTCGTCAGACATGCCGCTCGCAATCTTTCAAAAGGTTTCGAACAAATAGTAGCTCACCGTGCAATGTTTCTCATCTTTCGACAACTTTTCAAAACCTGTTGAAAACTTTGGAAAACGGACGAAAAGTTCTCAACATTGCCAACATGACCTGTTGAAAACTTGATGAAATATCGTGAAAAGTTGCCATGCACCGCTAAATCGAGCTCGGCTTATGGGGGAACCGTGTGAACTGCGCAACCTTTTACCTTTGATTTCTTGACATTTGAACATTGATTTCCCTACAATCTT
>ERZ1034980.1947-NODE-1947-length-11637-cov-5.727336_pt1 | contig 11637 bp, 5 predicted proteins | sample MGYA00520622_ERZ1034980 | MGnify/ENA primary metagenome ERZ1034980 (study PRJEB33766, sample SAMN09781791) | gut metagenome | biome: gut microbiome | host: Homo sapiens | place: Madagascar | study: EMG produced TPA metagenomics assembly of the PRJNA485056 data... | reverse complement strand
GTCGTACCACGTGCGGAACGGCAAAATGTAGACATCATGATACCTCTCATCGAGATTGAGCGACGACACGAACAAGTCTTTGTTGAAATAGAACACGCCCCCGCCCTTTGCCATCTTCTCGCCAGAGAAGGTGCCGCGGTTGACAAGCGACATCTCCGAGCCATCGACAGACCCTTTCGCCGTCTCGCCCTGGAGCGACGCTGGCGTCTTGACGATGGTCGCACCACTCTGCCTCAGCGTGAACATCACGTCGTCGCCGGCAGAAGAGTCAATATATTTCTCGATGTTTACGAGATACGGCTTGTTAGCCTCCGTCTCCGACACGCCAGAGCAAGGCGAGAAATGAGCGTTGACAGAATAGCGCGAGCCCGTGGAACTGAAAGAGTTGTCGGCGTTCATGGTGTAGAACATGAACTCAGCGCCATCCTCAGACTGCCTGTAGACGCCTGTTTCCGGGTCGAGGGCCATGGTGAACGGCATGACCACCGACGCCCACTTACAAGTGTTGTTGGCCTTTGTCACAGTACGGTTGTAGACGACCTCATTGTCAGCGTTCAGGCGAATGTCGTAAAGCGAATAGAACGGCAGTTTGTCGGTCAGCACGATGTCGTTCTCGGCATTGAAGTCATCGCCCGCCTCCGACTTCGTGGCCACGTTGTCAAGATTTGCCGTCACGCCCTGAGGCAAGTAAATCAAGGCGTTGTTACCCAGAAGAGCCTTAATGTCAGACAGTTTGCCTATCGCGTCGTCGTTTTCGCTCGTGATGACAGCCTTCACCTTGCTCAAGTCCACATAGAGCACATGGCCGAGGTCGACAGGCTTGCCGTCGGCGGCCTCGTTCATCATGTCGATGACCTGCCGTGCGTAGACATATCCGCTGCCATCCGGCATTACGTTGCCACTATTGTCTTTCAACGTGACCTTTATGCCAGCATAGAAATTATTGTCGAATCCGCCCTCAAGCATGGCGTTGTCGTAAAGGCGCGTATAGGTGACCACCGGCTTATAGTTTTCCCGTTCCAGCTTCATGCTCGTGGAATAGTAAGCATAATAGGCATGGCGCGGCGTGGTAGTAGGCGCGATGTTGTAACGCGTCTCGTCGCAAACCACCATGTAGAAGTCGCGGTAAGCGTTCTCCGTCGTGGTGATGTCGTTCCACTCGCCACCTTGATTGGCATACATGACGTTGGAATATCTGTACTCCTCATAATTGAAGGTGCTCGAACCTGTTGTACCGGCCTTGAACAAGTCGGAGTTGTTGCACCTGAAAGCCTTAGTCCCCGCCACGTCGACACGTATCTTCTTGTTATAGTCGTAATCGACAGCATCGCTGCGATGGTCCTGAAGGTTCTCACCAATGTGCTTGTAATAATCGGACATTACGAAATGATAGCGCGAATATTCACCCACCTGTCCACCAGGATAGGTATTGTCGGCGCTCTTGGAGTGCAATCCGTCGAACGCAAACTTCAGACCTGTTGTGCCAAAGTTTGACGGCACGCCGAAGTCCACCTTACCATCAGTGCCAATGGTGAAGTCGTCGGCAAGATACTGATTCTTCAGTGCCTGCCCACCCGAGAGCTGCGTGCACGTAATGTCCATCTTGTCGATGTAAGGATTGAGCGCCTCGAGCTGCACTTGGAAGCAGACGAAAGCCTCTTGTCCTTCCTCCAGACCCTCGATCTGAAGTTTGATGGCGTCGTTGTTTATCTTAGCCAATATCAGGTCGCCCTGTGGGTGGTCGGCACTGACCGTGGCTTGCTGATGCACCGTCTGTCCTGTCCTATCAAACAGTTTGATGGTGAATCCATTTGTTGAGGTTGTTGTAGGATTCGCATTGACCACCACCGCATTGTCCTGCAAATCGGAGTCATAGACCGCATTGTCATCATCATCGCATGAGATGGTGTAAGCGTTCGCACCACTTCCATAGAAGAGATACAAACCCTTGGTGTTATAAACAGAAGCTTGGTTGACTCTCGTTGTTGTAGACAAAGAAACGGAGGTTACATCACCCCAAAAATTCTTTTTTATCTTATGCTGCAAATAAACCTTTCCGCTGCCCGTCGACACCTTGCCATCCTCACCGTAAGTCCACTCAACCTTAGTAGGGGTGAACTTCAGTGATGAGTTCATATATTTGCCATGACCATCCGTGATGTAGATGTTATCGCCCCTTTGGAAGTCGACGTGTTCAACATTATTGGCATACAACACACGGGCACCCACAATACGGTAGCCTACTGGGATACGTGTGTTATTTTGTGTAACAGCATCCGTCGGTGTCTCCAACCAATAGGTGTTGTTCTTTAGACCCACAAATGTGAGTTGACCATTATAATGAACTGAAGAAATGCTCTTGTCGCCTACAGTGCCCGGCACAGCCGTACCACTCACCACACCCGACTCATCGTAGAGAAGGAAATCAGCTTTGAGGTCCTTCACATTAGTGTACGTATACTTATAAGAGGTGTATTTGCCATTGGTCTGCTGTTCAATCTTACCCAGGTCCGTACGGTGGGTATTGAACGGCAGTGCAAGACAACTCACGGGGTTGTCAAGAAACGTTCTCAAATCCGCGTGTAACGACTCGTTGAACTTATCAGTACACTCGAAGGTGACAACAAATGATGTCACCTTCACGCGTGCCATCCTGCTGTTATTTCCATGATCCTGAAGGAAATAGAGGATATTGCCCATATCTGACACATTGAGCGACGTGCGCTGTAAGACAACATTCTTCTTCTTCTCACCCACAACTACCTTAACGTAGGTATTGGCAAACTCTCCGTCCATCTCCTTTACCGTAGAGGCCGTTTCGGATTCACTATCATCATAATCCATAACAATCTTATAACTGGTGAAGCGATAGCCCTTGGGCAGCGAAAGGCTCAGGTGATTGTGTACCGTATTTTTTGATCCAGATGCGAATATCAAATATCCATTGATTACGGCTATGTTATTGGCGTGTTCCTTCATCAAACCAACTTCGGTAATAGGACTCTTATCGGAACTGATTAAGGTCATGGGCAGCTGATTATGTACCCACGCACCACCAAAGTTATCAAGATGCGATTCGCCTTCATAACTAACAGCCGAAATGACATTACCCGTCTTCGGGCTGATGCTGACTGTCTGGGCGGCTGCCGCCATTCCCACCGTCAACAGAACTGCAGTTGCGGCGCATCTGATCATGCCCCGGCAACTTGAAATCAATAATTTTAACTTTTCCATATAGCAATCGAATATTGCTCTTGAGCGCAGCCTCGACCAACTGATCAAGAGGTTAAACATTATATAATAGGTGTCGACCTTTGCATTTCATCTACGCCTTGTTTTCCGTTTTACGGCTATTAGGCGTTTCGGTTATGGTTTCACGGTTTGGTCGCCGCGCGCCTCCCCAAATTTTATAGTTACAAAGATAGCGTAAAAAATCATTAAGAACCTTACAATTTCTTTCATATATGTAACATCTTGGGTGTTACATTGTAACATTTGAAAGTCGCGCTTTTGTAGCATTTCACAATGCTACAGGTTCATTCCCACAAAAGTGAAAATGAAACACCGCAAAGATCGCCCAGGGAGGCCCCATGCGAAAATGTTACAAACCTCAAAAGACGGAACCCACTTAAACACAGCCCATTACAGGGCTGACGTCGCAAGGAATCCACCTTTTGTAACATTTCCCATAAATGAGACAATGGGCATGAAATCATCGTTTTGTAACATTTTCGATGAAAAAAAAGGTGTCACATCCCTTGTTTTGTTACAAAAATGCGCTATCTTTGCAAACAGACAGTTAGCATACGGACTGTGGGAAAAATCAGGAAATCAAGAAATTCGTTTGCATCACTACTATGAAATGGCAGTAGCCGCACCCATGCGGTAGGCACAGCCTAATATGGAAGGACTCGCTTATGAAACTACCTATTAAGATCGCTCTCTTTCTCATGGCCTTACTATCGGTCATGGTCGCTTGCACGAGCAAGTACGCATCGCAGAGAGTCACACAGACGAATACCGACAAACGCTATTCATACGAATACGTTAAGAAAATCAGCGTCACACAGCCTAAGAAGGCGTTGCAGATGTTGCAGCACGCCGAAGAACATAAGTTGATGTCGCCCCTCGACATCAACATCCTCTGGAGCACGGTGTATTACAACTCGATGCTCGACTACAAGAAAGCCACTTTTTACGCCGAGGCCGCGCTCAACGACTCGGACATCAACAACCGCCCTGAGCAGCTGATGAGCCTGCTGTACCTGGCCGCGCTGGAGTATTACAACCGTGGCAACTACGCCAAGTGCCTCAACATGGCCGACCGCGCCATCACTACCGGCTACAAATACGACAACCGCGAGCTCGTGGGCAAGGTGCTCACCACGATGGGCCAGTGTCACAGCGAGATAGGCAATGTGGGCCATGCCATCAACTGCTTCGACCGAAGCATCATCATCTTCAAAGGCGAAGTGAAGAAGTCGCCCAATTGGAACCTCTATTACGCGCTGACCACCAGCAACGCGCTGAAGGCCAACACCTACCTGGAGCTGAAACAATACAAGGAACTCTTCCAGATGAAGACCGAATATGAGGGCACGCTGAATAAGCTGAACACCCTGCCAGAGGACATCAGCGGCGTGAACGACCTGGCCAACGCCACCTTTTACTCCATCTACGCCATCGGCTACGAGGAGACGGGCAACCACGCCCAGGGCAGCGCCCTCTACGACAAGCTCATCGTGACGCGCGCCGCCAACACGCCCGAGGGCGCCACGTTTGTTGTGCCCTACCTCATGCAGACCAAGCATTACAACGAGGCCCTGAGCAAAGTGAACGAGATGGAAAGCGTGTGGACCCGTAGCGGCAAGGACACCATCGACTACAACTATATCCATAACATCTTGGCCAACAAAGCCAAGACATTGCAGGCGATGGGCCGCTACAAGGAAAGCATGGAGACGGCATACGCGCCTACGACCTCAACGACTCGCTCAACAGGCGCATCAAGGCCCAAAACGCGCTCAGGGTGTCGGAGCAACTGGGCAAGAAGATGCTTAAGAAATACATTGAGCGACAAGACACCCTTCTGAGAATCAACCACATCGCCGACATCATCATTGGCGCCCTGCTCGTGATTTGCATCGGCTTGATGATTAACGGCTTCCGCATCAACAAGAAGCTGAAGGCCAGGAACCAAGCGGCCACCACGCTCGTCAACGAACTGCTGCTATACAAGAAGCAGCTCATGGACCACTTGGCGGCCGACGAAGCCAACAACGCGAAAAACAATAGCAAGCCCCTCGAGGCCAACGACGACAAGCAACAGCAGTACGACGAGTTCCTGAGGATGGAGAAAATGATTATCGACAGGGGCCTGTTTCTTCAACCTAAGTTGGAGCGCTCGGATGTGGCGAAGGAGATGGGCATTTCCACCAGCCATTTCAACGAAATGTTTGCAAGGTTCTCCGACCAGTCGTTCACCAACTTCATCAACAACCTGCGCATGGAGCATGCCGCCAAGTTGCTGAAGGACAAGTCGAACTACACCATCGAGGCCATCGCCAACGAGTGTGGCGTTCCCATCCGCCAAACCTTCTATCGCCTGTTCTCGAAGAAGTTTGGCATGACGCCCGCCGAATACCGCAGGAGCATGGCAGAGGAATAAATCCGCAAGATTTTCAGGGAATTGCTTGCGTATGTCAAGTATTATGACGAAATTTGTAATTCGTCAACAGAATTCAATTCCCAACGGGTTCATATATATAATAATGAGAAAAGACCGCGTCATCCTTGGCCTGACGCTCGCCACGGCAATCATCTTGATGGCCTCGTGCGGCACTGCCAAGAACAACATAAGCAACAAGAAGAACAACAAGCACGCCACCGCCCTCTCGCAGGACTCCACCTCCAAGCCGCCCCGCTTCGTCATGCCCGGCAAGGAGGCGCGCGCCGTGTGGGTGGCCACGATAGGCGGCATCGACTGGCCTCGCCGCCGCTTCACCGAGGCTTCGCAGAAGGCCTGGTACACGCAGATGCTCGACACGCTGCAACGGCTCAACGTCAACACGGTGTTTTTCCAGGTGCGCCCCAAGGCCGACGCGTTCTACGACTCGCCCTATGAGCCGTGGAGCCAATACGTGACGGGGTATCGGGGCAAGGCCCCTGACTACGACGTGCTGAGATGGGTCATCGACGAGACCCACCGCCGCGGCATGTCGTTTCACGCGTGGATAAACCCTTACCGCGTGGACCAGAAGCAGCGGCGGGGCGACAAGTTCGGCAAGCTGGACGCGAGAATACCGCGACACCTCGTGAAAGACTACCGCATGGTGAGGGTCTACAACCCCGCCATGCCCGAGACCCGGCAAAGGGTCAGCTCCATCGTGGCCGACCTGCTGCGACGCTACGACGTGGACGGCATACACCTCGACGACTATTTCTACCCCGCCTTGCAAAAGGGCGAGAAGATGAGAGACGAGGCCGAATACAAACGCTACGGCAATGGCTTCGCCTCGATAGCCGACTTTCGACGCGCCATGGTCGACTCGCTCATCGTGGCCACCCACGACACCATAAAGGCCATCAGGCCAAGCGCCGTGTTCTCAATATCGCCGCAAGGCAACTATGAGAACAACTACAACACCATGTATGCCGACATAGCCCTGTGGTCGGCGCGGGGATGGTGCGACGTCATCATACCGCAACTCTACTGGAGCACGGAGCGATGGTTCCTGCCTCGCCTGAAGTGGTTCTCCGAGAACGCCACGTCGAAGACGAAGCTGCTCATCGGCTACGCGCTCTACCGGTTTGGCGAGAAGGCGAAGAGCAACGTCTACCGCACGGCAGACGACTTGGCACGGCAGATAGACGCGGCACGCGCCGACGGCAAGGTGTCGGGCGCAGCCCTCTACAGTGCCTATTGGCTGATGAACAACCCCGTGAACATCAACGGCGTGATAGCATCGCGTTTCCCGCGTCTCACCCTGGCGCCGTATCTCGGACAGGGCGACGAAATAAAGCCTGAGGCGCCAGGACGGCTCACGGCTTCGGGAAGGGAACTGAGCTGGGCCGCGGTGGACGGCTGCTATTATGCCGTGTACAGGGCCGACGGCGAGAAGGCGGAGCTGGAGGCCGTGGTCTACGACACCCACGCCACGGCAAAGTCCGTCGCAACGTATTTCGTTACGGCCGTGAGGAAAGGCTGCAACGCCGAGAGCCTGCCGTCAAGGCTCGTGACCACGGCGAGATAGCGGCGGCCCGGTCTTGTGCCGGCCCCTGCATTATGATAATATTTTACAAATGGTCGTCTGAGAATCGTTTTTTTTCGACCAAGCTGTCGCTTGGCTCGAAATTTCGCGATTATGGGCCATTTTGATAAGTTATTGGCTATCAATACGTTGCACATTTTTCGATTTTTAGGCGTTGCTTTTTAGCTGATTTAGCGTTGCCGTTACGGTGAAATCGCGATGCCGTTACGGTGAAATCGCGTCGCCGTTACGGTGAAATGGCATCGCGATTACACCGTAACGGCGACGCCATTTGGCTACTATCGCAAAAAAATGTGGTCAAAAAGCCGCCGACGGTGCTGCCGGGACCCGTTTTCCCGCTCTAAAAGCACCCGTTTCCAAGTGTTAAATTTTGGCAATAATATTTTACATTTTATCTTGCTGACGCTTTGCATGACGCGGACGGGTGGTACGCTGTTTCATCTGCTTTGCAGGGGCGGGCCATGCAAAGCACTACGGTAATCAAAATCCGGAAGAAGCGTGTTTTTTGCGCATAATAAAAGGTTGCGATGATTTTTGGCACAATACTTGCAGCTTATTAAATAAATAGTGTAATTTTGCATCGATTAATCAAAAAAAAGGAATACTTCATATATGACCAGTCAGTTTTCACCAAAGGTATCAGAGATTCTTGCCTTCAGCAGGGAAGAGGCGACACGCCTGGCCAGCAGTTACGTGGGGCCAGAGCATCTCTTACTCGGCATCCTGAGGGAGAAGACCTCTCCCGTGGCCGACTTGTTCAGGCAACTGAACATCAACAGCCAGACCATCAAGGAGGAGCTTGAGGAAAAGGTGCGCGAAGACGAGATAGCTGAGCCCGTGGACACCAGCGAACTCGCGCTCAACAACCAGGCAAGCAACATCTTGAGGCTTGCCGTGCTGGAGGCCCGCCTGCAACATACGCAATTGGTAGACGTGCAACACCTGTTGCTCGCCATGCTGCACGACCATGCCGACAACGCGGCCAAGGAAGTGCTCGAAAAGAACGACCTCGACTATGAGACGGCCCTCAGACTGCTAAGCAAGCCCGCTACGAAAGACGGCATCGGCCTGCCCGACGAGGACATGGACGATGCCGACGAGGACAACCCATCGTCAAAGCAAGGCAACGACAACGCAAGGCAGCAAGCCACGGCAACGCAACCGCAAGGCAACGGCAAGACCCCCGTGATAGACAACTTCTCGGTAGACCTCACCAAGGCGGCGGCGGAAGGCAAGCTCGACCCCGTGGTGGGAAGGGAGAAAGAGATACAGCGCGTGGTGGAAATCTTGGGTCGCAGGAAGAAAAACAACCCCATACTCATAGGTGAGCCCGGCGTGGGAAAGAGCGCGATAGTGGAGGGCCTGGCACAGCTCATAGCCGGCCACAAGACGTCGCCCATGCTCTTCAGCAAGCGCGTGGTGAGCCTCGACATGACGGCCATCGTGGCCGGCACGAAATACCGCGGACAGTTTGAGGAGCGCATTCGCGCCCTGCTCAAGGAACTGGAAAGCAACCCCAACATCATCGTCTTCATCGACGAGATACACACCATCATAGGAGCGGGATCCACACCGGGCAGCATGGACGCGGCCAACATCATGAAGCCAGCGCTGGCGCGCGGCGTCATACAGTGTATCGGCGCCACGACGGTGGACGAATACCGCAAGTCGATAGAGAAAGACGGCGCGCTGGAGCGCAGGTTCCAGAAGGTGATGGTGGAGCCCACGACGAAGGACGAGACCTTGCAGATTCTCGCAAACATCAAGGAGCGCTACGAGGAGCACCACCACGTGAGCTACACCGACGACGCTCTGAAAGAGGCCGTCAGGCTCGCCGACAGGTATATCACCGACCGCTTCATGCCCGACAAGGCAATAGACATAATCGACGAGGTGGGCTCGCGCGTGCACCTGAGAAACGCCAAGGTGCCGCAGGAGATTACCGACAAGGAGAACGAGATAGAGGCCGTGAAGCAGAAAAAGCAAGAAGCCGTGGGCGCGCAGAACTTTGAGCTCGCCGCCAGCTATCGCGACAAGCAAACCGAACTGGAGCAAGACCTGCGCCGCATGCAACAAGAGTGGCAGAAAGACGAGGCGCAGACCCGCCAAACGGTGACGGAGAGCGAGGTGGGCTCTGTGGTGTCGATGATGACGGGCATACCCGTGCAACGCATGGCCGAGGCAGAAGGCAAGAGGCTGCGCAACATGGGCGCGGAGCTGAAGAAGGTAGTGATAGGGCAAGACGGTGCCATAGAGAAGATGGTGAAAGCCATACAGCGCAACCGCGTGGGCCTGAAAGACCCCAACCACCCGATAGGCGCGTTCATGTTCTTAGGCCCGACGGGCGTGGGCAAGACTTACCTCGCCAAGCGGCTCGCCGAGAAGATGTTCGGCTCGAAAGACGCGCTGATACGCGTGGACATGAGCGAGTTTACCGAGAGCTTCAACGTGTCGCGACTCGTGGGCGCGCCTCCAGGATACGTGGGCTACGACGAGGGCGGACAGCTCACCGAGCAGGTGAGGCGTCACCCCTACTCCATCGTGCTGCTCGACGAGATAGAGAAGGCCCACGGCAACGTGTTCAACCTCTTGCTGCAGGTGCTCGACGAGGGCAGGCTGACAGACGGCAACGGACGACTCATAGACTTCCGCAACACGGTGATAATAATGACTTCCAACGCCGGCACGCGCCAGCTGAAGGAGTTTAGCCGGGGCGTGGGATTCAACGCAGGGGGCATAACCAACGCCGCCAACATGGACAGCAAGGACAAGCAATACGCGCGCTCCATAATACAGAAGAGCCTCGCCAAGCAGTTCTCGCCTGAGTTTCTGAACCGTCTCGACGAGATAATCACCTTCGACCAGCTCGACCTCGACGCCATAAAGCGGATAATAGACATTGAGCTCGCCGGACTGCACAAGCGCGTGGCAGAACTGGGACTTACCATCTCGCTCACCGACAAGGCCAAGGAGTTTGTGGCGACAAAGGGCTACGACATACAGTTTGGCGCAAGACCACTGAAACGCGCCATACAGACCTACATCGAGGACGGAATAGCCGAGATGATACTCTCGGAGGAGACAAGCGAGGGCGACACCATCGTCGTGGACAAGGCGGACGACAAGGACGAACTGACCTTCAGCGACCGCAAGCCAGAAACCACGAGTGAGGAACCGGTGTCGCAAGAGTGACGGCACCGACTTTCGGATAACGGACGGGCACAGGGCTAACAACCCGCAAACCGAACGGCAAGACTCCGAAAGAAACGCCTTGTAGGGGTTTCCCCCTCACGACATAGGGAAAAGCCACGCTGACTATGAAAACTATATCATAACTTTGCAACATGAAAAACAACATGAACGGCAATTCTAAAACGATATAGCTATGAAAAGGTTATTTACAGCATTCGCGCTCTTGCTCACATTCACGCTGAGCATATCAGCCATGAGCTACGAGCAGGCTCGCAATCAGGCTCTCTTCCTGACTGACAAGATGGCATACGAGCTCAACCTCACCGACCAACAATATGAGGCCGCATACGAGATTAACCTCGACTACCTGATGCGTATCGACAATGCCGACGACCTCTACGGTGCCTACTGGAGGCAGAGGAACCTCGACCTGAGCTACATTCTGCTCGACTGGCAGTATCGCGCCTACGTCGACGCCTCCTACTTCTATCGCCCACTCTACTGGAACGGCGGCTACTGGCACTTCGGCATCTACGCCCGATACCCACACCGCGACTTCTTCTACTTCGGATGCCCCAACTTCGTGTGGACATACAGTGGCGGCCACTCATGGATGCACAACGGCGGACGCTCATGGTATCACGGACGCCGCTGGAACGGTCCGCGCGACGGCGGCCCTCACCGCGGAATGAGACACAACTGGGACAACGGACGCTACGGCGCCGGGTTTGTCTACCAGCACGGACAACGCACATGGGCACCGCAACGCGGCTTCAAGCCTAACGACAACCGCTCATTCGGCAACCGCACCTTCGGCAACATGAGACAGCAAGGCGGCACCGACAGCCCGATGCGCGGCGGCAACCGCTCGTTTGGCACGCCACGCGAGAGCAGCACCCGTTCAACCGTGAACCGCACGCCAGAACGCTCGTTCGGCGGCGGATCGTTCGGCCGCCGCAACGACACGCCAAGAGAGACGTTCAAGCCGCAGCAGAGCAGTCCGTCGCGCACGTTCTCGGCTCCAACGCGCTCGTCATCGTCAAGCTCGTTCGGCGGACGCAGCGGCGGTTCCTTTGGCAACAGGGGCAACTCTGGTGGCTCATTCGGAGGCGGTGGCGGATCGTTCGGCAGAAGGTAACCAACGACGCTTACACATTATATTATATATAAGATG
>ERZ1034980.1941-NODE-1941-length-11684-cov-19.476223_pt1 | contig 11684 bp, 9 predicted proteins | sample MGYA00520622_ERZ1034980 | MGnify/ENA primary metagenome ERZ1034980 (study PRJEB33766, sample SAMN09781791) | gut metagenome | biome: gut microbiome | host: Homo sapiens | place: Madagascar | study: EMG produced TPA metagenomics assembly of the PRJNA485056 data... | reverse complement strand
CGCCGGCGTGGCAACCGTGCGTGACATGGCCACCCACGACCAGGTCCAGGTGCCCTTGGCCGACCTCGCCGCCGAGGTCGCCGCTCGCCTGGCGTAAGGGAGCAACCGCCGCGCCAGAGCGCCTGACCCACCAAGAAGAACTAACTCCCATACAGCGGGCGCATTTGGGCTGAAAAAGCCGAAAATGTGTCCGCCGTGGGGGAGTTGGGCACAAGGAAGGGCGCCGACCGCGGCAGAGCGCCCTTCCTAGTTACTGGTAACGCAGCGCCTCCACGGGGTCGAGGCGGGCGGCGCGCCGAGCGGGGTAGAATCCGAACAGCACGCCGATACCGCAGCAGATGCCCGTCGCCATAAGCGCGGTCTGCAGCGTGATTACGGGGACGAGGCTCTCGTAGCCGAGGCTCGATCCGGCGAAGCCCGCGAGCAGCCATGCCGCGCCGTAGCCCACGGCGACGCCGATGACGCCGCCCGCGATGCAGATCGCGATGCTCTCGAGCAGGAACTGCGCTGTGATGTCCGCCCGCTTGGCCCCGAGCGCCTTGCGCAGGCCGATCTCTCGGATCCTTTCGGTCACGTTGGTGAGCATCATGTTCATGATGCCGATGCCGCCGACTAGAAGCGAGATTCCCGCCACGGCGAACGCCATCAGGCGGAAAGACGACATCGTGCTCTCCAGCTGGTCGAGCATAGACTGGGCCGTCGAGACGTGGCAGTAGCCCTCCTCCGAGCTGCCGCCCCCGTCCGGGTCGGCCTCGGGGATGTTGTACTTCGTGCGCAGGTACGAGTCGGTGCGCTCGGCCACCCTGTAGATGTCGGCGTTCTCGCGAGCAAAGCCGAAGATGCTAAGCGCGGCGTCGTCCTGCTGGCCGATCAGGCGGACTTTGGCCGTGCGGTAGGGGATGTAGGCTACGCCCCAGTCGCCCTGCATGCTTTCCGACTCGAGCGTGCCAACCACGGTATAGGTGTCGTTGCCGATGCGCACCGTCTTTCCCACGGCATCGGCGTCGGCTTGCCCAAAGAGCTTCTTTACCGAGGCCCCGCCGAGCACGACGACCATCGAGGACTCCTCGTTCTCCTCGGCGGTGAAGACCCGTCCCTTCTGGGCCTTCAGGCCCCTCGCCTCAAAGAATTTTTCGTCGCAGGCTATGATCGTCATCTCCTCGGACGAGGAGGTCGGGCTCGACACGCTCGACCAGGCGTTGGCGCAGCAGGTTATGAAGTCGTAGTCGCCGGCGAGGTCGCGGGCCATGGTCTTGACATCTGCCTCGGTGAGCTGTCGGTTGTTCGGCGGCCAACACGTGATCTCGACCGTGCGGGCGGCGTTGAGGCCGAGCTGGCCCACAATGGCCGCGCGCATGCCGTCGATGAGCGACGTGAGCGCGATCACGGCGGCGATGCCGATTACGATGCCGAGGATGGTGAGCAGGGTCCGCATCCGGTTGGCAAGAAGTGCCGAGCCTGTCTCGTAGGCGAGGTCGCGCGCTTTCATACGGTGGGTACCTCCTTGATTCGGCCGGGCGCGAGCCGAGCGCTTCCGACGCCGCCCGTGTCCTCGACGCCGCCCGTAAGCTGCTCCTGGACGGCGCGCTCCTGTTCGTCGGTGAGCAGCCTACCGTCTCGGATGTGCACGGTTCGGTCGGCCCAGGCGGCCACCTCCGCGTCGTGGGTAATGAGCACGATGGTCTTCCCGCGCTTCTGGAGGCGGCGGAAGGTCTTCATCACGAGCTCGCCCGTGGCGGTGTCGAGGTTGCCCGTGGGCTCGTCGGCGAGGATGATCGCCGGGTCGTTCACAAGGGCGCGGGCGATGGCGACGCGCTGCATCTGGCCGCCGGAGAGCTCGTTGGCGCGGTGGAGGAAGTGTTCCTCGGGCAGGCCGACTGCGCGCAGGGCCTTCCATGCCAGCAGCTCACGCTCGCGCGGCGCGATGTCGGAGTAGACGAGCGGGAGCATCACGTTTCTGAGCACCGTGGCGCGCGGCATGAGGTTGAACGACTGGAACACGAAGCCAAGGCGAGAAGAGCGCACGTAGGCAAGGTCGTCCTCGGAGAGCTCGGAGACCTCCACGCCCTCGAGGCGGTACGAGCCAGCGGTCGGGCGGTCGAGGCAGCCGAGCGTGTTCATGAGCGTCGATTTGCCGGAGCCCGAAGGCCCCATGATGGCAAGAAACTCCCCGCGCGCGACCTGCAGCGAGACGCCGCGCAGCACGGTGGTGAGGCCGGCGGCGGACTCGTAGATGCGCCAGAGGCCGGAGATGTCGATGACGGGGGCGGCCATGGCGCTACGCCGCCGTATCCGCCGCGGCGGTAGGCTCGGCGCCGTCGTCGGACGCGGACCCCGCGGCGTTCTCTGCGACGGGCGCTTCGCCGTCGGTCGAGACGGGGCCCGAGCCGTCGTTGGTACCTATGTCGGGGTCGGGCACCGAGTACGGGTCAAGAAGGACCTTGTCGCCCTCGTCGACGTCGCCTTCGATGGCAGCGGTCGTCTGGTTCGATGCCCTGACGCTCACAGACCTGCGCTCGGCGGCGCCCGTCTCGTAATCGGTGACGACCATGACGTAGGAGCCGCCCGCCTCGTCCATAGCCACGCAGCTCAAGGGGACCATGAGGGTGTCGGGCACGCTTTGGAGCATGATCTGGACGCTGGCCGTCATGCCGGGCTTGAGCTCGGCGGCAGGCTGGGGAATGAGCAGGCTGACGTCGTAGGTCACGACGCCCCCGCCGTGGCCGGAGGAGTCCTCGCCGCTGCCCGCGACGGTCGCGATGCGGGTGACCTGAGCGTCGAGCTCGACGCCGGGCAAGGCAGAGAAGGTGACCTTGGCCATCTGCCCGACCGAGACCTTCGAGATGTCGACCTCGTTGACCTGGACCTTGACCGTCATCTGCGAGAGGTCGGCAATCTGGATGAGGCCGCCGGCGTTTGCGGCGGAGTCGGTCGAGGCGCCGACCTGCGCGTTCATGGCCACTACCGAGCCGCCCTTGGGCGCGCGCACCGTGCGCTTCTCGGCGTTCGCGACGGCGATGCTGTAGGCCTCCTGGGCGTCGGAGAGGGAGTTGTTGGCGGACTCTACGGCGAACGCGGCCGAGTCGACGTCGCGGCCCTCCGCGCCGCGTTTGTACTCGACGACGTTTCCTGCTTCGTCCTTTATCTCCTCGACCTTGTTGTACGCCTCGAGCGTCGTGGCGTAGGCAGACTGAGCCTGCGAGACGCCGAGCTTTGCGTTGCGCACGCCCATCTCCGCGTCGCGAATCGCCTTGTCCAGCTCGTCGTTCTTTACGGTAAGGAGCACGTCGCCCTCCTGGACGGTGTCCCCTTCGGCGACGTTCACGGACTCGATGGTGCCGCCGACCTCGGGGTTCACGACGACGGAGGCCACGGGCTTGACTGCGCCGGAGGTCTCGACCGCCTCGGTAAAGTCGCCGCGGTCGACGAATGTCGTCATGAGCTGGGGCGAGTCGCCGCCCCCGGCGTTCCCTGTGAACCTCGAGATGCCCCACGCGACGGCGCCCACGAGCACGATCGCACCGACGATGCCGCCTGCGATCAGCTTCTTGCGCCTGCGCGCGCGGCGATGGCGCATGAGGCTTTCCATGGCAAGGCGCGCCTCCATGTCCTCCTCGGACTCGCCGAGGGTCCCGTCCGGGCGCAGCGTCTGCAGCGTTTCCTGGTTATCGTCGGGGGAGTCCTCATTTGCGCGGGGTGTCCTGGCATCGTGCATGGCGACCTCCTCGGTACCGAGCATTGATGAGGGAAGCATGCTTTTGGTATCCCTGACGCGGTATGCTGGGTGCTTGGCCTTCGGCGGCGAGAGGACGGTATGGCGCCATGAACGGTATTTCTCACAAAAACATCGCCGTGGTCTACGAGGACGACGTCCTGCTTGCGGCGGACAAGCCGTCCGGCATTCTCGTGCACGGGGACGGCACCGGCACGCAGACGCTGACCGACCTCGTGGCGGACCACCTTGCCGCGATGGGCCGTCCCGACGCGCGCCCCCAGGCCGTGCAGCGCCTTGACGTGGGCACCTCCGGCCTCGTGCTCTTCTCGCTAGACAAGGCCACGCAGCCGGCGCTTGACGCGCAGGTGGCCGGCCACGCCATGGCAAAGCGCTACCTCGCCGTGGTCCAGGGACGCTTTCCCTCTGGCGAGAAGGTCATAGAGCAGCCGCTCGGCCGCGACCGCCACGACGCGCGCCGCATGCGCGTCTGTGCCCCCGGAAGGGGAAAGCCCGCCCTCACGCGCGTGCGTTGCCTGGCCTACGCGGGCGGGCGCAGCCTCCTGGCCGTGGAGCTCGGCAGCGGCCGCAAGCACCAGATCCGCGTTCACCTTGCCCACCTGGGCTTTCCCATTGTGGGAGACACGCTCTACAGCGGGGCGAGAAGTGCCTCGGGCCTCCTGCTCCACGCCTTCGAGGAGGAGCTCGAGCACCCGAGCACCCATGAGCGCCTGTGCCTGCGGACGGTCTGGCCCGCCCGCCTGGGTGCGTGGGACCCCGCGCTCTGGGGCTAGCGCCACGAGCGGCGCGGGCTTCTCGCCTGCTGTGCCAATACGGTGCCGTTGTAGCCGCATGCCGTCAGTTTGGGCCATACTTGTGGGGTGCGGCCGCTTCTGAGGGGGAGCTCCGCCTGGCAAGAAAATCGCAACCAAAAGGGGAGAGGGATCCTTATGCCTGGCACTATGCGTGGTGTCTACACCAACCTTACCGAGATTCGCCGAAAGGTCTTCGCGGGCGTCGCCCGCATCGCCTACGAGCAGGGGGAGGACTCCGAGGGAGATCTCCAGCGCCTGCCCTACGAGATCGTCCCCGGCGAGATCGCGACCTACCGCGAGTCCGTCTTCCTCGAGCGCGCCATCGTGTCTGAGCGCATTCGCCTGGCCATGGGCCTGCCGCTGCAGGGCGTCGACAAGCCGCAGAGCATGACCGACGGCATCATCGACGCCTCGGTTCCCGAGACCTACTACCAGCCGCCGCTGATCAACGTCATCAAGTTCGCCTGCAACGCCTGCAAAGACAACGTCTATGAGGTGAGCAACGCCTGCCAAGGCTGCCTTGCGCACCCCTGCCGCGAGATCTGCCCCAAGGGCGCCATTACCTTCAAGGACAAGAAGGCCTATATCGACCAGGAGAAGTGCGTCCACTGCGGCCTGTGCGCCAAGACCTGCCCCTACCACGCCATCCACCACTTCGAGCGGCCCTGCGCCGTGGCGTGCGGCATGGGTGCCATCGGCTCCGACGAGCACGGCCACGCAAAGATCGACTACGAGAAGTGCGTCAGCTGCGGCCAGTGCCTGGTCAACTGCCCCTTCGGCGCCATCGCCGACAAGAGCCAGATCTTCCAGGTGATCATGGCCATCAACGCCGGCGACGAGGTCATCGCCGAGGTCGCGCCCGCCTTTGTCGGCCAGTTCGGCGGCAAGGGCAACGTCGACAAGCTCCGCGAGGCCTTCAAGCAGCTCGGCTTCTCCGGCATGGAGGAGGTCGCCCTCGGCGCAGATTTGTGCACCATCCAGGAGTCCGAGGACTTCCTCGAGGAGGTACCCGAAAAGATTCCGTTCATGGGCACTTCTTGCTGCCCGGCATGGTCGGTTATGGCAAAGAAGGAGTTCCCCAAGAACGCCGACTGCATCAGCATGGCCCTTACGCCCATGACGCTCACCGCGCGCCTTATCCGCAAGCAGCACCCCAACGCAAAGATCGTCTTTGTCGGGCCGTGCTCTGCGAAGAAGCTCGAGGCCATGCGCGAGTCCGTGCGCTCCGAGGTCGACTTCGTCCTCACCTTCGAGGAGATGGCGGGCATGATGAGCGCCAAGCAGATCGACTACACCAAGCTCGCGGGCGAGGGGGGCGACTTCGACGTGGCCTCCGCCGACGGCCGCGGGTTCGCCGTGGCGGGCGGCGTGGCGACGGCCGTGGCCAACGCCATTCACAAGCGCTACCCCGAGCGTGAGGTCAAGGTGGCCAACGCCGAGGGCCTCGAGGAGTGCCGCAAGCTGATGAAGGACGCCGTCAAGGGCAAGTACGACGGCTATCTGCTCGAGGGCATGGCCTGCCCGGGCGGCTGCGTCGCCGGCGCCGGTACCCTTACCGCGGTGAACAAGACCGCCGCCGCGGTCAAGCGCTATGCGAAGACCTCGCCGCGCAAGAACGCGACGGAGAACGCCTACCGCATGCTCATCCCGGCCCTCGAGCGCGACGCCGACGGCAAGCACGCCGCCGACATCGACGAGGTCGCCGAGACCTTCGAGGCGGCCACGCCCGCAAGCCAGAACCAGGATACGGAGTAGAACCACATGCTCAAGGTCAGCCAGGCAATCCTGCACGTCTTCGACTTCGAGGAGGGCTCCGCCTACCTCTCCGACCAGCCCTTGGACCTGGAGTCGCGCGCCACGCGCTCCTACGTCCAGAGGCGCCTGCGCCGCATCGTGGCCAACGCGGAGTCAAAGCACGGCGAGTTCTCCCCGGAGTCGGGCTTTGCCGGCGAGCTTGAGCACTACCTTGGCGGGGGCACGGACTTTGTGTCCTTCTCCACGCAGATCGCGCAGTGGTTCTGGGAGGAGCTGCGCCGCGCGGAGGAGCTCGAGCAGTGCGACCTCCTGGTGGCGGACTTCCGCGACACCGACGAGGGCAAGGTTGACGCCGCCTCCACCGACGAGCAGGTGGACGCCGCCTTTGACGGCCCCGCGGGCAAGCGCTTCTTTGCCGTGGTGCTGCTGCCGCGCAAGCAGGCCTTCATGCACGAGGTGGGCGGCTCCACCAACGACATCACGCGCGTGGACACCACGCTGCCCAGCCCCACCCAGAAGGTGGATTCCTACGTGCTCGTCGACTGCGAGGCCATGACCATAGACTTCCACGACAAGGAGCGCTCCATTGGCGGCGCCGCGTCCATGGTCATCCCCGAGAAGTTCCTCCAGTGCGTGTCCTCCGCCTCCAGCCACGAGGTCATCGACGAGGTCAGCGTCATCGTGAGCGACATTGCCGAGGAGTACGGCCTCACGCCTGCCGTGGAGGTCTCCCGCGCCAAGGCCTACGTCGCCGAGAAGGCCGACCAGGACGAGGTCATCGAGCCCGCCGAGGTCGGACGCCAGATCTTCGAGGACAGGCCCGACGTGCAGCAGGTCTACGAGGAGCGCGTCCGCGAGGCAAAGCTTCCCGAGGAGGCCCCCGTGCGCCGCGGCGTGGCAAACCGCCTGACCAAGAGCCACAAGATCCGCACGGACACCGGGGTCGAGATCAGCTTCCCGTCCGAGCTTGCCGACAAGCCCGGCTACCTCGACTTCACCACCGATTCCGAGGGCCGCATCACCATCAGCATCGGCAACGTGGCCCAGATAGAGAACCGCTAGCCGAGAGGGGCCTCGGACGCGCCTGCCCCTCTCCCGGCGTAGCGTGACGCGTGTTGCCATGGGCGTGTGGTTTTGGTCATAGTGGGGCTTCTCAGCTAGAATTGGAACGCATTCAGCTCAACCACACGCAGCTTCACCGTATCCAAGGAGACCGAATGTCGCGCAAGCGTATTGACTCTTCCGAGGTCGGACTGACCCCTAGGACCGTTACCCGCAGGGACGCCCTGCGCATCCTCATTGGCGCCGGCATGTGCGCCGTCCTTTCTCCCGCCATAGCCCGCGCCGCCACCACGCAGGAGAAGCTCGACGCGGCGCAGCTGAGCTACGACGAGGCCCAGTCAAAGCTTGACCAGATCGGCCAGGAGTACTCGGCCATCGCGGACCAGCTGAGCCAGACCCAGGCCCAGGTGGGAGACCTCTCCTCGCAGATTGACGCCAAGCAGGCCGAGATCGAGCAGAAGCAGACCGAGATTGACGCCAAGCAGGCCGAGGTCGAGGCAAAGCAGCAGCAGCTGGGCGAGCGCATGTGCTCCGCCTACAAGTCCGGCGGCTCCTCCGTGCTGGACATCCTGCTCTCCTCCGCGACCTTTGAGGAGCTCACGAGCAACATCTACTACCTCGACAAGATCAGTGCCGCCGACCAGGCCATGATCTCCGAGGTCAAGGACCTGAAGGCAGAGCTCGAGAGCCAGAAGAGCTCGCTTGAGACCGAGAAGGCCGAGCTCGAGAGCCAGAAGAGCGAGCTGGAGACCCTGCAGGCCCAGCAGGAGCAGCAGCTCGAGGAGGCCCAGGCCAAGCAGGCCGAGGCCCAGGACCTGGTGAGCAACCTCAGCTCCGAGGTCAAGGAGCTCATGGCCCAGCGTGACGCTGAGCTCCTGGCCGCCCAAAAGGCCGCCGAGGAGGCCGCCCGCCAGGAGGAGGAGCGCAGGAAGGCCGCTGCCGCCGCGAACAAGAACAACGGAAGCTCCGGCGGCTCCAGCTCGGGCGGCTCCAGCTCGGGCGGCAGCCAGACCATCACGGGCAACGGCAGCCTTGCCGCCGTGCAGTCGGCCGCCTACTCCGTGCCGTCCCCGGGCTCCGGCCTGTGCGCCGCATGGGTCACGCGCGTGTTTGCCGCGGCGGGCCTCAACGTCGGCGGCGGCAACGCGTGCGACATGTATAACTGGTACTGCTACACCTCCGTCTCCAACATCCAGCCGGGCATGATCGTGGCGTGCCCCTCCGCCCCCTACAGCTCCGCCGCCATGATCTACGGTCACGTGGGCATCTACCTGGGCAACAACACGGTGCGTGACAACGCGAGCGGCCGTTTGCGCACGAGTAGTCTCTCTGCCTGGGTGAGCGAGTACAGCGTCACGTCCACCGTGCGCTGCGGCTGGCTGGGCGGCGTGGCGCTCTCGTAGCCCTTCCAAAAGGTTCGCACGACTCGGGCGGCCCGGGCTCCTGCTGGTGGCTCGGGCCGTTTGCCGCAACGCGCGTGCCTTATTTCGCCGGCCGCTTGCACACGGCCCCTGGACCATTTACGGTGGCAGAAGGCTTGAGGTTTCCTGAAAGGCCCGGGCCGCCTTCCCGCAATCGACGCAAGAACTGGAGCAAGGGAAATGTCAGAGAGAAGAGCCGACCGCCGTGGCACGCCGCGCGGAAGGGACGGGCATGTGGCGCGCGTCGCCGCTGCGGCGCTTGTCGCCGTCTTGGTGCTGGGGGTGTGCGCCGGCGTGGCCGTTGCCGTGTCCGCCTCCTTCTCGGCTGCGCCTCCGGCGTCGGGCAGCGGAGGCGGCAGGGAAGTGGTGAGCGACAAGGCGCAGCCCGAGGAGCCGGAGGCTCCCGCCGCCGATGACAGCTCCGGCGATCAGCAGCTTCCCTCCGACGATGACCGCGCTGCCGACCTCGCCCTTGACCCCAACCGCCAGACCGACTGGCTCGACCACAGCAACGGCGAGAAGACCCTCTACCTCACGTTTGACGACGGCCCCTCCGCCAACACCGAGAAGGTCCTGGACATCCTTGACAAGTACGGCGCCAAGGCGACGTTCTTTGTGACGGGGCACGAGCCGGAGTATCGCCCGATGATCGCGGAGGCGTATCGCCGCGGCAACACCATCGGCATGCACTCCTACACGCATGACTACGCCACCATCTACCAGTCCGAGGACGCCTTCTTCGCTGACCTCTCCCAGGTGGCGGATGTGGTCAAGGAGCAGATCGGCTACGTGCCGTATCTCACGCGCTTCCCCGGCGGCGTCTCCAACACGGTGTCCGAGTCCTACTGCCCGGGCATCATGACGGCGCTTGCCTCCGACCTGCAGGCCAAGGGGTACCAGTACTACGACTGGAACGTGAGCTCGAGCGACGCCTCTGGCAACCACGTGCCCGTCGACACCATCGTGCAGTCTTCCTGCGCCTACGGCAGCTTCACCAACGTGATCTTGCTCTGCCACGACTCCGGCGCAAAGACCACCACCGTGGAGGCCCTTCCGCAGATCATCGAGTACTACCAGTCCCAGGGCTTCGTCTGCAAGGCCATCGACCGCTCGACCGTCGTGGTGCACCACCACATTAATAATTAGCGAACCCAAAACGTGCGGGAAGGCGGGTCTGAGAGCTTTGCTCCGCGCGTTTTGGGTTCGGGAAATCGCGCGTGTCCAGCGCAATCCTGGGCGTATGCCAGCCGGAAGTTCAAGCCCCGAACCCAAATCGATATCCGTTTTGGGTTCGGGGCACTTTCATGCACGAAGAAACATTCATACCTTGATATGTACCAAGATTGTTGTTCCAACGCCGCCCAGCGGGCGCCGTTTGGCGCCAAACGGTATGCAGTATCAAGATAGCAAATGAAAAATGAGATTCACTCTGATGGATTTACCACCGTTTAGCTGCTAAATCATCGTTTGCTGTCAAACATCCGTCAGCGTTCTGAAAGCTTGCCGCAAGGGTCTCGGCGGCGGGAAGACGCCGATTCCGCTAGGCTCTTCCCATGTCGATTCTTGTCTCACATACCAGCGCGTTGCAGCTCATGAGGCTGCGTGGGTACCCCGCCCGGGTCAAGGAGTGGAGCGAGTCAACCTCCTATGTTCCTCCCAAGCTGCCGGGGCACCAGAAGGTCATGCGCATCATCTCGGCCGACGACCTCCTGCGTGAGCTGCTCATGCCGCTCGATCTTCTCGTTCGCACCGACAACAACAGCCATACAACCGCCTTGGCCGACAAACACGTGACGAGAAGCGCCTTCCCCCGCGATGCGTTCGTGCGCCTCTCCGAGGACCTCTACTGCGTCGCGCCCGAGCTCATTGCCTTCCAGATGGCAAGGGGAGCTAGTGTCGAGCAGGTTGCCCTGTTGCTCTACGAGCTCGTTGGCACCTATGCACTTGATTGCGGCTCTTCCTATGGCATGACGCAGAGAAAAGAGCCGCTGACAACCATCGAGGCGATATCCGAAATGCTGCTCAGGAGAGGCTCCACTCATGGTTCGAGGAAGGTCGGCGCGGCGCTGCCCCTCGTCGCCCCGGACTCGGGATCGCCAATGGAGAGCAAGCTTGCGCTGCGCATCAAGGCGCCCGTCGACCAGGGCGGGTGGGGCATGCAGTTCACCTCGATGAACCACAGCATGTGGCTTGGGCGGCTCTCCGGACGCTTCGAGGAGCTCAAGCTGAGAAAGCCGGACATCCTGTTTTGCGGTGTTCGAGAAGGCTCGGGGCCGAGGTTCGTTGCGCTCGAGTACCATGGAGCGTGGCACCTGCAGGACGAGCAGGTCAAAAAAGACGAGGTCAGGCGTAACGAATTTGCCGCAAACGGCATAAAGGACTACACGATCTTCAAAGATCAGTACGATGACCTCGACTACATGGACTGGCTGATTTCCCAGATAGGGGAGGAGCTGGGCATCTGCATGGACTATCTTGCCTGGGGCAAGAACCTGCGCGAGGACCTTTACCAGCGCCTCGAGAAAGCCCGTCCCCTGGGCCTTGCCGACGATTCCGCGGTGCGTCTCTCCGCGTAGGCGCCTGTCTGGGCGCCATTTTCACGTTTTGGGTTCGGCACTGTGGCCAAGCGACAAAGACTCATTTGCAAAACTGCAGGTAGAGCAGTTGCTCGCTTATCGGCGGGATGCCTCTCTCCCGAAGCGCGAACCCAAATCGATATCTGAATTGGGTTCGTGGGCGGGGTGCAAAGAGAAAAGCCGCAGGAGAGACAAGGTCTCTACCTGCGGCTTTGTTGTGAGTGCTGTTGGCTGGGGTCAAAATCGCGAACCCAAAACGCAACGGAGGCGCAAATGAGGCCCCAACCTCTACGCGGCGTCCTCGAACTGGGAGTTGTAGAGCTCCGCGTAGAAGCCGCCCTTG
>ERZ1034980.1940-NODE-1940-length-11696-cov-7.735676_pt1 | contig 11696 bp, 24 predicted proteins | sample MGYA00520622_ERZ1034980 | MGnify/ENA primary metagenome ERZ1034980 (study PRJEB33766, sample SAMN09781791) | gut metagenome | biome: gut microbiome | host: Homo sapiens | place: Madagascar | study: EMG produced TPA metagenomics assembly of the PRJNA485056 data... | reverse complement strand
GCGGAACCCACCGAGTAGTCACCCGCAGCGGAACCCACCGAGTAGTCACCCGCAGGATTCGCGCCGGACTCCGAGATTCTGCCTTTTGCACGCTTGAGCGTTGCTTCCACTCCAAGATTCAGGATTTTTGCAAGCGAAACCTCACCGGTGATTTTAAGTTCCGTACACGCCAGCTTGCTGTCGCCGTCAGACTTGGAGATGTCGCCGCTGCACTCGACCTCAAAAAAGCGGTTCTTACCGTCGGGTTTGTAGTAGCGGAACACCTCAAGCGGATTCTCGCAGGCGTGCATTCCGGCATTGCAGCAGTCTGCCTTGTCCTCGGTGTAGGTCTTGCCGATCTCGTACTGCTTGCCACGGCAGCACATATTCTCGTCCATGCCCTTATAGGCGATGATCTTGTCGCTCATTGTTGTCCTCCTTAATGACCCATGCGGTCAGCGTTTTGGCTACTCCGTTCTTCTTGATTTCGTCGATCTCAAAGTCCAGAACTTTCAAGTCTCCGAAAGCCTTGGTGCAGCCGTCGCTCCAAAGGCCTGTGTAGATCTTCTCTCCGGTGTTTTTGACAACTTTGATCTTTGTCGCGCCCGGAAAAACGTTGTAACAGGCGAAAATCAAACGTTTCAGTGTTATTTTTTTATCCTCCTGAATTCCAATTCCCACTTGATATCCTCAATCAATTCGACAATTGCGACGATCAAGCGGCCGATAATATACGAAACCACAGCAATTACATGGATCGTCAAATATATTGCGATAATGTAGATTACCTTGTCACACATCCGTCTACCCTCACTGTGTCAGCTTCCCGGCGGTGACGGTGTTTGCAACGGCACGCTGCTTGAGGAACACATTGACGAAATACACCTGACCCTTGCCGGTGACTTTTGGCGTCTTGTTGATGCTGGTATGGCCGTCGGAGTGGACGACCGTTGTCTCCTTGATCTCGAACAGCCCCTGCTCCACAGCCCGCTGCGTCGGCATATTGTAATCACTGCGCTTGGGGTCGCGGATCAGAAACCCATGCTCCCGCATCCAGATGAACAGCCGGTTCTGCCCGATCTGCACACCGTTCTGGCACAGCAGCTTGGCAAGCTCGCCCACAAGGATGCTCTTTTTGCTGGCACTCACCGCGTCGGCAAAGATGCCTTTTGGGGTCAGCTCTGCGATCTTGGCGTCCTTGTGCTCCAACTCTTCGTGGGCGGCGATCAGGGCTTGCGCCATCAGCTCTGCGCGGGAAAGCTGCGGCCGCTCGGCCAGCTTCTTCTCCATCGCGTTGAACGCCGCGATGTACTTGAGCTTCCACTCAAGGGCGGTTTTGCCGGTAAAGCCCATCGCCAGCAGGGTGAAACCGTCGCGGTTCATCAGGTACATGGGGTAGGTCTGGCCGTTCTGCTCGTGGGTGTACTCGGTCTTGTAGAACATGGGGGGCTGCTCATTTTTGAGCACACCCGCCGTCATGAGATTCTCAATGTCTCTCATAACGTTCCGGTGCTCCTTGCCGAAGCTCTCTGCGATCTGGCGGCTGGATGCCACCGGCTCGCCGTTCTGGGTGGATAAGATGATGTCAGTCATGTGTGCCTCCTCATTTTAGGGTTTGGAAGATTATAGCGGCCGCCTGCAAAATCAAGCAGATGCGAAGAACGTTGACGCTTCGTCTGAGGTCTTGAATCTCGTTCTTCATCTCTGTCCAGCGTCGTTCCCGGCGATATTGCTCTATCTGGTCGCTCGGCTTTTTGCCGTTGGTCATGGGTTTAACCTCCTTACGCCACGCCGTCATGCTCGGCGGAAAGCGTTTTTTGTGCTCCTTGCCTGTATTGCTCCCATTCTTTGACAACGTGACGATTGTCGATGATTGCGCTTGCGTAGATCCATATCAGCTCGAGGCTATGCAGATCGGCTCTTTTTAGCATCTCGCAAATCACTTCAACGTATCGGTCATGGTTAACTTGTGTATAATTATTCATCGGCTCACTCTCCCACTCAAAACATACTTGTCTGACCGTTGGTCTGCTGAATGAGCATCACGGTGTTGGTGCTGGGCTTCCAGCGACCGATGTACTCCACAGCTTCGTCGAATCTCTTCTTGGGGATATTGCCGACGCTGTTCACCCGGAACCAGTCCTGCACGTCGTGGTTACACTCGCTGTAGACCTTGCTGCGTACATGGTTATCAATGTAGGCGGGTGCATTCTCACCGCCTAGAGCCTGTATGACCACCCGGCTGATGCTCTTGCGGAGCAACCGCTGCTGGTCGTAATCAACTGTCATGGTGTTCTCAAGTGCCGTGATCCGCTGCTCTTGCTTCTGGGTGCGGTCATCCAAAAGGAACAACGCCTGCATCTCCTTGCTGAGCTTTGGCATCATGTATCCGCCGGTCTTGCGGATGCTGGGGATGATTTCATCGGCTACCAACGCCTGAAACTTCTCGGCGGTCTCATTCTTTGCCTTCATCGCCAGACGATAGAAGATGTTCTCCGGAATGAAATCGGGAAGACTGCCATCGCAACAAGTTGCGACGCCCAAATCGCTGAGATGTTTGCGAACAGTGCGCCAGCGCACGCACTCGTTGCCACTTGCAGCAACTTCGGTGAACCCCAAACCTCTGGCGACATCCTCGAGCTTGAGGTATGCCGTGCCGTCCTGCTCGTAGCAGGAGACGCCGGAGATCAATACAGGGGTAAGATTTTTGTCGTTCATGCTGTTCATCTCCTTATTAAATTGTTGGGGAGTCGATGTTCAGGATTTTGCGGATGCTCTGTACAACTTTCGGGGCACTTCTGTCTCCGTGAAGAATTTTGTACATATAGCTATCATCGACATACATCCCGGTGTCTTTTTTTACAAGGTCGATCAGTTCAACTTGTTTCATGCCTCGCTTTAACATTTCGACCTTCACTTCGAGTCCAAACGGTGATAATCCGAGATCCTTCAAATTCACACCTCCTTGCAAAATTGTCTTGACAAGTACGGGAATTTGTACTAATATAAAGGTGCAGAGATTTCATATTGTACGGCGTTCCGTACTCGATGATTGCATTATATCACTGGATTCCGTACAAGTCAATCATCTTTTGTACTGTTCTCCGTACTTTGTAGGATTGCACAAATGGAGGGGCTTGTTTATGTCAGTTTTGTATGACAGGATCCACTCTCTTTGCGACTTAAAGGGCGTAAAAGACGGAACAATGTGTAGAGAAGCCAATGTTCCTAGAAGTACATTTCAGGAACTGAAAATGGGGCGCACAGAGAATCTTTCTTTGAAGACTCTTCAAAAAATAGCTGATTATTTTGGGATCTCTGTTTCTGAGCTTACCGGCGAAGAGCAAAAGGAAAAGCCCAGCGGATTACCCGCCGGGCTGGATGCTGCACAATATACGCCGGAGCAGCTGGAAGTTTTAAACGCCGTCACGGAAAAGATCCAGACGGAAGAAGGTTGTCAGGATATGTACAACCTCCTCAAGGCGATGCACATCTTATAAAAAATCCCGCCGGGAAGGGCGGGAAGAAAGAGGTCTCATGGTTCTCAACGAGGATTGTATGCGTGCGGTCTTGCTTCAACTTGAAAATTTGCGTCTCGGAGAAATCATTGATACGAAGTCTCTTGCAAAAAAGCTTCCTGATTTTGCCGACGATGATGTGACGTATGCCTGCATCCAACTGAAAGATGCTGGATACATCGACGCCATTATGAAGCGGTATAACCATTATCAAGTAGCCGGAGTTGTTAAAGGGATTACTTATTCCGGCCACCAGTTTTTGAATACTGTGAGAGACAACAGCCAATGGACTGAGGTGAAAAATGCCGCTCAGAAAGCTGGCGCATCGACGGTTAAAGCGATAGCAAGTATCGGAAAAGAGCTTGCAACAGCGGCAGTTAGTTCAGCCCTTTTGCATTGAGCTCTTTTGCAATCTTTTCGTTTAGGCTGATATCAACTTTTCCGTAAACGTCAAACTCGAGCTTAACATTGGCACAGTATTCGTCTTTGTTCTGTACAACGGAGTACCCCAAAATGTTGTCGATTTTTGCTCCGTTTACCTCTACGTCCACAGGACTTTTGTCGTCTGGATCAGGAATGTGGATCTTAATACTGTTTTTAAGCATTGTTTTCTCCTTTCGAGGTGTTGTTGAGAAGCTTGAGAAGGGAGTCCTTGAATGCAGGGTTCGTCTTATACGCTTCTATTATACGATGATAGACTTCGGCTGTAAAGATGATATCCTGCATTTTGTTTTCCTCCTGCGAAAATTTGGGTTGTTATCTTTGGTTCGTTGTTGTGTTTGGCTACATTATACAACTATTTGTGGTTAGATGCAATAGGAATAATAAAATTATGTTGTGAGGTGCTATCTATTATGAGAAAAAGACTGTTCGCTATGGCTCTATCAGTTGCGGCCATGCTGATCCTTTCAACAGCAGCATTTGCGGCATCTCCACCGATTGAAATCATGAACACATCAATCAGTACAAACTCAGCTGGTGGCGTATCCCCAACTGTATATTTTCGGAACAATACAGGAAAAACGATTAAGTATATTGATTTTACGCTGGTTCCGATCAATGCCGTAAATGATGTTGTTCGTTGCGATATTAGGGGATATTCTTCGGCTGTTTGTCAAATAACCGGGCCAATTGAACCGTTCTCAATGAACTTATCTACGGATTCAACTTGGACGTCTTTGTCCGGAAAAACAGATTCTCCATTTCAAACTACCTTATCGTTATCAAGTCTGTACTATGTAAGCGATGGTTCATATGTTTTGCGGGTGAGCGAACTTGACAAGTATGGAAACCCATTTATTGAAAGAACGACTGATAATATCAATGAGGTTGGTCATACGCAAGCATATTTGACCGATGATGAAATTCAGAACGCAAGCTATGGACATGGTTATTCTTGGGATTGCGTATGGTACAACTGGTCAATTCAGAGTATTGTTGTAACGAAAGCGTCCGTAACATTTATGGACGGAACGAAACAAACATACTCTCAAAAAACGCTGTATTCTGGTCATTATCGCACTAAGTTTACAAATGATACTTACGAAAACATCTTGAAAAAGTATAATTTGGTGTACGATTACAATTATTATAAAGAAAATAACGCTGACTTGGTTGCTTCTTTGGGCGATAACCAGTGGAAGTATCTTGAACACTTTATCACCAACGGCATGAAGGAAGGACGTCGTGGCAATTCCGACTTTGACCTTGCTGCATATAAGGCAAACAATCCTGATCTGGTCTCTATCTTTGGTGATGACAACACCAAATACTACGAGCATTACATTTCCAGCGGTAAGGCAGAAGGCCGGAAAGCTGCTTAACTAATTCAGCTGCTTCAATTTTGTAAGCAACTCTCCCGCCAGCTCCCCGCCGGGGGTATCCGCCGCGGTGCGCATGAGGTCGAGGGCGGCGAGCTTTTTGGTGGTGTAGAGCCGGGCGAGGGTCTGCTGTTCGGGCGTCATATCGACGTAGCAGGCCAGCATAGCTTGGGCGTGGTCGCAGAAAAATCTCATCTTGTCCATCGTCATTCCTCCCACGGCTTCCGGATGCGGTCTTGCCCTTCAAGGACGCTGGCGGGCATACCGTCGATCAATATCATGTCTTTACCGTTTCTTTGCTCAAAGTTCATTTTTAATTCCTCCGCTTTTTGTGCAATTTAACGTTCTGTAATCCGAATTTTACCAAATTTGAGGAAAAACGAAAAGGTCAAGCATTTTGTCGAGTGGCACGGAGTTTTTCCGTGCCATTTTTTTGCGAAAGTGCATCATGAATTTTGTCGAGGTGGTGAATATGAGCTATTTCAGCGCGGAAAAAATCGGAGCTGCACTCGCAAAAGCCCGGGTCGATGCCGGATTGAGTCAGCACGACATGGCGAGGTGCATCGGAAAGGGCAGGACGACGATCCAGAGCTGGGAAAACGGCGAGTCCAGCCCGACCGCCGACAAAATCATGGACTGGTTCGAGGCGTGCGGACGCTCCCCGCTGGCGGCAATGCAGGAGATGCTTCACCCGGCAATGTATCGCGGCGAGATTTCGGGCAAGACGGATGAGCAGTTGGATGCAGAGCTTGCGGCGTATCTGGAAACCGCACCCCGGCGGGTGAAGGAAATGCTGCTCTTCCTGCTTCTGGGCGATCATGGCAGCTACCCGCCTGCGGTGATTGCGGAGATGTGCGCCAACTTGCACACGCCGCTCCAAAACCGGGTGTCTGTCTGCGGCCAGATCATCGACAACTACAACATGGCGCAGGCTGCCCGCACAGACCCTGCCCCGAACGCCGTACAGCCGCCGATAGAGGATTTGGAGCAAACGTACCTGTCCGGACGAAAAGCCGCGCTGAAAGGCTCTCAGGCCTATATCGCAAAGAGGGTGAAATGATGGAGTGCATTTCTTGTCGGCGCGAGATCCCGGAGGGGGCAAGCTTCTGCCCGTGGTGCGGTCGTCGTCAGGTCGCCGCCCCGCCGGTGCAGCGCAAAAAACGCCGCCGCCCAAAGGGGAGCGGCAGCGTGTACAAGCTGAAAGGAACCAGAGCACGCCCGTGGGTGGCGATGACCGGTGAAAAGAAGGTGCTGGGAACTTACAGCACCTCCGGCGAGGCTGTGAAAGCCCTCGACGCTTATGTGGCGCAAAAAACCCCATCGGAAATTTTGAAATGCACTTTTTCGGACGCATACACCCGATGGAAGGAGCTGCCACGGTTTGCGAAACTGAGCCGCGATATGAAAATGGGCTACGAGCTGGCATACACCCGGGCGGAATCCCTCTATAACAGGCAGCTGCGAGACATCAAGACCGACGATTATCAACACATCATAGATCAGATGGTGGAAAAGGGGCTTTCCCGCAGCTCTTGCGAGAAGCAGCGCACGCTCTTTTCGCAGCTCTGCGAGTGGGGCATGGCTCAAGATATCGTCAACAAGAACTATGCGTTGCTGCTGGAACTCCCTGCATCCGCAAGCAAGGCAGAGCGCACGCTTACAGCTGCGGAAATCGAAAAGATATCTGAATACGTTGAGGACAAGAAATACGGCCAGATCGCGCAGATCGCGCTTGTGCTGCTGTATACTGGTATGCGTATTGATGAGCTGCTCTCCATGCGGTGCGAAGATGTGTATCTGCAAGAGAGGTATATGCGCGGCGGCGAAAAAACAGAGGCCGGAAAAAACAGGATCATTCCGATTCTTGACCCGATCTACAAGATCATCGTGTTCTGGATGCTGAATAGCGGGTGTGAGCTGCTGATTCCGTCCAAAACCGGCACAAAGCTGGACAAGCGCAATATTGCCACGAGATTTCGCGTGCTGATGAACGAGTGCGGTATAGAAGGGGTTCACCCGCACACCTTGCGGCACACAGCAAGCAGCAAGATGGTGGAATGTGGCCTAGAGAAGACCGCAGTGCAGGCGATCCTCGGGCACAAGAGCTTTTCCACGACTGCGAACAAGTATATATCTCATAATGACCCTGCCTATTTGTTGCAGGAAATGCAAAAAATGAAGTATTAAGTCGAAATTAACACACTGACAACAAACGAACAAAACGCAAATAATGAACGTATTTGCGAATATTAAATTTGATTTGTAATCAGTGGGTTGCAGGTTCAACTCCTGTCACCAGCTCCAAAAAAGAACCCTAGAACGTTCAAGTTCTAGGGTTCTTTTTTTGCGAAAACATTAAAAAACACTCAAAATCAACTCGAAAACACAAAAGAAAACGAAATAAACTAACAAATAAGCAAACAGACACATTGACTCCGTTGTATGGAGGTGTGTGTCACTTAACGTAAGCCGTGCGCTGCTTCAAAACTGCATCGTGGAGGCCGGAGACAAGCTCTTCCGCCATGCTCCACATACTGCGCAGCTCTTCCGCTGTGGCTGCGTCGTCGGCCTCGACCATCGAGATGACCTTCTGGCCGATTCTGGCGTTGACGTCTGCGTGCTCGATTTCGTCGCCGGAGAGCTTGTACCATTCGGAGGCAGCCGACGGGCAAACGCTCTTATACTCCACCGCAAAGTCTGCGTAGCTCATCGCGTCGCTGTACTCTTCTGCCATCTGCTTTGCGGCCTGAACCAATGCGGCTTTGTATCCGCAAAGCTTACGCTCATCTATAGCCATGGTGTTTCCTCCTTACAGCTTTTCGACGGTAACGGCCAGATTGGACAGGGTAGCGTCTGCTCCGGTCAGGACAAAGGACAGTATCGAGCTGCTGCAGCCGCAAATATTCCGCACGATAAAATCAAGGTTGAGGTTGGTAGCTGTCGAGACAGCGGCCACGGTCGCGGATGCGGTAGCCCCAACGACGGCAACGCCGTCCTTCTGGCCGGTCACTGTGACAGTGCCAGCGGCGGCAGGAATCAGGGTTGCAGATGCATTGACGTGGTAATAGCCCTCGCCCAGCAGCGTGATGGTGTTTCCATCCTGCCGGATGGACTTCCCGAACCGCCGGGTGGTGGAACCCACCGGGATGATGCTGCCTGCGGTCAGTGCTTGGGCGGACGTATTGGTGGTATAGATCGCACAACGTGCCATAATGATAACTCCTTTCAAAAATCAAAAGCGGGGCAGCTGCTGCCGCCCCGCATATCCTCGCCAAACAGGGCGCATGATTTTGCTTTTAGATGTTTCCGCAGACGTTGTTGCAGCCACAGAACGGAGACTGACCCGCGCTGTAGGTGTAGCCGTTGGGATAGCGGACAACACCGTACATCTGGGTAGCAAGCTCAAGCTGATTGATCCTCTGGTTCTGAGCCGCGATGGTCTGCTCGTACTGCTGTTTCTGGATCTCCGCGAACTTGGCGTCAATGTTGGAGTTGATCGCGCAGGTCTGCTTGTCCATCTGAGCGGCCAGATTTGCGGTTGCCAGCCGGTTCTCGCAGCAGCAGTCAGAAATCTGCCGCTGGACGTTATTGCTGGTTCCCATCACGGTCTGGATGATGTTTGACTGCCCCAGCGCGTTCTCCTTGGACAGGTCACCGAAGTCACGGGCATTGCGATAGCCGAGATTGCAGATCCCATTGTCAATGTTGGTCAGGCGGTCGTTCAACTGGCCAAACTGCTGGCCGTACAGAATCTCCTGCTGCGTCGCTGCGGTGGCATACTGGCCGTATTCACCGTTGTTCCGGTTTCCCCACAGACCGCCGCCGCCCATGAAGACGAAAAGGAAGAGGATGATGATCCACCACGCGCCGTTGCCATAGCCGAAGCCGTCGGTGTTGTTCCGGGTTACGGCAGCAATGTCGCTGAGAGACATATTGCTACTATCCATAGTTGATTTCCTTTCTTGCAAATGATGAGAATATTTCAAATCGTGCGCACGACTTGTCGATTACTTGAGAAGGGGCATGATCTGATTTGCCATTGCCTCGAGCTGCTGATACTGTGCATCCGTCATTTTACCGGATTTGCGCAACTGCTCGACCTGCTGTTTTGCGTCGCCCTGAAAGCTGTTTCGGAACTCGTTGAACTGCTGCAACAGCTGCATCATGTTTCCAAACTGAGGCGGTAAGCCCATAGCCCCGCCGCCCATGAACTGCATAAGCGGATTTTGCATAATTTAACTCTCCTTTGCCCTTGCGGTCTTGTTTGCGGGAACGGATTGCAACTGAGTCACAATTTGAGATGCAAAATTGTTGAGCTTTTCGTCTAACTGTGCCGCTGTAATATACTCGGTTCCACTCGAAACGGGCTGCTGTACAGTCGTTGGTTTAAACTCTGCAAGCTTGTAATATTTTGTGTTGGAGTAGCCGATAGCATCTGCGGTTTTTACCGCAATTGCATAATCATTTTGAATCATGAACCATTTCGTTTCGTTTGCTTGAACAACAACTTTTTCTACGTCGTATACGCTAGGAACGACGATAAAAGGATTAGAACCGACGGCTTGAGCTTGGCATGGATTTTGCCAATTTCTTCCGTTTTGGGGTTGATCGTTATAAGGTAACATCATGATTTTGCCCTCCTTGCACCCCCATCCTACCACTCGCCGTGGAAGCAAGAGACAACGAACGCACAACGAAGGACAAAAAAGAAAAGCACCCACACGGCATAACACCGCGTGAGCGCTTATTTTTTACGGATAATAAATATTTTGAAAAAGTCATTGACATTTTGTAGCAACAAATATATAATAATTGTAGCGACAGAAAAAGCGAGGTGATTTAGATGTCGCCTAAGACTGGTAGACCAAAGGCAGAAAACCCGAAAGACACCATGCTCCGCGTCAGACTGGACGAAGAATATTGCAGGAAGTTGGACAAGTGCGCCGAATCCATGAATGTGAGCAAAAGCGAAATCGTGCGTAAGGGAATCGACCTTGTTGAACAGTCCATCAAATAAAAAAATCCCTGCGCTGGAAAGTTTGGCGACCAACAGCACAGAGATTCACATCCAAACACAAGCGGTTTGATAAATTTATTATACCACGACCTCTAGTGTTTTACAAACATTTTTGAGGTATTTACAATGCAACTGACCAAAATTTCGACTGTTGACGTAGACGATTTGGACTTTCTGGCTGGGGAGCTGGAACACGCCCTTGATTTGCTGACTGTATTTTCCAACTGGTTTGAAATGTCGCACAAGACGGACGACAAGCCGAGGGAGCGCACGGACAAGGATTTGGAACAGGCGTGGATTGAGGCACCTATGTATATGTCCGTACTTCGTTCTGCGGTCGGCTCTGTCAACGGTGTAATCAACAATTTGGATTCTACCATCAATGAAGAGCTGGGAACGGAGGTGAGCGCATGAGTGACATTATCCTTTCTACCCAGAACGGTGAACCGGTAGCATCCAGCCGCCAGATTGCAGAAAACTTTGGCAAGCGTCACACTCACGTTTTGGATGGTATTCAGTCCATTATTCACTCAGCCGAAAAATCGGCTCAGTGGTTTTACGAATCCGAGTACAAAGATGCAAGCGGAAAATCGAACAAAATGTACTATATGAATCGGCAGGGATTTTCGCTTGTTGTCATGGGATTCACCGGCGATAAGGCTTTGGAGTGGAAAATCAAGTATATTGAAGCGTTTGAAGCAATGGCTAAGAAGCTGACCACGCCTGAACCGGAACCGTCAGAACTGGCACTCTCCAAAGCACTTGTCATGGCGCAGGGCATCATTGCCCGCGAACAGGAGCGCTCCAAACAGCTTGAAAAGGAAAACACCAAACTCAAGCCCGCTGCCGAGTACGCCCACAATATGCTTTTGAGTGACGAGACGCTTACAGTGACGCAGATTGCGTTAAACTTTGGCATGACCGCCAACAAACTCAACAAGCTGCTGGAAGAATGGGGCATCCAAAAGAAGGTAAACAAGCAGTGGATACCAAAACGCAAGTACATCGACAAGGGTTATACAGTGAGTATTCCTGTCGAGGTAGGCAACGGCGAGACCAAAGAGAATACCCGCTGGAACCGCACCGGACAGGCGTTTATCTACAAGCAGATGCATGACCACGGCTATTTGACAGTGAAGGAACAGGCAGAGCAGAAAGCGAAGGAACGAAAGGTGATTCCCGCCCCTGCTGAGCAGTCCGCATAAACAAAAAATCCCCCGCTTTGCCTACAACGTACCCCGCGTGGAACGCAGGGCTTCGGCAAAGCAGGGGATTTTTACATTTTCAGCATTTTTTCAATGGCTTTTAGCCGGTAGCCTATCGCCGTCCGGCTGTAATGTGTCTGTGCTGCAATGTCCGGCA
>ERZ1034980.1938-NODE-1938-length-11715-cov-6.331132_pt1 | contig 11715 bp, 10 predicted proteins | sample MGYA00520622_ERZ1034980 | MGnify/ENA primary metagenome ERZ1034980 (study PRJEB33766, sample SAMN09781791) | gut metagenome | biome: gut microbiome | host: Homo sapiens | place: Madagascar | study: EMG produced TPA metagenomics assembly of the PRJNA485056 data... | reverse complement strand
TCGGCCCTGGCCTTCGCCTCCGCGTCGGCCTGCTCCTTCGCGGCCTTCGATTCGTCAACCTCTTGCACGGCCTTCGCGATCGCTTCCGCGTCACGGGCCCTGACCGCCTTCAGCAGGGTCTCCCGGGTCTTGTCGTCCGCCACCTTGCCGTCGGTCTCCTTGTACAGCGCGTCCGCGTCGTCGACGGTCTTGTCGAGTTTGCTGTCGGTAACGGCCTTGGTCGCGGTCTTGAGATCGGCGAGACGGTTCCTGAGCTCTTTGGTCGTTCCGCGCAGCGCCGCCGTGGTCCTGTCCACGTCGGATGTGGCGGCGTCGGACACGCAGGAACCCTTGATGGTGGCCGTCTTTGCGTCCAGGAGCCGATCCAACGCATCAAGCGTCTTGGGATCCGCAACCTGGCCGCGGCTGGTGTCCTTCAATAGTTTGGAGGCTTCGGCCGTGGTCCTGTCCAGATCGGACTGGACGCTCTTGCGTGCCGCTTCGGCCGAGTCGCATGCGCTGACTGCGGTCTCATGCGCCTCTTGCCGCATGGCGGCGGCGCGTCGGTTTTTGATTTGCAGTCCCATCCAAGACACGGCGATGAGGCTCGCGGCCATGACGAGCGCGACGAGCGCTTTCCCGACCGGGAAGACGCGGCGCACCTTCAGATCGTCAGGGTCGGCCGAGTAGGTGACGGCCGCCGACAGCCCGCCCGGTCTCCCGGTTTTCCCGGTTTCCGTCGGTTCCGGTTCCGATATGGGCGGGAGGCTCATTGTGGTTGGCTCCAAGTCGGCGACCTGTTCGAGTGCCGCGAAATCAGCGTCGGCGTCCTGCAGGGCCTTCTCCGTGGAATCGTCGGGATGGGACTGTTCCGTTTCCGGTCCGTGGGAAGAACCGGAAACGGAGGATTGCGACTGGGATGGCTCCGGCCCGGCGGTCCGGGTCTCATCCACAGACGCCGGCACGGGTTCCCGTACCGGTTCGTCTTCCGGCGGCAGTGGCGCGGATGGTATGGCGACGCGGCGGCGACGTCGCATGGATTCGGGAGGCCTTGGCGCGGCCCCGGCCTCGTCGAAGCCCTGCCTCTGCGCGGTGCGCCACCAGTCGACGAGTGCCGGCCATGCGTGCGGGTGTTCGGCTATGAGACGCATCCACGGGCGCCAGCCGGGATCGTTGGCCATGGCGTGCAGCTGGTCGGCGGTGAGTTTGGGGCTGAGGATCGGCTCGCCCGTCTTCCTGTCGGTCCTGATCATTTCCCGTCGTCCTTGTCTTCCTCCGGCGCCTTGTCGCCGAGGACGGTATACGCGCCTTCGAGCGGCCCGCTGATGCCGGTGCATTTCCAGCCCTCGTCGGCGGTCCATCGCCACGTGAGGGTCCACGGCGATTCGAGTCCCGTCCACACACTGCACGTCGCGGTCGTGGAAGTGCCGGCGTTCATGCCGCCGGACGCCTGCACATCGGGCTGGTCGGCGATCCGGTCGACGGGGATGTTCAGGCCCTGCGCGTCGGATGCGAAGTATCGTTTGATGAGCCGGTCACGGTCGCCGCCCTTGCCGGTATAGGCCGCCGCCGCCCTCGGAGCGAGCTTCTCGCATACCTCCAACGGTCTCTGATGCTTCACGGCCGGCGTGGACGTTGACGTCTCCGCCTTGACGTCGGACGCCGCGAGCCTGCTCCGATTTTCCGTTCCGTCCGGATGCATGAGGATGAAGGCGATGTTCGCGACGACCATGAGAACGACGGCCACGGTCGTGGCCGCGACGATGAGGATGTTCCTTTTGCGCTCGTCCATTCCTTTTCCTTCCTAGTGGATGAAGCTGACGCCGTTGCCCATGGCGGCGAGTTCCGATGCGCTGATGGTCTCGGTGACGACGGCCATCCAGCCGGTGCCGGACTGGCTGATGAGGATCGAGCCGTCGGAATTGACCTGCTCGACGACCGCGACATGGCCGTAGTAGCCGCTGGAGCCGTGCACGCCGGCCTCGAAGCACATCACGTCGCCGGGCTTCGGGCTCCGGCCCACCTGGTATCCGAGGCGGGCCGCGGTGTCGTTCCATTGCGCGCCGTTGCCCATGTGCGCGTCGACGGGCTTGCCGATCTGGTTCCTTCTCATCGCGGCCCACCAGGTGCACTGGTAGGTGTCGTAGTCCGGGAAGCGCGTGTAGTGCAGGCCCATCTTCTCGATGTCCACGTGCCAGCCGTCGCCCATGACGAGCTTCGGGCGCAGCGCGCCGACGGTCGGACCCGAATCGCCGGAACCACCCGAGGAGGTGTACTTGGTCCGGGCCAGGTCGACGATCCGTTTCACATAGTTCGTGGTCTCCGTGAAGGGCGGTATGCCACCGTATTTCAGGACGCTGCCGAGGCCGGCATTGTAGGCGGCGAGGGTCAGCTGGAGCGTGTCGCCGGTCAGCTTCCCGGACTTCTTGGCCGTCTCGACCTGCGAGGCGAGGCCGCACATGTAGTTGCCCTGGCTCCAGATCTCGTCGTGCGGGTTCCAGACGTCGGCCTTGCCGTCGCCGTCGCCGTCCTTGCCCGCGGACGCCCATGTGGAAGGCATGAACTGTGCGATGCCCTGCGCTCCGGCGGAGCTGCCGGCCTTCGGATTCCAATTGGACTCCTGGTCGATCTGGGCGGCGATGATGCTCGGCGTGACGACCTGGCAGATGGATCCGGCGCGGATCACGTCGGCCTCGTATTCCGCGGGCACGCCCGCGACCGTGGATTCGCTGGCGCTGGATCCCAGGAACGCGCCCATGACGGCCAGGAGCACGCCGAGCACCGCGAGCATGGCCGCGATGACGGGCAGGATGGGAAGGCTGATGGAGGCGGCTCCCGCTATGACGTGGGATGCGGCCATGCGCACGAAGTTCGCGGCGGCGCGGGCGGCACGCACGGCGGCCTGCCCGGTGGCTTTCGCGCCGCGTGCCGCCTTGACGGGCGCGCGGCGGTGCCGCCAGATGAATTTGGCCGACGAGTTGACGCCCTTCACGCCCGCGCGTGCCGCTTTGAAGGACAGGTCGCGCGTGGTGCTTCCCAGCTTCGACGCGAAGTCGTCGTCGGCCGCGGTGAGCCTCGCGCCGGCTTCGTCCATCCAGCCCATGCCGGTGGATCCCATCCGTTTGACGCGCCGGCCGGCTTTCCCAATGCCCGCGCCTATGTGCTTGCCGATCCGCTTGCTCGCCTTGCCTTTCGCGGCGAACTTGCCGATCTTCTCGCTGGGCGTCGCCTCGGACAGCGCCTTGGGTTTGCCGACCGTCTTGCGCATTCCCTTGCCCGACCGCAGGGCGCGTTTGCCGCGGTTCATGATGTGCCGCGCCTTGCCGGCCGTCCAGCCCACGCCGTGCATGGCGGAGGACATGCCGTACATGCCGGCGCGTCCCGTTATCTCGGCGGCGCTGTGGCCCATGGAGTCGGCGATGTCGGTCCGGTCCGCGCCGAACTGCGCGGCGCTGGACACCACGCCGGTGGCCGCATGTCCGATGCGGGCGCGCGTGCCTCCGGCGTGGTGGGCTTGGGTTCCGCTCATGCGTTTACTTTCCTTCCTGGAAGGTCGTGGAGTACAGCCGGTAGAGGTCGCCGCCCGCGGGGATGCGCCCGTCGAACGGCACGTAGGCGCTGCCGATCTTCATGAGTCCCTGGCCGGGCAGCACGCCGGTGAAGTACTGGCGCTGCTCCTCGCTCAGGGTCAGCAGCTCGCACAGGGCGTCCGCGTCGGTGCTGTTCTGGCTCAGGAGCATGAGGAAGTCCGAGTTGGACAGCATCTCTCGCGCGTCCTGCAGGTCGAGGATCTCCTCGACGTTCTGGGTGATGCCGGTGACGCCGAGGCCGTATTTGCGGGCGCGCTTGTAGATGTCCTTGAACTGCGCGGCGGCGTACCGGTTGGAGAAGAAGCGGTGGAACTCGTCGACGTACAGCCAGGTGCGCCGCCCGTTGGCCTTGTTGCGGATGACGCGGTTCCACACCTGGTCGATGACGACCATCATGCCGAACGTGCGCAGTTCGCCGGACAGGCCGGACACGTCGAACACGGTGAACCGGTTGGACAGGTCCACGTTGGTCTGGCCGTTGAAGCCGCTCATGGAGCCTGTGATGTACGGGTTGAGCGCGTCGGCGAGGTACCGGCTCACCTGGTCGCCGCCCGCCTGCAATTCGTCGTGCAGGTCCTGCAGCGTGGGCTGGACCACTCCCCCGCCCTGGTTGCGGTAGCGCGTGTACAGGTTGCTGACGCACTGGTCGACCAGTCCCTTCTGCAGCGGGTCGAGGCCGTCGATGCCGCCGATGAGCGCGCCGATCATGGAGACCACGTTGTTGGTCTTGTCCTTGACGGGATCGGAGGCCGAGTCGTCCTCCAGGACGATGTCCATCGGGTTGACGCGCGTGCCGGTGCCGGCGCTGATCCGGATGATCTGTCCGCCGAACGCGGCCGCGAGGGCGAGGTATTCGCGTTCCGGGTCGATGACGATCACCTCGTCGTCACGGTTGAGGAACATGCCGGCGATCTCCTGCTTGACCGTGAAGGATTTGCCGCCGCCGGACGTGCCGAGCACGAATCCGTTGGAGTTCATGTGGCTGCGCCGGTCCGCGAGGATCGGGTTGCCGCTCCTCGCGTTGCTGCCGTAGAACAGGCCGTGCGGCTCGAACACCTCCTGCGTGGTGAACGGGATCAGGATCGCCGCGCTGTTCGTGGTCAGGGTGCGTTTCATGGGCAGCGGGTTGTTGCCCAGGGGCAGTTCGGCCGTCAGTCCTTCCATCTGCATGAACTTCAGGCTCTCGGCCGTGCACGACTGGGCGTTGACCTTGGCCTTCACGTTCCTGCACGCGACCTCCAGCTCCTCCTGGCTTGCCGCGGACACGCCGATCACGATGATCGAGTCCACGAGCCTCTGGTTGGTGGAGCGCAGCTCGTCGCGCAGTTGGCCGAGCTGTTCCTGCTGGTCGGCCAGGTCGTCGGGAAGGTCGTCGGGGTCGAGGCCCTGCCTGCGGTTCTTGCGCCTCTGGTCCATGATCTGCATCTTGACCTCGGCGTTCTTGCGGCGCACGAGCGTCATGCTGTCGCCGCGGTCCATGGGCGCCAGGTGGATGCTCACGTCGACGCGGGCGCGCAGGCCGGTCAGGTCGTTGACCAGCTGGTCGGACAGTTCCGGCGGCAGGCTGGACACCCACATGGTGCGGTGCAGGTATTTCGAGTCCAGGGATTCGATGTCGAGCATGGTCGGATTGCGCGCGTCGATGCTCCACGGGCACACGAGATCCTTGGTGTCGGGTTTGCCGGGCTGGTGGGCGAAACGCCGTTCGTCGAACCGGAACTCCTCGCCGGGCCGGAGCACCTCGGCCATCAGGCGCAGCCGGTGCTCGCGGTCGAGCCGGGTGGCCTCGCATGCGTCGATGGAGCGCAACTGGGCCACGAGGTTGTTGCACAGGGCGTTCAGGCTCGCGACGGCGGCCTGCTCGTCGCTTTCGCGGACGGTGACGGTCAGGGTCTTCACGGTGCTGGTGTTGCGGCTGACGGATTCGAGTTTGCCTTGGGCGAGGCGGTTGTAGTCGAGCCGGTAGTGGTCGAGGCCGTCGCCGGTCTCGTCCATCATCACGTCGGCGAGGATCTCGCGCACGCCGCGTGAACGCGTGTAGGAGGCGATCTGCACGCTTTGCCCGGCCTCGAAGCTGTTGATGAGCTTGGCCCACCGGTCGATGATCTCCATCTGATGGGATTCCGGGCTCAACTGGTAGTTGATGTCCTGGAAGAGGATGGTGGCGCTCCACCGTCCGTCGCCCAGGCGTGCGGTCCCGTTGCGCAGCATCGCGTCGTAGCCGATGAGCTGCTTGACGCCCTTCGGCAGACGCGTCGCCTTCTTTCTCCGCGCCTTCGTCCCGGCTTCGGCACCGCCTTCGTCCGGCGCGACCACCGGGGGTTTCTTCTTTCCGAACATTCCTCACCTTTCCTTGATCGTCGGTTTCGCGCCGGTGCGGTATGGTCCGCCCGGACCGTCGAGCAGGTAGACCTCGCGCTGCGTGTAGTGGCGCAGGATGTATTTCAGGTATTTCTCGGGCATGAGCCCCTTGGGACGGGCCCACCCCCATGCGGCTATGGGCAGGCCGGGCGGAAAGATCAGATACATGCACAGGTTCGGATCCATGCCCAGCCCGAACCACAGGCCGATGTATCCGCCCCCGCACACGACGGCCAGGACGATGGCGGCGAGGCACTGCCGCCAGCTCATGCCCATGAACACCTTCGATTCGATGGTGGTCAGTTCCCTGTAGACGGGCATCTGCAACGCCATGATGATTGCTTCCTTTCGTGGATGTGGATTGCGTTGTGTTTCATTCGCCGCCGAAGAGCTTCTTGGCGACGGAGTTGGCCGCCATGACGACGCCGATGAGCATGACGCTCGCCAGGAGCAGGCCGATGAAGTTGTCCATCACCCAGCCGGAGAGGCTGTCGCCGTCCTTGAACTTGCTCGGGTTGAGCGTGCCGCCCACGAGCGTGCGGTACATGAGGATCGCCAGATAGAGGGTCGCGCATTGGAACACCGCGCTTGCATACTGTTTGAAGTAGTTTATGCCCCACTGCCTTGTCTCCTCCTGCGCGATGAAAGCGATGGGCAGGGGGTTGAACGCGGTCAGCATGTAGATCTGCACGAAACGCAGGAGGACCACGACGGTCACGACGATGGTCGCGCCCTTGGAGACGAGGAACGGGATGATCAGCAGGATCAGGCACGGTATCTGGCCCATCCAGCCGGCGGAGTCGATGGCGTCGCGCATGCCGTCGCCCAGGCCCGCGCCGGCCGCCGTCCCGGTGGTGGGGGCCGCGGTGTGGATGCCGTTCATCACGGACTGTCCGATCTCGTCGATGGCCTTGAGCATGAGCTCGCAGTGCTGGGCGGCGGTGAACACGAGGACGAGTTTGAACATCGCCATGGCGATGAGCTTGACGCCCAGCTCCCGGTCCCCGTCCGCCCTGGTGCTGACCCTGGCGATCTCCAGCACGCACATGATAGCCAGGATCGTGCTGGCGATGGGTTTGACTGCCGAGCGGGCGACGGTCAGGCTCAGCTGGTACATGCCCGCGTTGTATTCGGCGGGGGTCTTCAGCAGGTCGGCCACGATGTCGTCGCCGACGCCGGACCCTATCGAGTTGAGGATGCCGACGATGAAATCGACCATGCGTGGCCTCCCGTCTACAGGGCGATGTTGGAGAACAGGGCCGCGGCCGCGATGACCATGCCGCCGCCGACGACCTGCCAGATACCCGACTGGGTCGCCGGACCGTTCTGGTCCTTCAGGCCTCCGGCCAGGGTGATGACGCCCCACACGGCCCACAGGCCGCCGCCGATGATGGCGAACTGGCTGAACAGCTGCAACGCGCTGGTGACGACGCTGCTGCCGTCGGCCGCGATGGTGATTCCGTACATGATGGTTTCCTTTCGACTTGTTTTGGATGACATGACCACGGTACGGCCGTCGAGAAGGCTCCGGTTTGGACGTTCCCGCCGAAACCGAAGAGGCTCGGACGATGGTAGGGAAAGGCCCCGCCGACCGTTCGCCGGTGGGGCCGGGTCCCGCCGCCGCGCGCCGGGCTTTGAGTGCCATGGTTCCCGTCCGGCGTTCCGCGGGCAGCGGAACATGGAAACGGGACGGCATCATGCGAAAGGAAGACGGACCGATCCGCCACAAGGAGAATGGTGCCGCCCGTTTCCAGCGCCCGTGCCGGGAGTCGAACCCGGAGCCACTTTGGGGATTGCTGAGGGAAGCGTGGCTTATCCGTGCGCGGGCCGGGGCGCGCCCGGAGACCGGACGCGCCGTTGTTCAGTCATTCATCACTGGGCATCGTCGGATGCATGTTCCGCTACGGCAAGCGTCGATTTCCTGCGGCGGCGCTTCATATCGAGCACGATCCAGCCGATATGCGGTGAAGGCGACGGCGACGAGGAACACGCCGTTCGCATTTGCTCCGGTGGACGTCATGACCTTGCCAGTCTTGCCGGACACGTCCCGGGTTACGGCGACCAGGTCTTGGAATCATATCGTTCCACCGTCCACATCAATGACGGGCTCGAGGGAAACTAGCTGAGGATACTTCTTCAGTATCAGTTGGTGGAGATTCTTGATCTTCGGGGCGGAGATCGTAATCGCCAACGCGTATTCCAGCTCATTTGACGTATGCGATCCACCGCCTTCCTCGCGGGCATTGTAGTGGATGTCGAGCACCGGTCTGACGAGCGTGGACGCCTTGCAGCTTTTTTCGGCGTGCAGCACGGTCTCCCATTTCCCCTGATCCGATCTCCTTTCGGATTCCGTGGAATACAGGTCGGATGTCCCTCTGGCGCTGACGCTGAAGAAAGGCGTGCTATTCGGCGTCCGTCTTCCTTCGTCGACACGATTCGCGTCGCGCCTGAATGTGACCTCGAGCGCAGATCGGGTATACGAATCCGGTGATTGAGGATCCACCTTGCAGATGAAGGAGAATGTCGCCGCGATCCCTATATTGCCTTGGCCAGGATGCGGTGGCACGGGAATGGTGGCCCTTACGATCTTTCCCGGCTTGATTCTCCCCTTATAGACGATGAGAGCACGGTCATCCGACGTCGTGACGATTTCGGTAGCGTCGGGGGAACCCTACCCCAACCGACCTCGCGTTGGTCATCATCTTTACGGCGTTCCGCCGCATGGATCAGTAATGTCTTTGCCAATAGCGGGGTTATCTCCGGTCCGCAAATCTCCCGTATGCGGATGGCCTGGCGCAGCGCGTTAGGAGCGGCGAAGCTCGTTCCCATTACTGGTATCGCTGTCGGTGATGTCCCGGGGGCTAGCACCATGAATTCGTTGGCCTTGATTCCTCCGAACGCAACCAAGTCAGGTTTAACGATTCCGGGGCTGCGGCCTGGTCCTACAGCGGAATACGGGGCTCTTGTCCAATACCCATTTTCGGAATCGCAAGCTCCGACACATAGGGCATTGACCGCATCGCCCGGCGGCTCGATACGGTTGTTCCCGCTTTCGGCATCCAATTTGCCGTTGTTGCCGACCGCCACACTGAGCAGCATGTCACGCGAGGACAATAGCCCATCCAAGACTGATGTCCATACGCTCACGTCGTCGTCTTCGATTGGTAGATCCGGTCCAAGACTTAGGTTCACATATTGAAAAGAGTAGGATTCCAGAACGTTCTCGATATTATTGAGCGTTTTGTACATCCCAATCGAATCGTCGTACATCGTCTCCGAGTCGAGCACTCTCACCGCCGTCACACGTGTATGCAGAGGCTGCTGTCCGGAACCGAGGTTGCCGAACAGCAGGGCTGAGCATACCCCGAGCCCATGTCCCAGAACCCGTCGATCATCATCAGCATCGGGATTCGCCTTGATGTAGTTCACCCATGGAGTTATGGGATTGTCTGGCGGCAGTCCGCCATCGAGTACTGCAACGTCTATACTTGTTGGTGCATCAGGCGGTTTCGGAAGCTCAACGGGCCTCCGCACCGCCCGCACGCCGGTGCCAATCGGTTCGAGCTTCAGTCTGGGCATCGGTCGCAAGGCCCGGACACTGGTATATTCGGCGAGTCGCTTGACGGCCCCCTCCGATCCATGGATCGGAAGGTACAACAGGTCATTGGACTGGAAGTTCATCTCGTCCTCGACCTCCACTCCGAGTTTTCCGGCGAGGGCTAGGAATCCACGGACATTGTCCGGAGCCAGAGCCGTGTCCAATTGATGGAGGACCAATTCATACCAGTCGTCGTTGGGCGGAGCGGGATGGTATTTGTCGGCGGATGTGTAATTGCTGATTCGTTCAATTTTCACGATATCGCCGATGCCGCTATATTCGTCTCTATCAAGGGCTGGATCCTGCAGCAGCGAATCAAAATGTTCCAGCGATTGTCTACGGCCCGCTACCAGCAATGTCCTGGATAGGCGTGCGTCGCTGCTGGAGGTGTCAGATGTTGTGATTCGCGTCGGCTTACTGCCGACCAAGGATAGATCCGCCATCTTAATCAGTCCGGAGGGATGGTAGGATTTCGCCAGATACTTCGGATGCAGTACAAATTGCAGGACATGCACGTCATCGGGCGCTATTTCTGGGTCCTTCGGCAGATTCGCGATTGCAGCATGCAATTCCGGCCGTAGCCGTTCACGCGATTCCTCATACGTATAGATGTCTTTCGGCTTGTTGCCCCCATGAGGAAGGACGATCGGTTCGGACAGCCTTTCACCATGCCCGATCAAATAGTGCATTCCCATGAATTATCCTTTCGATTCTGTTTTTTCGATCCTGCGTCGTATTGTCTGGCGTGACACCCCGGTCATATCGCTCGCAAGCCGCTGCGTCATGATGCCGGTCTCCACAAATGTGACGGCAAGCGCGATTCTTTGAGCGTGATTCAGTCTGTCCGCGTTTTCCCTGACATACTCGATGGCGGCATCCTCCATCGGGCATTGCTCAAGCACGACCCTCTTTCTGATGCGCATCACGACGGACTTCACCTCACTGAAAGATACCCCCTTCAATACAAGGCCCAAGGCGGTGATCCATGTGGCGGACGTCTCCCCAAGGTTGCCGGAGGGGTCAAGTTCCTTTCCAAGCATCTGCGTGATCTGTTCTGCGTCCGGCATTGGAAAATCTATTCGCACCTCGAACCTGCGCCACACGGCCGGATCGATGAGTGACGCGTTGTTCGTCGCGGCAAGTATGAGACTCGCCGGGTTCCTGTCATCAAGTTCCTGCAGCAGGACGGTCACTACGCGTTTCATCTCACCGATGTCCGAATCGTCCGAACGGGTCTTCGCGATAGCGTCGATCTCATCGAGGAAAAGAACCCCGGGAGTGTCTCGTATTTTCAAGAACGCGGTCTTGAGATTGCTTCCGGTCTCTCCAAGATGGCTGCCAATCGCCTCGGCCAGGTCAAGACGGTACATCGGCAGACCGAGACGATGGGCTATCCACTGCGCGGTCATGGTCTTTCCCACTCCGGGAGGACCGGTAAAAATCGCCGTCGATGTCGGCTCCAAGCCATTACTGGCAAGTATGTGGGCTTTTTCACGTTCTTCGATCATTTCCTCGATCTGCCTTGCGACCCATTCGGTCAGCAACGGCTTGTCCACCCCCACCTCGGGCAGCTGTTCCATACAGAGAACCGGAGGATTCCCAGTAAGATGTACTTCACGACTCACACCCCGGGCCGGAGCCGTCTCAGGCGTGGCCGCGGAATGAAGCAGCGATTCAAGCTCCTTCGAGAAGGCTGCGTCGCTTACCCTGTACTTACGCACCAATCTGGATACGTACATGCGAAGGTCATTCGACTTTCCACCAAGTCCGAACCTGACGAGCTGGATAATTTTATTCTTCATGTCCTCATACTGTTCCACGAAATATAATCATAATGCAGTGTCATTATGCGACATGCAGAATCCTTTGGCTCACCTTTTATTTTTTTGATAAAAAGTGTGCCATCATACCGGAGTATGAATGAACGAAACTCGGGAAAAAACATCCGGAATAACTCGGAAAAATGACAAACGGGGCGGCCGGTACATGGGCACGTGTGTTCCCTTGGATCGTCCGCCCCGTCATGCCGTGCGGCTGGTCACTGTGTCAACGGTTCACTTGCCGGAGTGTGCGCCGCGCGGGCCGGTGCCGGCCGCCTTGCGGCGTGCCAGGAGCAGGCCCGTGCCAAGAGCGCCGACCGCGACCGCGGCGAGCAGCATGCCGCCGATCGCGGCGCCGGTCCGGGCG
>ERZ1034980.1937-NODE-1937-length-11716-cov-4.377755_pt1 | contig 11716 bp, 9 predicted proteins | sample MGYA00520622_ERZ1034980 | MGnify/ENA primary metagenome ERZ1034980 (study PRJEB33766, sample SAMN09781791) | gut metagenome | biome: gut microbiome | host: Homo sapiens | place: Madagascar | study: EMG produced TPA metagenomics assembly of the PRJNA485056 data... | reverse complement strand
ATCCTACGTGCGGTCCCATCGGGCTCGAGTGGGGCGGCAGCCTTGCGCGCACATCCGTTGACGCGGGCGTGCTGGCGGAGTGGGTTCGCCAGGGCGAGCCCAAGATCGTGCTCGCGGTCGATGGCGAACGCGCACTTGCCGCGCTCGTGAGTCGTGCGGAGAGCCGTGGCTTCATGGAGGGCATGGACTTCTTCTGCATCCGCGACGCGTGCCGCACCGAGCTCACGCCGGACGCCTCCGGTAGCCGTTGGACCTGCGTTGGGTTCGCGCCCATGGACGTGAGCGCGATCTCGCCCGTGACGGGCCAGCTGCCGCTGTATAGGTAGCCGGCGCTGTGCTCCGCGCGCTCCGCCCCAAAGAACACCGTGATAGGAACCGCATGATCGAGATCCAGGGTATTACCAAGTCCTACAAGACCGGAGACTTCGTCCAGCGCGCCCTTGATGGCGTGTCCATCACCTTTCGCGAGAGCGAGTTCGTGGCGGTGCTGGGACCCTCGGGCTCCGGCAAGACGACCTTCCTCAATATCCTCGGCGGCTTTGATCATGCTGATTCCGGCGACATCATCGTGAACGGTGTCTCGACCAAAGACTACTCAGACGCCGACTGGGATACCTATCGCAACCACCGCATCGGCTTCGTGTTCCAGAGCTACAACCTTATCCCGCACCAGACGATTCTCCAGAACGTCGAGCTCGCGCTCACATTGGCGGGTGTTGGCCGCGAGGAACGTCGCGAGCGTGCTCGCGCCGCGCTCGAGCGCGTAGGTCTGGGTGACCACGTCAACAAGCGTCCGGCGCAGCTCTCCGGTGGTCAGATGCAGCGAGTGGCCATCGCCCGCGCCCTCGTGAACGACCCTGAGATCGTACTTGCGGACGAGCCCACGGGCGCTCTCGACACGGAGACCGGCATCCAGGTCATGAACATCCTTGCCGAGGTGGCACAGGACCGCCTCGTCATCATGGTCACCCATAACCCGCAGCTCGCGGAGGACTACGCCACGCGCATCGTCCGCATCAAGGACGGCCGCATCGTGGACGACTCCCGTCCCATCGCCGACGCCGAGCTCGCGGAGCGCCGTGCCGCCGAGAAGGGCGCAGAGCAGCCAAAGCGCCGCTCCTCGATGAGCTTCCTCACGGCGCTCGCGCTCTCCGCGAACAACCTCATGACGAAGAAGGGCCGCACGGCCATGACGGCCTTTGCCGGCTCGATCGGCATCATCGGCATCGCCGCGATCCTGGCGCTTTCCAACGGCGTGAACGAGTACATCGCCCGCGTCGAGCAGGACACGCTCTCCAGCTATCCGCTCTCCATCTCTCGCCAGGACTACGACCTCACGGGCATGATGGACGAGGCCGGCACGGCGAGTGACGATGCGGCCCAGAGTGAGGTGCCGGAGAACCCGAGCGGCTCCGACAAGATCCCCGTGGTCACGGCGCTCAAGGAGATGTTCGCGAGCGTCAAGTCGAATGACCTCGCCTCCTTCAAGCAGTGGCTCGACGCTGGCGGCGACGGCATCACGGACGACGTCAACGCCATCCAGTATGACTACGGCATCACACCCATCATCTACCGCGAGCAGGACGGGGCCGACCCGGTGAAGCTCGTGCCCAACAACATGACCGCCGCGGCGAGCGGAGGCGCCTCGAACGCCGCGATGGCGGGCATGTCGTCGATGAACGGCTCGAGCGTCTTCAACGAGATGATCGACGACCAAGAGCTCCTCGACTCCCAGTACGACGTCGTCGCCGGCCGCTGGGCGAGCGCGCCCGACGAGGCGGTGCTCGTGCTGTCGAGCCATGGGACCGTGGGCGACTACACGCTCTACAGCATCGGCAAGCTCGACATCGACGAGCTCAACAGCCTCGTTTCGAGTGCTTTGTCAGCGGATGGCAACATCACCACGCCCGATACCGACGTGGACTTCACCTATGACGAGGCTCTCCAGACCAAGTTCAAGGTGCTTTCGCCCTCAGACGCCTATCGTAGGAACGACGAAACCGGCGGCTGGACCGACATGAGCAACGACGCCGCCTTTATGGCGGATAAGGTCGCCAGCGGCCTCGACCTCAAGATCGTCGGCGTGGTGAGGCCCAACGGCAGCTCGAGCTCGAGGGCGCTTTCCCCGGGCGTCGCCTACACGCATGGCCTCACGGAGGAGCTCATGGCCCGCGCCGCGAACTCCGACATCGTGAAGCAGCAGCTCGCGACCCCCGAGGTCGACGTCTTTACGGGCAAGACCTTTGACACACTGCAGGAGGAGAGCAAACGCGGCGTTGACCTCTCCAGCATGTTCTCCGTTGACGAGGCGGCGCTCAAGCGAGCGTTCTCCTTCGATGAGAGTGCGCTCAGCCTGCAGGGATTTGACTTCTCCGGCATGGATTTGGGGAACGTGAAGCTCGACCTGTCCGATATCGACTTCGACATCGATATGAACAAGATCATGGCTGGAGCGCCCGTGCCTGATTTCTCGGGCGTTTTCCAAGACCCGCTTACGCCGGAGCAGATTAAGCAGCTCGGCGACCTCGCGAACCAGCTCCTTGCGAACTTCCTGACGTCCGATCAGTTCCGTGACCTCGGAACCGACGTGAACGATCCATCGAAGGTGGTCGCGGCGTTACAGAAGTACCTGGCTGAGGATGCGGGCGCTCAGGAGACGCTCGCCCAGATCAAGGCGATTGCGGGGGAGGGCGTTGCCGAGAGGCTGCAGAAGGCGCTCGACGACTATATGCAGAACAGCTTCGCGCCGTACCTGAAGCAGGCGATGCAGCAGGTCATGGACCAGATGAGCCAGCAGATCGGCGACGCGATCGCCTCGCAGCTCCAGAGCGCGCTCGCGGGGGTCATGGACCAGGCCGCACAGAGCATGGGCTCGCAGCTCGCGAGCGGCATGCAGAGCGCCTTCCACGTGGATGCGAGTGCGTTTGCCAATGCCATCCACTTCAACATGACGGCGGACGACCTCACCTCGCTCATGACGAGCTATGCAAACGCCGGACGCCTTACGTATGACAGCAACCTCTCCACGCTTGGCTATGCTGACGAGAGCAACCCGCAGATGGTGAAGATCTACCCCATCGATTTCGAGGCCAAGAACCGCGTGGTCGCGAGCATTGATGCATACAACGAAAGTGCCAAGGCGGCCGGCGATGAGGACCGCGTGATTTCCTACACAGACTACATGGGTGTCATCATGGGCAGCGTCACGGACATCGTGAACATGATCAGCCTCGTGCTCATCGCGTTCGTGAGCATCTCGCTGGTGGTGAGTTCGATCATGATCGGCATCATCACCTACATCAGTGTGCTCGAGCGCAAGAAGGAGATTGGTATTCTGCGCGCGATGGGCGCTTCCAAGGGCAATGTCGCGAACGTCTTCAACGCGGAGACCTTCATCGAGGGCCTCATCGCGGGCGTGTTTGCGATTGCGGTGGTGCTTATCGTGTCGGTTCCGGTGAACGCCTGGGTGCTGCGCGAGCACAACGTCGCGAACATCATGAGCCTGCCCGCGGGTGCTGCCGTTGCGCTGATTTGCATATCGGTGCTGCTTACGGTAGTTGCCGGGCTTATCCCGTCCTTCTCCGCTGCGAAGCGCGATCCGGTCGAGGCCCTGCGCAGCGAGTAGATGGCAGGCCCGCACGCGGCGGCGTGGCTCGCGCATGGCCTCCGACCGGCGCGGCGGCGTGGCTCGCGCATGGCCTCCGACCGGCGCGGCGAGTGGGCGTGCCCTGAGTGCGATGGGCAGGGTGGTGCGAACCGCCTTTGCGTCTACAGCTCGAGCGTGGCGATGAGGGCAAGGTGGTCCGAGCCTGGCACCTCTGCTGTGGAGACCTCCGTGGCGATCACCCGGTCGCTCGTGACGACGTGGTCGATGCTACAGAATGCCGGAATCTCCAGGTTGGCGGGCCAGGTGCTCGTGATGCCGGCTCCGCACTCGCGAGCGGCGTCGTGAAGCCTGGACGCGCCAGCCGCCGTACCCTCGCCAAGCATCTCGCGGAAGGGTGCGTGGTCATACGTGGCGTTGAAATCGCCGAGAAGGACGTAGTTAAGGCCATCGTCCTCCGCTAGGCGTTCGCGCACCACGCCAATCTCGGTAATGCTTCTTTCCCACAGGGCCCAGTAGCCCAGGGCGGGCGAACACGTGTGGACGGAGACGAGGCGCAGGCGGGCGGTCGTGCCGTCTGGGCGCGTGACCTCGATGGTGCCCGCGGGCATGGCGGATGCGGACGAGCCGATGTCGTCGCTCGCGGCGTCCGAGAGGGGAAGCGCGCTCCACACGCCGTTGCCGTAGACGCCGTCCGAGCTCGAGCGCTCGGAATAGGGGAGGAGTTTGTCGATTCCCGCCGCCTTAAGCTCGTTCACGAAGTCGATCGTGGTCTCCTGCAGAGCGAGGACCTGGATGTTGTTCTCGCGCACCAGCTCGACGACGCGCTCGGCGTTGGCGTTTCCCTTGTAGACGTTGCAGGTCATGACGCGGAGGGCCGTTGTCTGGCTGTCCTCCGCGGCGAGCGCCGAGGTGACACGCTGGCTGGGAATGAAGAAGGGCGCCTGCCAGGCAACCTCGAGGGCGATCGCGCATGCGGCTATGATGCGCACGAAGAGCCGTGCCTCATGGTGGTGGCGCCATGCTGGGACGAAGGAGAATGCGAGCGCGATGGCGGCTGATCCCGCGAACCATGGCGTGAGCGAGACGACATTCGCGACGAAGGGGAGCGCCGCGAGGGAATCGGGCAGCATGCGACATGCGGTGCCGCCAAGCGTTACGAGTGCCAGTAGCAGGGTGATTGCTCGCATGTCTCTCCTCTCGTGAACAAATGCGGGTGCGGCGGATTGCGCGCTTCGACGTCACGCGAACCCCTGGGGCCGTAAGGGTCGCGTCGTCTTTTGACGGCCTTGAATGGTAGGCTATTCGCAAATCGCTGGCATCTAGCGTGTGGAGGTCCGATGACGAAGGACAGGGCTACGGAGATCCGAGAGGCGATCGATGCTGCGGATGCCGCGCTCAAGCATCTTGGGAATGCCGCAGATATGTTCGATGACGCTGGGCGCTGGGGCATCGTGGACATGCTTGGCGGAGGGCTCATCACGACGCTGCTCAAGCATCGCAAGATCTCCGATGCTCAAGACGAGATTGACGAGGCAAAGCGCGCGCTTCGCATCTTCGTGAAGGAGCTTGACGATGTGGATGAGGCCACCGGGCTCAATGTCGAGCTAGGTAGCGGCCTTCAGTTCGCGGATATCTTCTTCGACGGCGTGCTTGCTGACTGGATCGCACAGAACAAGATTGACCGCGCGAAGCAGCAGGTTGCGGATGCGATGCGTCAGGTTTATGCCGTTCGCTCTCAACTCGAGCGCATGCACTAGGGCGCGGGGCTTGCGATGGGCAAGGAAGGGCGATCGGAACACGTGTGCCCGGGCATGGCGTGCGAAGAGGCTTGCGGCGAGTACGCGGCCTCACTCCTGTTGCGCAAGGAAGCTCACGACCTCAATGTACTCGCGAGGTTTCTTGGGCAACGTGACCTTCCGCGGCTGAGCCGGGACGGCGTCGCCGTGGCAAACGCCGGCGCTGCTGTCGGGACGTACCGTGTCGCCACGGCAAGCGCCAGCGCTGCTGACGATGCGTCCAGAACGGACGCGACGGGCGGCCCAGGCGTTGCCCGTGTGGCGAGCACCCAGGTTGACGTGGCAGTCCTCTTTGGGGGATCGATCCTAGCGGGTGGCGAGGTTCTTGCTGATGCCATGAGGGCGGACGTCGCCCGTGCCTATGTCATCGTTGGCGGTGCGGGCCACACGACGGAGACGCTACGCGAACGGGCGCGGGCGGTATGGCCACGCATCGATGTCGCTCCCGGTGCCGCGGAGGCGGAGATTTTCGACGCCTATCTCCGCGAATATCACGGCATGTCCGCCGACCTTCTCGAGACGAGGTCGACCAACTGCGGAAATAACATCACGTATCTCCTCGAGCTGCTCGAGTCGAAGGGCATTACTGTGGAGAGCTTCCTTCTCATGCAGGACGCGACGATGATGAAGCGCATGGTTGCGGGACTGCGCTTCCATAGGCCTGACGCTGCCGTTTTGGCATATGCGACCTATGCGGCGAGAGTCGTTGCTGATTCAGGCAGCCTCTCTTACGAGGATGAGCCGCTGGGTATGTGGGACATAGAGCGATATCGAACGTTGCTTATGGGGGAGGTGCCACGCCTGCGAGACGATGTCTCGGGTTATGGCCCCAAGGGAGCCGGTTGGATCGCGCACGTTGATATTCCGCGCGACGTGGAGGATGCGTTCACGCGTCTTAGGGCCGCGCATCCGGAGGCGGTGCGCGTGGCCAATCCAGCGTACGCCTCTCGCTGAGATGTGATTTGCTGGCGTGCCTACAGCGTCAACTGGTAGGCCAGGCGTGGGTCGCCATCCTCGAGGTGGATGATGCCACAGTACGAGAATCCTGCCTTGGCAACGATGTGCTGCATGGTCAGGTTGTCATTGTGCGTGTCGATGCGCAGATTGCGGATGCCCAGCTTGCTTGCCTCGTCCTTTGCACGAGCCAAGACGGAGGAGAACACGCCTCTCATGGTGCCGTCACTCGCGACGCGATGGATGGTCACGTAGGGCTCGTCGTTGAGCCAGGCGCCATCATAAATCTGCTGGTAGGTTGGGTCTTCCTCGTTGTAGATGGTGAAAGCGAAGTGCGCGCGGTCATCCTCGTCGACGCCAACGCGGTATGCGCCTTCTTCGACGCTGCTCGCAATTTCCTCAGGAGAGGGGCGGCCATCGCCCCACTGATGGGGATTGCCGTGCTCTGCCATGTAGCGACGGGCGGCGGCGTAGATGCGAACGAGGTCATCAAGATCCTCGCTGGTAGCGATGCGAATCTGCATGTGAAGTCCTGTCTTGTGCTGAAGGCGGGCGTGCTGGCGTTGGCCACGCCCGCGCCGCCGGGCTCTTGGGGCCGCGGACTGCGCCGGCGTTGGCCGCGCTTGTGCTGGCGAGGTATGGGCTCGGGCGTGCTAGCCGCGCTGGTCTTCCGGGCACTCCTCGGCGGTACCGAGGGGGCGACCCGAGTAGTTGAGCCCGTTGATTGCGCGGCGAAGCTCCTCTCCGCCATGCGTGAAGGCCTGGGCGAGGGCCGGCCATCCGTCGAGGGCGGCGTCGAACCTCGTCTGGAAGGAATCCTGAGAGGTGCCGTCTGCGAAGGGGTTCTCCCAAGGCAGGTGGGAGAGATTCGCCACCCAGCAGTCGTCGCTCGTGGTGACGCGGTGCGAGAGCGAGGTGAGCTGCGAGTGCGGACGCGCGATGCGCTCGAGGGTACCGAGCGCGCGGCTCTTCAGCGAGCCGTTGGGCTCGATAGCGCGATAGCACAGCTCCATGTCATCGACGGCGGCGGCGTACTCGGTCGCGGAGAGGTCGATGCCAAAGGCGGCCCAGGCAACCTGGCTCGTGAGCGCGCCGGCGACGCGGCAGATGCGGTCCGTGCGCGCGAGCTCACCGGCGGGCGGGCAATCGTGAACCGTGGCGCGGCGGCGCGTCCAGAGCATCCAGGAGTCGAGGTCTGCCTCGATGACGGCATGAACCTCGCTGCCGGCATCATCTAGCTCGGGATTCGCGGCGATGATGGCGTACTGCTGCGCGTAGATGAAGGGGTGCGCGGAGCGATCGAGCGCATAGTGGGAGAGCATGCCGAGGGCGAAGGCGCGGCCGATGCCGGCGTCATGGACGGGAAGGTGGCTCACTCCGTCGCGAAGCGCCGTGAACGCTGCCGTCATGCGCTCGTCATGCATGCGATGGGCGAGCTGGTGAGAGGCGCTGGTCGCTGCGGGTGCGCCGAGCACGTGGAAGAAGAAGGGGTCCGGGCCTTGGTTGCCGAGCAGGAACGCGAGAAGTTCCTCCTCACCGGTAATGACGTTTTCCGGGAGGAGCGCGACTGAGCTCTCGCCGAACAGATGATGAGTGATGAGAGCGGGCATGAGAGTCCTTCCTCGGTCGATTTGCTGCGTCCATTATGCCCCCGCCGGGGGAGTGCTATCCATGAGGTGGCGGGTATCCGTCATATTCGTGTTTGGCTAACCGTCTATTGGATTCTGACATGCATTGCGGACACTTATGGCGTCGCCGCCCCTATAAAGGGGCCGCTTACCGTTGCGTTACATAAGGCGTCGCCAAGTCCGGGTATCATGCATGGGATGCAAACGGCGCGCGCCCGAGCCCGCGCCTCGATGATGCAGACAGGAGAGCCTACATGGCCAAGACGAAGTTCACGAAGCTCGAGCGCAATTGGGTCATGTATGACGTCGGAAACTCGGCGCTCGTACTGCTCAACACCTCTATCGTGCCGATCTACTTCAACGCCATCAACACGGGCGCCTCTTCGGCAGAGCTCGTGACCGCATGGGCTAACGCCCAGACGATTGCCTCCCTCGTGGTGGCGCTGCTCATGCCCATTCTGGGTTCGCTCGCGGATTATGCGGGCAACAAGATCAAGTTCTTCCTCGGGTTCTTCCTCACGGGTCTCGTCCTGTGCTTCGCCCAGGCGATTCCGATGGCCGCCCTGCCGTTCCTCGTGCTCTACGTGCTCTGCACGGTGGGCCTTAACTCGTCGATGACGTTCTATGACGCCATGCTCACCGACGTCACGACGGACGAGCGCATGGACACGGTCTCGAGTGCGGGCTATGCCTGGGGCTATGTTGGCTCGACCATCCCCTTCATCATCTGCCTCGCCCTGATCTTCGGTGGCCCGGCGCTGGGCCTCGAGATGATGCTCTGCACGCGCCTCTCCTTCGTGATTACGGGCATTTGGTGGCTCGCGTTCACGCTGCCGCTCATCCGCACCTACAAGCAGAAGTACGGCAAGGAGCGTGGTGAGGGAGACACCCTTGGCAAGATCGTCGCCTCCACGTTCTCTGGCCTGGCCGACACCATGGGTCGCATCGCCAAGGATCGCGTGCTCTTGATCTATATGATTGCCTTCTTCTTCTATATCGATGGCGTCCACACGGTTATCTCGATGGCGACGAGTTATGGCTCCGCTCTAGGCATTGATTCGACGCAGCTTGTGCTCGCGTTGCTCGTGACACAGTTCGTGGCGTTCCCCTCTGCCATCATCTATGGCAAGCTTGCTGGCAAGTTCGGTACGCTCCGCATGATCATCGTGGCCGTGCTCGCATACTGCGGCATCGTCCTGTTCGCGGCGTTCCTGCTGAAGACGGCGGTCGAGTTCTGGATCCTCGCCATCCTCGTGGGCCTCTTCCAGGGTGGCATTCAGGCGCTTTCCCGCAGCTACTTTGGCAGGCTCGTCCCCAAGGAGCGCGCCAACGAGTACTACGGCTTCTTCGACATCTTCGGCCGCTACGCGAGTGTTATGGGCACCTTCCTCGTGAGCGTCATCACCGCCGCGACCGGCAATGCCAGCCTGGGCGTGCTTTCCATTGGCGTGCTGCTCGTGGTGGGTCTCGTCATGCTGCTCACCCTGCCGGACGCTCGTGGCGAGAGGGCCGCATAAGGGCAACTCGCCCATGGCATTTCGCGAAGGTTTCCTTGGTTCGCCGGCGCGCGCGATGTCATTCGTGATGTGCGTCGGTGCTGGCTCTTCGTCGGTGGTGTTTGGTCCTATCATTCATAGCGCTCGAGAGTTGGCCGGTCTGTGGGTGACCGGCCAACCTTTTTGTCTCATGCCACCTCGGGGAGGGTGCGGGTTTCTTGGGTATCGTTGAGATCCTGGTGCTGGGCGTGGCACTATCCGCCGACGCCTTTGCTGTGACCATTTCGAATACGTTTGTCTACAGTGGCGAGGCGAAGACCCGCCTCGCGCTCATGCCGGTATTCTTTGGCCTGTTCCAGGGGCTCATGCCGTTGCTGGGCTACTTCGTGGGAGGCCTTGCAGCTGAGGTCATCGAGGAGTATTCCGGGATTATCACGCTGATTATCCTTGGCTTCATCGGGGGCAATATGGTTCGCGAGGGCGTGTGCGCCCTGTTGGGTCTTGGCGATGATGCGAACGTGCCCGACAATGGCCCCGCGGTAAAGCGGCTCACCGTCGCGACTCTGCTGGTTCAGGCAATCGCGACCGCTATCGATGCGTTTGCCGTTGGCGTGAGCCTTCGTGCCCAGGCGGTTGCCATCGTGCCCGCGGCGACAATCATCGCGCTGACCACGGCTGCCTGCTGCGTGGTCGCGCTTCTCATCGGTCGTAAGCTCGGTGAGGTCTTGGGCGATCGCGCCGAGGTCGCCGGTGGCGTCGTGCTGATCATCATTGGCCTCAAGGCATTCTTCGCATAGTTTCTTTCGGAGATGCTGCCGCGCGGCGCGCGTGGCTTCCGCGCCAGAGGTGTCCCGTGGTGCGCGCTCGTGCTTCTCGTGCTGGGGAGCATTTTTGCGCGGCGCGTGTGGCCCCGCGCCGGAGGTGCCGCCGCGATGCGCGCGCATAACTCCCGCGAGCCTGGGTATGTCTAGTGCGTGAGCTCATTCGCTGGATGCGTTGCTGCGAGTTCTATTTCGCGGAGCGATGACGCGCCACGCCGCCTGGCATGGCGCAGCGCACACGATCCGGCGTTGTCTTGGGAGGCAAGCATGAACGCGTTCGAGAAACTCTTCAAGCGCACGAAGACGACGGTCATCCTTATGGGAATCGCCTTGCTGGTGCTCGGCATCGCGATGTTCGTGAGCCCGATTGGGGCAACGCTTTTGATCGTGCAGGTCGCCGGATGGACGCTTGCCATGGTGGGCGTCGTGACGCTGCTTGGCTGCTGGGCGCGCCGCGCGCTGCTCCTGAGCCAGGCTGACCTGGCGATTGGTCTCGTGGAGACCGTCCTCGGCATGTGCCTCATCCTCTGGCCGGATGCCTTCGTTGCCGGAATCTACGTGATCATCGGCGTGATCATCCTCATTACGGGCGTGAATGACATCATCGAGGCAAACGTCGTGTTCAGGCTTGGGCTTCCGGGCCGTGGCTGGCGCTATGTGGTGGGCCTTCTCACGCTTGCGGCAGGCGTCCTTGTTGTGAGCTCGCCCTTCACGATGGCGGAGTTTGTGATGCTCATCGCAGGCGTTGCGCTTATCTTCGACGGCATCACGGAAATCGCCGCCGGCGTCACGATGAAGGCCGAGTAGGCCGCTTGGGGGCGTGCGGTGCGGATCTGGCGGCCTTTCCAGATAAGGCTTTTCGAGTGACGCACCGGCCTTCCCGACGGGGCCGAGCTGCTTGCCCTACTGCTTGCCGTCGATGATCGGCCAGGCGAGCATGAGGTCTCGCTTGTCGATCGAGTGGGGAGCGGCGGCTCGCGTCTTGGGCTTGGCGCAGAAGGCGATGCCGATGCCAGCCTCGAGAATCATTGGGATGTCATTGGCGCCGTCGCCCATGGCGACGGTCTGGTTGCGAGAAAGCCCCAACTCCTCGGCCCACCCATGCAGCGCCCGGACCTTGCTCTCCTTGGTGACGACCTCAGAGATCACCTTGCCGGTGAGACGCCCATCCACGACCTCGAGCTGGTTCGCGAGGCAGTAATCAATGCCTGCCGCGGCAACGATCTTGTCTGCGACCTGATGGAAACCGCCTGAAACCACGCCGACCTTCCAACCGCGACGGTGAGCCTCCTCGACGAGCTCGAGCGCGCCGGGGGTAAACGTCACGCGAGCGAAGGTGCGGTCGAAGACGCTTTCATCGAGACCCGCCAGGAGTCCGACGCGCTCCGCGAGCGCCTCGCGAAAGTCGAGCTCG
>ERZ1034980.1933-NODE-1933-length-11721-cov-12.375879_pt1 | contig 11721 bp, 17 predicted proteins | sample MGYA00520622_ERZ1034980 | MGnify/ENA primary metagenome ERZ1034980 (study PRJEB33766, sample SAMN09781791) | gut metagenome | biome: gut microbiome | host: Homo sapiens | place: Madagascar | study: EMG produced TPA metagenomics assembly of the PRJNA485056 data... | reverse complement strand
AAAGTATACTTTAGCAATAATTGTAGTATTAAGTATGATGCTAGCTATAACAGGATGTGGAAATAAGGATAAGGATAAAAAAGAATATAGCAAAGAAAATGAAACAATAGAAAAACAAGAAGAAAATAACGTAACAGATGAAAAAAATAGCACTGAAAATAAAGACAACGAAGAAAATCAAACAAAAAATGAGAAAAATGAAAGTAATATAACAAAAAATAATACAACAAAGAGCATAAAGGCATTTTCAAATGAAGATCTAACAATTAATGGATTTAAACTTGGAGAAAGTGCAAAAGCAGTAGAAGCCATATATGATGAAATTCCAGAAACAAAAACATATAAACAAGATGCAACAGGAACAACAATAACTGAATTAGATTACAAATCTGTAGGTTTAAAAGTCTATAATGAATTTGAAGATATTGAAAATCATGAAGATGGTGAAGGTAATGATGGTGAAATGACATCAATCGAAATATATGGAACTTCAAAATTACAGACAGCAAGAGGTATAAAAATAGGATCTAGCAAAGAAGAAGTATTAAAAGCATATCCATCAAATTCAATATTAAAAAGTGATTCTGTAGATGAAAATACAATTATAGTTGGATATCCGGGAAGTGAACCAGTATATGGAAGCAAAAATGGAAATATATATTATTTTATAAAGAATGGAAAAGTATCAAGAATTTTATTAGCATATGCAATTGCAGAATAAATAAAAAGGCAATTATTTTAGTAAACAGTTAAAAAATTTGTAAAAACATAAGAATTATCACATATTTCTTATGTTTTTACTTATAATTAAAAATAACTCATACTAAATATTGCTTTTTTTGTTGATTAATTAAATTGCTAATATTATAATAAAATCACCAAACTAAACAAAGGAGTAAGTATGAGAAAAATTTTAATTGTTGATGATGAAGAAAAAATAAGAGAGCTTATTCGAATGAATTTAGAGCTAGCAGGTTATAAGTGTGATGAAGCTGAAGATGGTGAAATGGCTCTTGAAAAATTAAATAAATTTAGTCCAGACTTAGCATTATTGGATATAATGCTTCCAAAAAAGAATGGATATGAAATTGCACAAAGTTTTATTAAACAAAATGTCCCAATAATATTTTTGACTGCAAAGGATAGTGTAACAGATAAAGTGAAAGGTTTAAAATTAGGTGCAGATGATTATATTGTTAAACCATTTGAATCAATGGAATTATTAGCGAGAATAGAAGTTGTTTTAAGAAGAACTGGTAAATTTTCAGATATATTTGAATACAGAAATATAAAAGTTGATTTTGCTAAAAGAGAGGTCTTTAAAAATAACGAAAAAATTGAAATGACTGCACAAGAATTTGAACTACTTAAAGTATTAATTCAAAACAAAAATTTAGCTCTTTCAAGAGAAAAGCTGTTAGAATCAGCTTGGGGATATGATTATTATGGTGATACAAGAACAGTAGATATGCATATACAAAGACTACGAAAAAAGCTAAGTTGGGATGATATAATAGTTACAGTTTATAAATATGGATACAGATTAGAAATATAATTTTTGAAAGGAAAAATATTATGAAATTATCTCTTAAAATGTTTTTTGGAATTTGTATACCGGCTGTCATATCGTGTTTGGTAATAGCAGTTTTCCTTATAGAAAAAAATTTAGATGAAAATATTGATGCTGAAACTCAAATTGCAATAAAAAATGTAGAAGAGATAGAAATCAGCAGAAAAGTCTAATACAGAAAAGAATGTAAAAATTTATTATTATAACAATAACCAATTGGAATATGAAACAAGTGAAGTGTTACAATCATATGCAGATGAATTTAAAACAACAGAAAATAACAAATATATTGCTCAACAAAAGGAAATTAATGATAAAAATTATATATTTGTATCAACAAAGATGGGGGAAGATAAAACAATTGTATATATAGAAGATATTGATTATATATATAATTCAAGGTCAGTTTTAATAAAAAATTGTATATACATATGGCTTGTAATGATTGTGTTTATTGCAATTATAGCATATATAATATCTAAAACCTTAACAAAACCATTAGTAAAAATACAAAAAGAAATGGAAAAGTTATCAAAAGGTGACTATAAAATAAACTTAAAAGAAAGCAATAGTGAGTTTGGAAAATTAGCTAAAAGCTTTAATAAAATGTCAAAAGAGCTAGAAAAAAGAAACAATGATTTAATAGAATCTGCAAATAATAAGCAATTATTTATAGATAATTTATCTCATGAAATGAATACGCCATTAACATCTATTCAAGGATATGCTGAACTTTTACAAAAAGCTAATTTGACAGAGGAGCAAAAGGATAAATATTTAACATATATTCAATCAGAGTCAAAAAGAATTTCAGATATGTATAAAAAATTATTGCTATTATCATACAAGAAAAATGCAGATTTAGATTTTAAAAATGTAATAATAAATGCACTAAAAATAAATGACAAAAAGTATATACAGGTAGTAGATTATGGACCTGGAATTAGTAAAGAAAATATAGCAAAAATAACAGAGCCATTCTATAGAGTTGATAAAGTAAGATCAAGAAAAAATGGAGGCGCAGGACTTGGATTATCAATATGTAAAAGCATAATGGAGTTACATAGAGGAGATTTAAAGATAGAATCAGATATAGGTAAAGGAAGTATTTTTATATTAGAATTTCCTGAATAATTTACAAATTTTGTAAGTAGTTGGATAATTAAGTGAATAATAAGAAGATTGATTCAAAGATAATATAGAAATAAAATAGATTAGTTGCATATTAGATAAATTAATTATATAATGTTTTCAAGGTTTAACCAGTATTATAAATTCACTATAGCTCAGGTAGTGAAATACCAAAAAATTATAATTAAAAATTGGGAGTTGATTTCAATTATGAAAAAAAAGCCAAAATTTTACACTGCTGAAGAAATAAGAAGAATGGTCTTACAGGAAAAAAGATTACCAGCAATTACAGGTAACAGTTGTGATGACTTTATTGTAAAAAGCAGAAATCCAATTGGTAGTCGTAAAGGTAAAAATATCAAGTATAAATAATCTGAGCAAAAATGAAAAGGAGTAATTCAAAAGTCCTTTTCGTTTTTTTGTATCATTCTATTATTTGACAAACAGCAAATCTATATGTTAAAATAAAAAATATTAAGAGTGTACCTAAAATATGAAGTTGAGCGGTACAGGAAGCGGAAAAGTTTCTACACAGAAGTAAGGAAAGCCTTACAGAGGAGTCTTAGTAAGTTTATTAAAAGTATTATGATAAACTAAAGGGCAAATCTGTAAGGCTTTTTAGCACATAATACAAAAGAAAGGAGAAAAAATATGGAAAAGTTAGAGCTAATACAACCAAACAAATCATATGAAAAACAAGCCATAGAGTATATCAAAGAATTTTACAAATATAATTCAAATATAAATGGAGTAGGAGGACTTTATAGATATCTAGACAATTATGACGATTGGCTTAAAAAATTAGAAGAAGATAGAACAAGAAAAATGACAGAAGAAAAAGTACCAGCAGAAACATATTTTTTAGTTCGCAAAAGAGATAATAAAATAGTAGGAATGATAAACATAAGATTGCAATTAAATGAAAAACTAAAAGCATTTGGAGGCAATATAGGATACAGCATAAGACCAACAGAAAGACGAAAAGGGTATAACAAAATAAATCTATATTTAGCATTACAAATATGTCAAAAACACAAAATAAAAGAAGTAATGTTAGATTGTGACAAAGATAACTTAGGCTCTGCAAAAACAATGCAAGCATTAGGTGGAAAGCTAACAAAAGAATATTATGATGAAAATGTAAAATGTTTGGTTCAGCAGTATATAATCGATGTAGATAAGTCTGTTGAAAAATATAAAAATATACTTTACAAAAGTATAGAAAAAAATATATAATAAAAACAGTAAAAAAAGAAAGGTGTTGATACAAATGAAAGAAGATATAAAAAATGTATTATTAATGGGGTTAGGAGCAATATCACTAACAGGAGAAAAAGCAAGTGAAATTAAAAAAGAGCTATTAGAAAAAGGTGAAGCATTATATAAAGAAGGCTCTATAAAAAATGAAGAGCTAAAAAGAGATATTAAAGAAAAAATAAAAGATAACACAAACATTCAATATACAAGTGTAACTAAGGAAGATCTTGTAGATATAATTAGTACTATGTCAGATGAAGAAAAAGAAGAGCTTTCTGAATTATTAAAATCTAAAAAAGAAAACACTTCAGAATGTGATGATAAAGAATGTAATTGTGATTCTTCAGATGAAGCAAATAATGAAAATAGTGATAATAATGAAAGCGAAAATAAAGATTAATCATAAGAGAAAATATTAGAAAAAGGTAGATAATATGAACGAAAAGACAAGGTTTATAGAGATTATTTCTATATTAAAAAATAGTGCTTTAATAAGAAATTTTACACCACAAAAACTATGTGAGACCATAATAAAATTAGGGCCTACATTCATAAAAATAGGACAAATTATGTCTAATAGATATGATTTACTGCCAAAAGAATATTGTGATGCATTAGCAAATTTAAGAGCAAATGTTACACCAATGGATTTTAAAGAGGTAAATCAAATTTTAAAAGATGAATTGGGAAATATAAATGAAATATTTCAAAATATATCTCAAACATGTATTGGTTCAGCATCAATAGCACAGGTACACAGAGCTACACTAAAATCTGGTGAAGAAGTAGTTATAAAAGTTCAAAGAAAAAATATCTATGAAATAATGTCTACAGATATAAAATTATTTAAAAGAGCAATACGACTATTACACTTAAATTTATTAATAAAAATAGTTGATTTAAATAGTGTTTTAGATGAAATATACAATGTAGCAAAAGAAGAAATGAACTTCGAAATAGAAGCTCAAAATTTGGAAGAGTTTAGACAAAATAATTATGATATTGTATATATAGATGTTCCAAAAGTATATAAAAATTTAGTAACTAAAAAGGTTTTAGTTATGGAATATGTAAATGGAATTAATGTAACAGATAAACAAACATTATTAAATAGTGGATATGATTTAGAAGAAATAGGACTAAAACTTTCAAATAATTATATAAAACAAGCACTAGATGATGGTTTTTTCCACGCAGATCCTCATCCAGACAATATGTGTATACGTGATGGTAAAATAATGTTTCTTGATTTGGGTATGATGGGAAGATTAAATTCTAGACATAAACAATTATTAAAAAATGCAATGAATGCAATTGTAAAAAATGATATAACAGAGCTAGAACATGTACTTATTAGCATATCTACAACTACAGGATCAATAAATCATACAAAACTAAGAAATGAAATTCAAAAAGTATTAGATAAAAATGTAACTGAAGATATAGAAAATATAAATATAATTGAGTTTATGAGTAGTGTAAGCAAAATATTAAGAGATCATAATATAAAACTAGATAAAAATATCACACTATTAATGCGTGGAATATGTGTGATAGAAGGCACTCTAGAGCTAATAAGTCCAAACATTAACCTAATAATGGTATTTGAAAATAAAATAAAAGAAAATACTTTTAATGATATATTTTCAAAAGGTTCATTAATGAATACATCACGAAATATAATATCAGGTGTAAATAGTTTAAGCGAACTACCAACAGAGCTATTAAGTTTTGTAAAAGATGTAAATAGAGGCGAAACAAAAATAGATATAGAAATGGCAAATTCAGACAAACAAGTAGACAAATTAGAAAAAATGCTACATCAGCTAGTAATAGGACTACTAGATGCGGCAGTACTACTAGGAGCATGTATGGTAGATAACAAAATATTAAGAGCAATCTATATAATATTAGGAACAATATTCACGGTATGGCTATTCATACAAATGGCCAAAGATCACTTCCACAGCGGATATTAAAAAAAGATTCCCCAGCTAGGAATCTTTTTTACGTTTTTAGAGATAATCCTAAATAAAAAAAAAACAAAAAGAGGGACGGTTCTGGTCTTTTCAAAACGGGGACGGTCCTGCCAAATCAAGTTCAGGAGTAAGAAAAAATTAGGGGACGGTCCTGAAAAAATTGAATAAAAAGATAGTATGGTGAATTGTAAAAATAGTAAAATAGAGCAAAATCTTATCTAAAAATTAAAAACTTGAAACTAATTGAGATGTGTTATATAATAAATAGCGCCAGTATTTAAATACTAGAAAAAATATAAATAAGGGACGGTTAAAATGCAAAAAATTACAGAAATGAAAAGTGAAGATTTATTTAAATTTGTTGAAAACTTTGTAAATGTAAAAATAACTAAAAATAATGATATAGTAAAATTTTCATATTTTGAAATAAAAATTAAAATGAATATGGATGAAGAAGATATTGATAGGTTTTTAAAATGTAGTAAAATAATTTTGGAAGATCAAGGCTATCAGGTTTATCAATTGGGGGAAAAATATAATTTTGAAGGAGAGCAAAGAAAAGTAGAAGACAATGAATTTTTAGTAGCAATACCAAATAATACAGTAAAAATGTAATAAATTTCTAATAAAACTTGACATAAATACATAAACAGAATATAATATTATTATCGTTATGTATCAAACACCTCTATCAACACGCGATACATCATGAGGAAAATTGTAATATTTTACAGGAGGTAGAAACTGATGTTAAAACTTGTGGATGCAAAAAAAATCTGTTGTGTGGCCTTGGCTACAATGTTTTCAATCTCTTTATGCGCATGCAAAAAGACTAATGAAGCAAATGAGACCGCAACAACAGAAACGTCAATTGAAATGGGAGCAACTGCAACCGCAACCACGATCACAACCGCAATCGAAGAATCAACTGACAGTCTCTGGTACGCAGAAATTCAGAACGAAATCGCACAGGAAAATCATTTTGGCTATGTTTACAAAGTCAATGCTACAAGCACTTGCGTTTATAACACGAGTGAAGAAGTTGACGCGTATTTGTCCCAGGGTGATATCTTTGTTACAGACAAGGAAATTACTTATGGGAACATGGTAAAAGTATGGTTTCAAACCGATTCGGGAGAAATCATTCAGGGCTATGTGGCATGGAACGAAAATTCCGCTGGCTACTATGAGTGCATTGGTTAAAATTGAAAAGACGGTTGAAAAAGAAAAGGAGGGAGCACGAAAGTGTTCCTTCTTTTCTTTTATTTTTACTGTTTACATAATTTGACAAAAATTGAGTTATATGATAAAATATAATATACAAGCTGATTTAATCAGTAACAATTTAAAATTGTTGTCATGAGTTCATGGCAATAAAAAAAAAGGAGTCAAAAATAATGGCACGTAGAATAAGAAAAGGCAGAGTAATTACTGCAGCAGCACTCACTATCGCATTAGCAACGACAGGTATTATTTCTTTAAAAAGAAATACAGACAACAGCCCAAACAGCTATGCTACCGCAAACGAAACGAACGAAGTCAAGATGACAACAACAGCTCCAAGTATTGTTGAAACAGTTAAAACCGAGACTGAAACGAAACAAACCAGATGCGCCGAAGACTATGATGCGTATAAACTTCAGCAGTCAGAGACAAAAGAAAAGTACCTTTTAAAGGTTAGCACAAATTCTGTAAATTTATACGATTCATATGGAAAAGGAAGTGCTTATCCACAAAAAGGTGATTTTCTCTTAACAGATGGTATCGCATACGAGAATTTAATGCGAGTTACCTGGAGAAACAATAATGGAGAATTTGTTACCGGCTGGGCTGACTTTAATCGTGATCCGGAAGCGCCATTGACTGAGACAAAGGGATATTACGTATTAGTACAGTAAATGTTCTTAAGTCTTAGAAATCCGAAATCAGGTGTATGTTTGCACCTGATTTTTTCTTGTATATGATTATTAATTAAAAACATAATAAGTTGACACGTGAAAGATTATTGAGGAGTTATGTAAAAAAATGCAAATAGTATTGAAATTGTATTTTATTTAGTATATAGTTATAATGTAATAAAATAACAAGGAGGATAAAAAATGAAAAAGAACAAAGGATTAATGAAAATACTTACAATAATTAGTATTTTATTAGTAAGTTTAGTAGTATTTTCTGGATGTGGAAAAGAAAAAAAGGAAAAGGAAGATAAGTCATATTTAGACCCAATAAATAGTATGATGACAGCATTACAAAATAAAGACATTGATGAATATTTAAAAACGGTACCAGCTGAATATCAAGAAAAAATGGAGGAAAATTATAGTAATTATAAGTCATTGCTAAAAACACAGGTTTTAGACAGACTATATAGTTCATTAGAGAGTTCATATGGAAAAATCCAAAAAATATCATACGAAGAAATAGAAAAGGAAAAAATGTCTGATGAAGACCTAAAAGAAGAAGAAGAAGACTACAAAAGTTTATTAGGTGATAAGGCAGATGAAAATAAAACATATGTTACAGATGGGTATAAAGTTAAAATAAAAGTCATTGCTACAACAGAGAATAATGGAGATAAGGATGAGGAAATGACAGTATATGTGTATAAAGTAAATGGAAAATGGTATATGTCTATGAACCATTAATGTGAAATTTAATAATATAAAAGAATAAAGTTATAAAAATAAGAATGTACAAAGTTGAAGTGAATTTTAAAATGTTCACTTTAAAGTTGCACATTCTTATATTATTAATGCAACAGGAACAATAGAAAAAATAAATCAAACAATATTTATGATTGGGCTGGAAATTTATGGGAATATACAGATACACCATATGAACAAACAGGATATTATATTTCTCATTGTGGATATTATGGAACATCTGGAAATATTTCACCAGCATCATTCACTAATTCATTCACAGGTGAAGCATCAAGTAAAGTTGGATTTAGAATTTGTTTAAATATATTATAGGATGACAATGTATGTTATGAAAAAATCTAAAAATACAATTGTAGTATAGCAAGGTTATAATACCTTGTTTTTTTTTGGGAAAGATGCTAATATTATTAATACAGAGTTTTAGTATTATTTAGATTAAAAAATAAAGTTTGTGACCCAATTCGTGTACAGGCAAATTATGTATACAATTTTTTATATAAAAAGATAGCTTACACGAATTTGTTCGTATAATTACACGAAATTGTTCGGTTGATAGTAATCACTTTTTAGGGTCACAAAAGGAGGAAATATGTTCAAATTAGTATCAAATTATAAGCCAACAGGTGACCAACCACAGGCAATAGAATATCTATCAAAAGGAATACAAGAAGGTAAAAAATTCCAGACGCTTCTAGGAGTTACAGGCTCTGGAAAAACTTTTACAATGGCAAATATAATACAAAAAGTTCAAAAGCCAACACTAATATTAGCTCATAATAAAACACTAGCTGGACAATTATATAGCGAATTTAAAGAGTTTTTCCCTCGGAAATAGTGTTGAGTATTTTGTATCTTAGAATGACTATAGTCAAGAATGGCGATTTTTAGGCTTTTTTAGCCTCCTTTAGTGTTATATAGTTTGATAAAAAATGATGAAACAATACTAAAAAAATTAAGTAAAACTAAACAGATAAAAAAAGTTTGTGACCCAATTCGTGTAAAATTCGTGTAAGAAGAATATTTATATAAAGGAGTAAAAAAAATATGAAATATAAAAGATTAAACGACAAATTAGTTGAAATAGAATATGATAAGAATGAAAATGCAGATATATTAGATTGTACAAATGAAATTGAAAAATATATAGAAGATGTATTACCTAAAGAAGTATAACTTGACGACAGTTATGTAACAAATAAAAAGTACAAATGATATATAATATTTTTATGATATAATGTATAAGGGTGATGTAAAATGAAAACCAAGAAAATAAAATTAGATAACTACGAAATCAGAATTGTAATAAAAGCATTAAACGAATTGCGAAATGAATCAATAAAAAGTCAAGTTTCAACAGATTTCATAGATGAAGTTCTAATGAAATATATTACAGCTTTAGAAAAATAAATACATAGTCAAAAAAGCAAACAGAAATGTTTGCTTTTTTTGCTCTAAAAGTACATCGCTCAATAAAAGGGCAAACTAAATGAAAGGAGGAAAGCAATGATAACTACAAATGAAGCACCAGCGATACCAAAGAATGCTATAAATGAAATAACTTTTCTATTATACAATTACAACGATTTAGAACAAATAATAGAGCAAAACAAAGAAGATGTAATAGATTGTGTAAAAATAAGTGGCAAGGGCTGGTTACGAAAAGGAAACCAAAATCGAAATTCAGTAGAAAGCCAAGTAATAAGAATTCAAGATGATAAATCAATAAAACGACTTACATTATGGCAAGAAGTATTAAATTGCTTTATTGACGAATATCGAATGAATTATCCACAAAAGAATTATGACTTTATAAAACTAAAGTATTTTGCAAAATTAACAAAAGAAGAACTTACCAAAAAAACAAAATTGAATATTAAAGAGCAAAGAGCAATCAGTAATAATCTGATTGCTCTAATTTACTTTTATGCAAAAGATTATGATTTATTTTAAGAGGAGGTAATAATGACAAATAATGAAGAGGAAGTAATAATTCCAATAGATCAAATTACTGATTTTCCAAATCACCCATACAAAGTAAAAAACGATGAAAAAATGCAATCAATGGTACAAAGCGTAAAAGAAATGGGAGTAATTTATCCAGTAATAGTAAGAAAAAAAGACGATGGGAAATATGAAATGATAAGTGGTCATAGAAGGAAAATGGCATCAATATTAGCAGGTAAAAAAGAAATAAAATGTATTGTAAAAAATTTAACTGATGATGAAGCAACAATACTTATGGTAGATAGCAACATTCAGAGGGAGGAAATCTTACCAAGTGAAAAAGCATACTCATACAAAATGAAATTAGATGCTATTAAACATCAAGGAAGAAAAATAGAAAAAACTTCCAACCAACTTGGTGGGAAAAATAATGAATCAGCACAATTATTAGGAGAAGATCAAGGCGACAGTGGGACACAAGTACGAAGATATATACGATTAACAAAGTTAATTCCAGAAATACTTGAAAAAGTAGATGAAAAAAGAATTGCATTTAACCCAGCAGTGGAAATATCATATTTAACTCAAGAAGAACAAACAAAACTCTATGATGCAATGGAATGTAATGATGCAACTCCATCATTAGGACAAGCAATACATTTGAAGAAATTAAGTCAAGCAGGTATGTTAACACTGGAGGATATAGACAATACAATGTCACAAATAAAACCAAATCAAATACCGAAGATAAAATTTAATGATGAAAGAATAAGAAAAATATTGCCTAAAAGTTTAACCGAAGAAAAAATTGAAGATTATGTTGTTGAAGCAATAAGTTTTTACAACAAATATTTAAAACAAAGAAAAAGAGAGGCGAGATAAAGTGGGAGTAATAAATACAATTATAATATTAAGTTCAGTAGCACTAATTTTATGGGGAATAGTTTTATATTCTGCATGCAAAGTGTCTGGTGAAATAAGTGAGATAGAAAATGAGGGAGTACCAATTACCAAAAGTCCCCCTTACAATCCCCCTAAATAAATACTAGCTATATATAACTAGCTGAAAAGAAATATATATAACAAATAAATAGTAAGTAATTATAATAACTTACAGTTTTGGAAGGAGAAAAATATGAAAGATTAACCAGATGAGGAGAGGATATTCTTGTTCTCT
>ERZ1034980.1931-NODE-1931-length-11725-cov-15.876864_pt1 | contig 11725 bp, 12 predicted proteins | sample MGYA00520622_ERZ1034980 | MGnify/ENA primary metagenome ERZ1034980 (study PRJEB33766, sample SAMN09781791) | gut metagenome | biome: gut microbiome | host: Homo sapiens | place: Madagascar | study: EMG produced TPA metagenomics assembly of the PRJNA485056 data... | reverse complement strand
TTCAACTTAGGGATGAACTTTGACCAGTATTTGAAGAAATTAATCTAGTTAAAAAAGTGATAGTCTATGGTAAAACAGAGAAGAAACGTTCATGCGTTTGTCGTGGAAATTGCCTGTTAGTGTAAAATAAATCTCGGAAAAGTATTTACAAAATGAAAAAAGCCCTATATCCTAGGAAAACCACTACATTCCCCTAGAAAGATATAGAACCTATGACTATTGTAACAGAGATCTCCGAGATTTTAAAGTCTAGTAAGCATTTATCTGAACTTGAAGCTAAGATTATCAGTTTGATGAGAGAAGCAACGCGTTCCATTTTAAGTGAAAGACTAGAGAGTTTAGATAAAGAGTTGATTCAAGCCTATCTAACAGAAGGTTGGGAGATAGCCCGTATAGAGGAACGGCGGCTAACTTTTTCATTTGGAACCGTTAGTTTTAAAAGGCACCATTTGAAAGATAGTGGTTATGTTCTTGCAATTGATTGATAGCCTCTTTAGTAGAGAGTTGTAAGCCTAGCTTGCGTTGTTCTTTGGTGTCGACAGCAAAGAAACCAGAAGAAATACGTGTATTTCCTCCGATTTGTAAGGATGACCTAGCAACTTTACCTGATGATGTTGAGGCTCTGCAGAAGCTTATTTTAGAGTCAGATGGCGTCATTATTGCTACGCCAGAATATGACCATGCTGCGCCAGCTGTTTTGTTGAATGACTTAGAATGGCTATCTATTGGCGCGAAACCTTTAGTAGATAAGCCAGTACTGGTGACGGGGGCATCATATGGTACATTGGGAACTTCCCGTGCCCAATCTCAATTGAGACAAGTTTTAAATGCTCCAGAATTGATGGCTGCTATCATGCCTAGTTCAGAATTTTATTTATCACATTCATTGGATGCTTTTGATGACAAAGGAAATCTAAAATCAGCAGAAGTAGTTGAACGCCTAGAGGCTTTATTTAATGATTTCTTGACTTATGTGACGGTTCAGTCAACATTGACATCTCAACGTCGTTATAAAATTTTAGAAGCAAACGCCACAAAGTGGTGATTAGGGAGGTTTTGTATGAAAATCGTTGGAATTGTTGGTTCAAATGCCACCTATTTTCATAATAGATTACTACTGCAGTTTATTCAAAAACAATTTAAGGATTATTTTGAACTTGAAATTGTGGAAATCAAGGGTATTCCAATATTTAATCAGAATCTAGATTATCAGGATTATCCAGAGATTGAAAAAATCAATGAAAGTATTCTTGCAGCTGACGGGGTTATCATTTCAACACCTGAGCACAATCATACCATAACTTCTGCATTAAAATCTGTGATTGAGTGGCTCTCCTATCAATTGCATCCTTTTGAAAAGAAACCAGTTATGGTCATTGGAACATCATACTATTCACAAGGTACATCGAGGGCGCAAAGTCATTTGCGAGAAATCTTAAACGCTCCTGGCGTTAACGCATGGGCTCTTCCAGGAAATGAATTTTTACTAGGAAATGCTAAAGAAGCTTTTGATGAGCTCGGTCAAATCAAATCAGAAGCTACAGTAGCATTTTTGGAGACCTGTCTCAAGGATTTTGTCACCTATGTCTCTATCGTTAATAATATGACCTTGACAGTGATAACTGAAAGTAGTACAGATGCTACTTCTGGAGCTTCAGAATCATGGAATAATGCTAAACCTCAAGCGAGTCAAGCAATGCCGTATCAATCAGAAAGTCAGACACCATTTGATCAAGCCTTAGATAAACTTTTTGGAAGTGCCTTAAGCTTTTCAGACAAGGATTATTTTGATCGTCAAATAGATCAATTTTTTGAAGGTAAAAAGGTGACTAAAACGCCATTTGATAAGACTTTAGATGAGCTATTCGGTCCGAAACTTGGTATTGAGGTTGCTGATATTTTTGATACAATTCCCTTGTGAGCTAATGAATATATATCAGCTAAAAAGCTCAGTCTTTCTGAATGAAAGCTGAGCTTTTAATATGGTCACTTGTGATTACAAATCAATTTCCAGCTTGATCGGTGTGTGGTCTTGGCGGTCGCCAGAGGAAATCATTTCAGACTTGGTAATCTTGTCTGCGATACGGTTTGAGGTTAGCCAGTAGTCGATTCTCCAGCCTGAGTTGTTGATTTTGCTGGTTTTGCTGCGTTGTGCCCACCAGCTGTAGACATTTGGGATATCGCCATGGATATGGCGGAAGGTGTCTGTAAACCCTTTTGCTAGGAGTTCTGTGAAGCCTTGGCGTTCTTCGTCGGTAAATCCTGGTGAACGGCGGTTGCTGGCTGGGTTGGCCAGGTCGATTTCCTTGTGGGCGACATTATAATCGCCTGTTGCAAGGACTGGTTTTTTAGCATCTAGCTCAGCTAGGTAGGCTGCGTATTGGATGTCCCAGCCTTGACGGTCAGCTAATCGTTTTAAACCGTCTCCTGCATTTGGAGTATAGACTTGGGTCACGAAAAAGTTGTCAAACTCTAGGGTAATGATGCGTCCTTCGCAGTCCATTGTGCTTGGGGCACCAATTTCTGGATAGGTGATGGTCGGATTCAAGCTGTTACGGTAAATAAACATTGTCCCCGCGTAGCCTTTTCGCGCAGGCTCAACAGAAGAGCGCCAAGCGATTTCATAATCTGGAAAATAGTCAGCCAAAATCTGCAAGTGTTTTTTAGTTGGTCCTTTGGCTGAAAGTTTTGTCTCTTGAATGGCGATGATATCAGCGTCTTCAGCAATGAGGGTGTCGATAACCTTTCGTGAAAGCAGGGCGCGTGCTGAGTCGCTAGTAAGGGCAGCGTTGAGGGAATCAATGTTCCAAGAAATAAGTTTCATAGTGTTTTCCTTTGTAGTCAATCTTAGTCTCTATTCTATCAAAAATCCTATCTAGGAGCGAACTTTAGGTCTTATTATTGTGGTTTTCGGTCCTGTCTGCGATTATTGATTTTCAAAACCTTGTCGGCAATGTACTGGATAACCTCGGTATTGCTAGGGAGGTCGGAGTGGTCGGCATCACTACCAGTGACAGTTAGCTGGGTGTAATGTTTTGCAGTATTTTGATAAATATATTTTCCAGCCTCAACACTGGCAAAGGGAACGATTTTATCAGCGTCATAGGTGCTTGTCCCAGCTAGGCTATACATAGTTAAAGTTGAAGGAATGTTATCGCGGTTGGCAATAAGGTCCTTGAGCATCTGTGTTCGATTCTCGGTGTTGGTCTCTTCAAAATTGTAGGGTGTCCCGATAGTCATCAAGGTTTGTATATTGAAATCGTCGCTATCGTAGTATTTTTCAAGAAAAATAGTCCAGTTGAGACCACCGTTGGAATGGCCGATAGCGTTGAAATTCTTGAACTTATACTTTTTCTGGAGGGCGTTCATTGCAATATTCAGCCAGGCAGTTTGTTTTTTGATGTTGGCGTAGCCGTCGTGATTATTTTCAAAAGCAATGACGATAAAAGGACGGAGATCGTTGTTGGTGATTTGACCGCTGTAGCGAATGCTATTGTCCGTTTTGACCGTCAGTTTGAGAATGCTGTGCTTGTGCCCCATGTTATTCAGCGATTCGAGCATGCTATCGAAACGCTCCTGGGTTGCACTTGAGCCAGGTACCAGGATAGTTGGGTTCATCCGAGAACTGTTGATTTTAATCTGGTGATCGTTGATCTTGTGGACATAAGATTTTCCAGATAGGGTCATGCCAATGAGGGCTAGCGCAGCGATGACAAAAGGAATGGCTTTAAGCTTTTTCATGATATTTGGCCTCCCTTGCGAATGCTAGTCTGATAAATGGACGATAGATGAGTGTAGCCAATCCAATGAGAAGGACGTTGACGATGAGATAACGCCAGTCACCGTCAGAAGCTAAAAAGCCTAAAAGCAGATTGGGCGTCCCATTTGGAATGGTAAAGACCGCTGGGCTAATCCATTTGAGGTGAAGGAGAAGTGCACCAATGCCCTCTGCCATGATTGTTGATAAAAGCATGGGGACAAGCAGAATTGGTTGAAAAAGGATGGGCAGGCCAAGAAGAAAAGGCAGATTGTGGTCGAATAAGAGGGGAATCATTGACAACCAAGCAATGCGACCGTACTTGACCTTGAGTTGCTGGTGCTTGCTTTCCCAAATCACAGCGATTGCTAAGGAGACAAGCATACCAATGCCACCCACCATAGCAAAACTATCGCGGACAGTGTAGAGCGAATAAAGGTAGGGCAACTTATCGGAAGTATTTGACAAAGTAGTATTGAGATTTTCAGTGAAAACTGTCAGATAGGTATGGGGAAAATTCAGACTACTGGGCACGACAAATCCGCCTAAGAGAAGAACAATTCCGATAACTGACCAAAGCATGACTTGCCAGAGATTTTCAGGACCATTTCCCATGAGACTGGCGAAAGTTTGCTGAATGTGTTCGTTAAAATTGATCGATGGGAAAAATATCATGAGATTGGTGAGAATGGAAATCCCCATCAGTCCCAAGATGATGAGACTTGTCTTTAAGTGGCACGAGCGATTGTCCAAAAAACGACTAATCCATGTCACCACGAAGCTAAAGAGCAGAAGAACTAGCCAAAAAGGTTGCGCGAGGAAGCGGCTGTTGTCTGTCACGATAGTGATGCCAAATTCGAGGAGAGACCAGACGGTGACAAAGCCAAGCAGACTGGGCATTAATGCCTTGATATGATAATGGTTTAGATAGTGCTTAATGATATCAGCGACAAAGTAGCTGGCGATAAAATGAAGCAGAAGCTGGGCAAAATTCAAGAGTCCTTGGTTGAGAAAAACAAGCCAAGATTGTTTGTAAATGCTCCACTGGGTGATTTGTGCCAGAAAGGATTGATTTGAGATGAAGAGATCCAAACTGATTTCTAAACCAGCCAGAAAAAGAGCGAAGGGAAAGGTGTCACGGAATCCTTGATAAACAAGGTAGCGAATTTGATGAAAACGATAAGCGATAGCGCTCATGGACAAACCCACTTTCTATTTTATTTTTTTGATATTTTCTTAAGTAGTGCGGACGGGAGCAACCTCCTTCGGAGTTTCATCCCTAATTTTTGAGCCTGAGGTTTCAAAAATTCCGTTATCAGTGGCATTGCTGTTGCCACTGATAATACCACTACGGCGAAAATATCAGGGTTGGCTCACTTCGTTCGCTTCTATCTATGGTAATCATTTTATTACTGAAAAGAAATTAGTTTTTAAACTTCAACAAGTACAAATATTATGTACTACCCCATTGTAACACATTAGAAAATTGCAGCAAGTTTCTTGAATGCTAAAATGAGGCTGGGCGTCTACCCAAACCTCATTGATTTAGTTTACTTTTTTAGCTAGCATGGTTACAAATTGCATTTCAAGTGGGTTGCCGTTGGAGTCTGTTTTGTGAAGATGACCTAAGTCCTCATTGTATTTGATGAATTTCCAGTCCTTGTAGTATTCCTTAAGTTCGCCTTCTTTAAAGGTAAATGGAAAAGGCATTGGGCATGGATAGGCCTCGGTATCCATGGCACAGACAATAAGGTTGTAGCCACCGATTGCTGTGTGTCCTTGCATGTTGGCAATGACACTAGGAACCTGATTACGGTCAAGGAACATAAAAACAACCGTTGACAGGATGAAGTCATAAGTTACTTGGATGTTGGCTGTGTTGATATCGTACCAATCAATCTTGTATGGCAAATCTTCTTCACTTGCGATGTCTTCAAGCGTCACCAAGCTCTGACCATTAGTATCTACAGAAGTCACATCGTGCCCCAAAAGGCTCAAGTAAAGTGAGTTGCGCCCTTGTCCAGAGCCCAAGTCAAGCACCTTGCTGGTTTCTTTGAGGTAAGGCGCCGAGAAAATCACCTCTGAGTGCGTGCGTCCAAGACCGTATTTTTTGCTGATATAGTCTTCTTTGGTGCAATAGAAGGTCAGGTAAAACTCAAGGTCATCGCTGGCTGACGCGATTTTATGCCAAGCTTGTGGCTCCACAAAAGGACTGTCAGAATGCGCATCGAGTAGCAGTTGACTTGTCTCATTACCGTCCTCATCAAGAGAGATGAAAGTGAGTGCTCCTTTGAGAATAGTCAATTTTCCCCAAGTGCCTTCTTTAGTGTTGTGGCGTTCCAAGAAAAGCTTTGGAATATCGTTTGCAGTCCAGTTTGGCATACGTTTGTAAGCCATGAGCTGGCTAGTATCTATAGTTGTCATCCAGTGTCTCCTTTTTTATTCTAACTATTATACCAAAAAAATTTCAGAAATATTTTTAGAAAATTCTGTATCTTGTCTTGTCAAAATAGTCAAGGTCAGTTATAATATTATCAAAATGATAAAAAGGGATAGGAAATGGTACTTCGTCATAAATTAAGAGGTCAATCAGTTGGTGTTGTCTTTGGAACATTTGCCCCTATGCACATCGGGCACGTCGATTTGATTCATCGTGCTAAGCGGGAAAATGATGCAGGGGTTGTAGTTGTCGTGTCGGGTGAAAATACGGCTGAGGACCGTGGCACCAAGGTTGGTTTGCATTTGGATAGACGCTTGCGCTATGTACGCGAGGTTTTCCGTGACGATGAGCTGGTTGCAGTCGTCAAATTGGACGAAGAAGGGATGCCCCCTTATCCAGAAGGTTGGAAACCCTGGCTCCAAAAATTAGAAAATGCTGTTTCAGAGGTCATTGAGGATGTCAACTACTGGCAAATTTATGTCGGTGAGGAGATTTACCAGCGTGAATTGGACAAGCGCTGTGACGACAAGGTCATCAAGACTCATCTGATTGAGCGGTCGATTATTCCCATTTCTGCGACGCAGATTCGGCAAAATCCTTATGATTATTGGAAATACATCACCAAGCCATTCCGTAGGCATTTCACCAAGAAAGTGCTGATTGTTGGTTCGGCAAGTGGTGGCAAGACGACCCTGGTTCGTGATTTGGCGCGGGTTTACAATGCTCCCTATTCCTTAGAATACGCACGTAGCTATCAGGACATTAACAATGTCCGCGATGACGAGTTGGACACCTACGATTATGTTCGCCTGCTTGATGGCCAGTACAATCAGACCGCCAGCGTCATTGATTCGGGCAGTCACACGGGCTTGATTTTTGCGGATACCAACTCCAGCGTGACCAAGGCCTATTACGACTATTATTTTGAGGACAGCTCGCCCAAGGATAAGCGGATGATTGAGAGCCTCTATCAGTCCATTGTGGCGCGTGAGCAGTGGGATTTGGTAGTTTTGGTTGAGCCTAATACGACTTATGTGGATGATGGCTTCCGCGACATGACTATGTCCGACCAAGCGATTCGTGATGATTTTACCAATCATTTATTATCCCTACTCGCGCCCTTCAAAGATATTCTCATCACCGTCAACGGTGACTTCTTTGAGAATTATGACTGTATCAAACAAACCATTGCTGAACGCTTAGCTATTGAATTATAGGAAGTTATGATGACTAAAAAACAAAATTTATTGACCGCTTTTATCAAGGACCTCTTTATCGGTTGGACACGCAACGAAGCCATTTATGCTTGGGCTTTAATCTTGTTGCAGGTGGCAACTTTTTACTGGAACCCAGATTCTATCACGGGCTTCATCACTGGTTTATCAGGAACCATCTGTGTGCTCTTGGTAGCTAAACGTAAGATTTCAAACTATGTTTTCGGGTTTATTCAAACAGCTGTTGGGCTCTATCTCGGCTTGCAAGTTCACCTTTGGGGTGAATCCATGGAGAATTTCTTCTACCTTGTTACCCAATTTGTAGGTTTCTTTGCTTGGCGTCGTCATATGATTGCTGGTGACCAGATGGAAGAAGAGCAAGTTGAAACGCGGACTTTTAAATGGCAACACTGGGTCTTCTCAGTAGCGGCAATCGCTCTTGGAACTTGGGCATTCGGAACAGCCTTTACGATGATGAAAGGAACACAGCCGTTTGTAGATGCTTTCACGCTAGTTACCGCCATTGTTGCTCAAATTATCATGTTAGCCCGTTATCGTGAACAGTGGAATTTCTGGTTTGTCCTTAACGTCGTCAGCCTCATTCAATGGGTGACCCTTCACAACTACTCAATGGTTGCTCTCTATGTGGCTTTTATCATCAATAACGCCTACGGCTATTACCAATGGACCAAGGGTGCCAAAAATGAAGGATAAGCGCTACTATGAGCAAGAGGCTTCGCTAGAAGAATACTTAGACTGGTATCGAAAGCAAGATAGCAACCGCTATGCTAAACCTTGCTACACCGTTGATATGATAGCACTTGCTTATCAGGAGGAACAGATTTTCTGTCCCTTAATTCAACGTAAAAGTCATCCCTTTCGTGGCAGTTACGCGCTTCCAAGTGGCTTCGTTACTCCAACGGAAACAGGCAAGCAAGCAGCTATCCGTGAGGTTAGGGAGGAGATTGGTCTAACCTTATCAGAGGAAATGCTTTACACCTTAGATACTTATGACAATCCCCACCGAGACCCGCGTGGCTGGGTGATTTCCAAAACGCATATCGTTTATCTGCCCAGAAGTGCCCATTGGGAGATTGAAGCAGGTGACGATGCAGTAATCGTCAGGTGGGCACAGTTGGATATTAGGCGCAAGCAGATTCGTCTAGAAAATAAACTGCTAGCAAGTGATGACTTGGCTTTTGACCATTACCAAATGTTGCAGGATGCGATGGAACGGATTCGAGGCTTGACTGCTTGGAATCCAAGATACTTACGATTACTCGGTGACACCTTCACCCTATCTGAAGCAACGACTCTAACCAACCTCTTTCTAGAGAAGTCCATCCAAGTGACCAACTTTAAGCGCGATTACAGCTATTGTCTTGAAGCGACCAATTACCAAAAAACAAATAAAATCGGACGCCCATCAACCCTCTATCGTTACGTGGAGCGCAAGCCGTTCTTTAATTAAGACCATTTATGACTCATAGATGGTCTTTTCTTTATCAAAAGACTATAATGTAGGCAAAAGGAGTGATTTTTATGAAAAAATGGCAGAGCGTGTTACGATTGGCAGAGTTAATACTTTTACTTGTCGTCATTCTTAGACAGCTATTTCTCAGACAGTTTGACGCGGAGCTGACAACTATTGCCATATTTTTAGATGTTCTACTAGAGTTGTGGTTTCTAGCCCTGGCTTGCGCTGGACAAATTAGCTCCCTAGAGCCCTTTTGGATTCCTAAGCGAATCGGTGTCGGTATCAGTGTCAATCCTAAAAATCCACTGGGTTTCTGGTTAACCGTGATTGGAGTGGGAGTGCTGATTATCATCATGGTCATCTTGCTAGTGCTTGCCTTCATTTGACTATTGAAATCGTTAGAGCTAGCCATAAAAATATGTTATAATGGTGAATGATTAATCGGCGTTTCATTTGCGCCTGAAAGGATTAGAAAATGACTGAAAAGAATTTTTACATTACCACACCGATTTACTACCCATCAGGTAAATTACACATCGGGTCTGCCTACACAACCATTGCCTGTGATGTCTTGGCACGTTACAAACGCATGATGGGCTTTGATGTGCATTATTTGACAGGTCTTGATGAACACGGGCAAAAAATTCAACAAAAAGCTGAAGAAGCTGGCATCACACCACAAGCCTACGTTGATGGCATGGCTAGAGATGTCAAAGAATTGTGGAGCTTGCTTGATATTTCTTATGACCAATTTATCCGCACTACTGATGACTTCCACGAAGAAGTTGTTGCTAAAGTCTTTGAAAAATTGCTGGCGCAAGGTGATATTTACCTTGGTGAATACACAGGCTGGTATTCGGTTTCAGACGAGGAATTCTTCACCGAAAGCCAATTGGCAGAAGTTTACCGCGACGAAAATGGCAACATGATTGGTGGGGTTGCGCCGTCAGGTCACGAAGTAGAAAAAGTCTCTGAAGAGTCTTATTTTTTCCGTATGAGCAAGTATGCTGACCGCTTGGTGGCTTACTATAAAGAACACCCAGAATTCATCCAACCAGATGGCCGTATGAATGAAATGCTTAGAAACTTCATTGAACCAGGTTTGGAAGATTTGGCTGTTTCTCGTACAACTTACACTTGGGGAGTTAAGGTGCTATCAAATCCCAAACACGTCATCTATGTTTGGATTGATGCCTTGATGAACTATATCACTGCGATTGGCTATGGACAAGAAAATCATGCTAACTTTGACAAATTCTGGCCTGCAGACATCCACATGATTGGTAAAGACATCCTTCGTTTCCACTCAATCTACTGGCCAATCATGCTCATGGCGCTTGACCTTCCATTGCCAAAACGCTTGGTAGCTCACGGTTGGTTTGTCATGCAAGATGGTAAAATGTCTAAATCTAAAGGTAACGTCGTTTACCCAGAAATGTTGGTAGAGCGCTTCGGTCTTGACCCACTTCGTTACTACCTCATGCGTTCGTTGCCAGTTGGTTCAGACGGTACTTTCACGCCTGAAGACTATGTTGGTCGTATCAACTACGAGCTTGCCAATGACCTTGGAAATCTGCTCAACCGTACGGTTGCCATGATTAACAAATATTTCGATGGTGAAGTTCCAGCCTTTGCGACGGCTACTGAATTTGACGCTGACTTGACAGCAGTGGTGGCTGATAATTTGGCGGAATACCACAAACAAATGGAAGCTGTTGATTATCCAAAAGCCCTTGATGCTGTCTGGACAATCATCTCTCGTACCAACAAGTACATTGATGAAACAGCTCCTTGGGTACTTGCCAAGGATGAAGCAGACCGCGACAAATTAGCGGCGGTTATGGCTCACTTGGCAGCTAGCCTTCGTGTCGTAGCGCATCTCATCCAACCATTCATGATGGCAACTTCAAATGCCATCATGGAACAACTTGGTTTTGGCTCTGCCTTTGACCTTGAAAACCTTGAATTATCAGGGCTTCCAACAGGTATCAAAGTGGTTGCTAAAGGAACGCCAATCTTCCCACGTCTTGATATGGACGAAGAAATCGCCTACATCAAAGAGCAGATGAACGCTGGTAAACCTGCAGCCAAAAAAGAGTGGGTGCCAGAAGAGGTGGAATTGACTTCAAGCAAGAACCAAATCAAGTTTGATGACTTTGACAAAGTGGAAATCCGCGTTGCCGAAGTTATCGAAGTGGAGAAAGTTGAAGGCTCAGACAAATTGCTGCGCTTCCGCTTGGATGCTGGAGACGCTGACCACCGCCAAATCTTGTCAGGAATCGCTAAATTCTATCCAAACGAACAAGAATTGGTCGGTAAAAAACTCCAAATCGTAGCCAATCTCAAACCACGCAAAATGATGAAAAAATACGTCAGCCAAGGCATGATTCTCTCTGCCGAACATGACGGCAAGTTGACTGTTTTGACAGTTGACCCAAGTGTGCCGAATGGGGCTGTTATCGGATAAAGTGAAAATACACAAAAAATCAGGGCAAGTGCTCTGATTTTTTGTGTGTTATTGCTATCTACTAAAATCATCAAAGTAAATCTTCTTGGATTCAAAAAAATACCATAGTATTTAAAGTGAATCCGTTTGGATTTGAAAAAATACGATAGTATTTAGAGTGAATCTTTTGGGATTTGGAAAAATACTGCAGTATTGAAACTGAATCCGTCTGGATTCGCAAAAATACCATAGTATTTAAAGTGAATCTGTTCGGATTTAAAAAAATACAGTAGTCATTAGAGTGAATCATTTGGGATTTAAAAAAATACTATAGTAACCCGTGGTGCTAGTTAATTTCAAAATACCATAAAAAGCCCAAAAGGACTATACT
>ERZ1034980.1930-NODE-1930-length-11727-cov-35.313400_pt1 | contig 11727 bp, 6 predicted proteins | sample MGYA00520622_ERZ1034980 | MGnify/ENA primary metagenome ERZ1034980 (study PRJEB33766, sample SAMN09781791) | gut metagenome | biome: gut microbiome | host: Homo sapiens | place: Madagascar | study: EMG produced TPA metagenomics assembly of the PRJNA485056 data... | reverse complement strand
AGATTCCCGAGCTTATTCTTACTAAAAACCTTGCGGGCATGGAAATCGATTCCCGCGCGGCGCAGATCGCGGAGCTGGCGCTTGCCATGTGCGCCCGCGAGCACGACCGTCGCTTCTTTAGGCGTGGCGTTCGCGCCGACGTTACCGTGCTCTCGAGCATCCCGCTAGGGGAGGACGAGCTGCCGGGCAACAAGAAGCTCGCCGAGGAGCTGAGTCATTTGGGTGAGATCGGCTCGCTGCTCAATCCTTCAGAGGACGAGATCGACGAGCTCAAGGCTGCCGCCGCGAGTTGTTCCGATGACCTTTTTGCCGCTACGGCCAAAACTAAGCTCGAAAGCGCTGCCGCCATCTGCGAGAAGCTGTCCCGTCGTTTTACCTGCACCGTGGCGAATCCTCCGTATATGGGAAGCAGCAGCTTTAACCCATTCATGAGCAAGTGGGTCAAGAAGAACTACCCTGACGTGAAGAGCGATTTGTGCACGTGCTTCATCGAGCGCAACCTTTCGCTCGCCAAGGTGGGCGGTTTTGCGTCCCTAGTCACATCCGACACATGCATGTATCTTTCCTCGTTCGTTGCGATGAGGACTTCGCTTATCGATGACAACACGATTCTCACCTTTGTTGACACGCGAGGAACTAATGCGCACCCCGATGTCTTCGATGCAAACGCTATCTGGGTGCTCCGCCACGGACGGCTCGATGGGTATGAGGGCAGCTATTTCAAACTGAATCATCGTATTCCGGAGAAGGCCGGCGCCCTTCTCGAGGCGATCCGAAACCCCGACTGTGGCTGGTTCTACCGCCGCGACGCCGACACCTTCAAACAAATCCCAGGAACCCCCATTGCCTACTGGGCTAGTGATGCACTTCTGGATGCGTTTGGAAACGCAAAACAGCTCAGTGAGTATGGCAAGCCGCGTCAAGGGCTTGCTACTGGCGAAAACGCTCGTTTTGTTCGCGAGTGGTGGGAAGTCGATGGTTGCAAGAGCATCTACTCCTGCGGGTCTATTCAAGAGTCGATTGAAAGCGCTTGCAAATGGTTCCCCTACAACAAGGGAGGCGATTTCCGTAAATGGTACGGTAATAATGAATGCGTTATCAATTGGGAGAGCAATGGCCACCTAGTTCGAGAGTTCGCGGGTTCGGTGATTCGAAATCCCGACTGTTTTTTTATGCCTTCGATTACATGGTCAAAAATCTCGAGCGGGTCTATTGCGTTTCGCTTTAAGCCTGCTGGGCATATCTTTGATGTGGCGGGCACGAGCGTTTTTAGCGACGAGGAGTCACTCAAGTATCTCCAGGGAGCTTGTAACAGCTCCGTGATCATGCGTGTCGCAAGCATGCTCTCGCCGACGCTTAATTTCGAGGTAGGCCAAATCGCAATCTACCCGATCATTCAGAACGAGGAACAGGAGCCGTTGGTCAACGACATGGTCGACTCGTGCCGCGAATTATCAAAAACCGATTGGGATTCGTTTGAAACCTCTTGGGATTTCAAACATAACCCTTTGGTGTAGGTGCTGGTTATGGACAAAGCCTGTATATCTTCATTTCATATGTCTCTGCATGAATCTAGCTATTGGACTCCGGATGAGATTTCTTCTATTTGGGATTTCTTTGTGACTAAATCTGTAGCTAACTCTGCTTCTCAAAGAAGAACCGCCTCTGATTATGGATTGAAACAATTGCCATTCGATACTCTTCTTGAGTATGAAGGGGTGCCTTCCGGGAAGCGTGAATTACTTATGGCTGATAATCTTGGAGATGTGATTGAGGAATATGGATTTAAAACAACTGTAAATCAAAAGTCGGCTGATGGAGTTAAACAAGAGATTGAAGCTCCGATTGATATCGTTAGTCCGAGGGTCCTCTGTATTCAACCTTATACAATCTCTGGTCGCAAGGGTCCCGAACCTAAAGACTCAGGTAAAGGAATGACTTTACTAACTCATATCCGCAATTCACTTGCACATGGGTGTACGTATTACTTCCCTAATGGAATGATGCTTCTCGAGGATAAAGCTGGTGGTTCAAGTGGAAAAACGACTGCCATGATGCTTCTGCCTCAAAAGGCGTTTACCGACTGGATAAAGGCGATTGATATTGACGCTCGTTTTTATTTTAAGGGCGCTGGCAGAGGCGAATTTGAAAAGCTCATTCATAGAAAGAGCAACAAACACTAGGGAATTAATAAACGACACGCTTTAATCCGTAAAGAATTTAAATCTGTTAATTGTTTAGCTGGCTAGTGCAAATTTTAAATTTGCATAGCCGCACTTTTCAACAAAGAAAGGGCGGTCTGTCATGGCCACTTTACTTCAAGATAAATACGAGGCCCGCAAGGCCGAGGTTAATGCTCGCTTTGAGCGGCTTCGCGCTAACGAGGAAGAGCTCAACCGAATCTTTGCCAAGATCTACAACATGGAGGGTGAAGTGCCCATCGAGGTCGAGGATAAGTACGTTTCGGTTGCGTGCATCTTCGACACCGCCGATGAGATTCCCGAGAGCTATAAGGGCAACAAATACGTGCGTACCAAGCGCGACGAGATCACCTCGCTCATAAGCTATGCCGTGGGGTGCATGTTTGGTCGCTATTCGCTGGATGTGGACGGACTGGTCCTGGCCGATCAGGGCGCCACGGTCGACGACTATCTGTCAAAGATGTCTGATCCCGCGCACGTGACCTTTATGCCCGATAGCGATAACGTGCTGCCCATCACCGACGATGAGTACTTTGACGACGACATCGTGCGCTACTTTATCGACTTTGTGCGTACCGTGTACGGCGAGGAGACGCTCGAGCAGAACCTGGCCTTTATTGCCGAGGCGCTCGGCGGCAAGGGCACCTCGCGCGAGGTAATCCGCACCTACTTTTTGAAGGACTTCTTTAAGGACCACTGCCAGACCTATAAGAAGCGTCCCATCTACTGGCTGTTCGACAGTGGAAAAAAGAACGGCTTCAAGTGCCTTGTTTACATGCATCGCTATCAGCCTGACCTATTGGCTCGCATCCGCACCGACTATGTGCATGAGCAGCAGGAGCGCTACCGTGCCCAGATCGGCTATGCCAACGATGCCCTTGCCAGTGCCGAGCGCGGCGAGCGCGTGCGTTTGGATAAGCGCGTCAAAAGGCTCAACGACCAGCTCAAAGAGACCATTGGCTACGAGGAGAAACTGCACCACTTGGCAGACCAGATGATTAAGATCGACCTGGATGACGGCGTCAAGGTCAACTACGCCAAGTTTCAGGATGTGCTGGCAAAGATCAAATAACTGCAGATACGGTAAGGATATTCATGCCCAAGATCGATGTAGAAGAACAGCTCAAGCTGCGGTTTTTGCAGCCGTTGTCCTCATGCACGCCGCGCCGTGTGGTGGTTTGGCACGATGCGGACGGCGAGTTTGCCCCTGAGTTTGAGCGATTGGCCGCCGAGGGATTCGAAGGCGCGGGGACCGATGACGGCGTTATGCCTGTTCAAGGTGACTTTGAACGCCCGGTGCGATTTATTGAGGCCTGCGAGGGCCGCATGTTTGCCGTCAAGAAGCTTATCAACCGCGATGACCTTGCGAGCGATATCTTGTTGTATCGCCGTTGCCCGCGCGGCAGGCTTGAGGGCGATTGGCTTGCCGATGTTGAGCTGTATGCCGATCAGTTCCAGGCTGACTATCTTTCACTTTTGGCCGATCAGCTTGGTATCGAGAACATCGATGCCGTGCGCGAGAGTCTGCGCGAGCACAAGGCGTTCTTTGATGCCAAGACCCGCTGCGCTAAGTTTGCCGCGTGCGTTCCGCATGCCTCGGGCGCATCCGATATCGAACTCGGCATCCTTACGGTGATTTTTGGCGGTAAAGAGCTTGGTGACGCGCGCCCCGCGTTTGTGCTGCGTGGCTGTATGACCATGCTGCTGCACGAGAGTCCCGAGGCGCTGGCCGAGTTGATGGACAAGTACTGCGTGCGCGATGTGCTCTCTGCCTTTATGCTTCGCTGCTATGGGTTTGAGGGACCGCTGTATGAGCGCGACTCATTGCTTATGCTTTCATCCCATGTGCTCCTTACGGCGGCGTCTACCGCGCTTCCCGAGGGGGTGCTCAAGGGACTCGAAAGCTATGTGGCTCCCGCCTACGGCCCCTATTGCCTTGAGGCGGTGCGCACGTGGGACCAGGCCGCCGATACCCAGGCATCGAGTGAGGACCTATTTGAGATTTGCCGTTTAGTCGAGGACGCCCGCGGGCTCTTTGTGCGGTTTGAGGCTCTGCCGATCGATGCGCTGGCCTCGCTTGATGTGTTCCCGTGCGTCAATGAGGCTGTGCTCTCGCAGTTGTTCAGTTCGTTTGCCCAGGGTGCAGACCGTGTTGAGGACGCACGCGCCTTTGTGGCGCGTCGCTGCGACCTAAGCTGGTACCGCCGTGTCGAGAGCTACTTTGGCTTGCTTGCCGCTGTGGCCGATATGTGCGCATTTAGGCAGGCACATGCGGGCGGGTTCCATCTGGCGCAACCCCAGCAGGTGTGGGATGCCTATACATCCGATTGGTATTCCATGGATGCTGCCTATCGTCATATGTGCACCGCGTATTTGCGGGCGCGCTCTGTCGAGTGCGATGTGCTCGAGGAGCCCGCCCGAGCCGTGGTGGACTGGGCGGAGAATCTCTACAGCAACTGGTTTTTGGCCGATGCCAATGCCTGCTGGGCATCCGCTGCGCAAGGGGAGTGGGCCGATTGCGGCTACATCGATGGCCCTGCACGGCAGGATGAATTCTACTGGCATGTGCTGCCCACCTTTGTGGGGTCTGCAAAAACGACGGTCGTTATCGTAAGCGACGCGCTGCGCTATGAGGTGGCCCGTGACGTCGCGGCGCTTCTCGAGCGCGAGCGCGGCGGTAACGTCAAGGTTTCTAGCATGCAGGCGGTCTTTCCCTCCATCACCGAGGTGGGCATGCCCGCGCTGCTGCCGCACCAAGCGCTTGAACTTGCAACGGATGGCTCGTTTGTGTTGGCTGACGGCATGCCCACTGCGACGACTCCGCAGCGCGAGGCCGTACTTACCCACGTTGAGCCCACGGCCCGCGCTTTGCGCTCGAGCGCATACCTCAACATGGCGGGAACCGAGCGCAAAGCGCTGCTCAAAGACTCCAGGCTCGTTTATCTCTACCACAACAAGATCGATGCCACGGGCGAGAAGGCAGCTACGCAGGATGACGTTTTCGATGCCTGCGCGGACACCGTGGAGGAACTTGCCGCGTTGGCGCGCCGCGTGTGCACCGACGCCCCGGGCGCGCGTGTTGTTATGACGGCGGATCACGGCTTCATCTACACGCGTCGTGAGCTCAACGAGTGCCAGATGCTCGGCAAGCCAGACCTTCCCTTCCTTGACGCTTCTGTCATGCACAGCAAGCGTCATCTGGTGGTGCCCAACGAAGCCGTGGCCAAGCTTTCGGAAGAGGCATGCGAGGTGTTTGTTAATGTTGGCATGGGACGTTTGGGTGCCGGTTTTGAGGGATTTGCCCCGCGCGAGAACGTGCACTTCAAGCGTCCCGGCGGCACTAACAACTACGTCCACGGCGGCATGAGCCTGCAGGAGCTCTGCGTGCCCGTTATCGGATTTTGGCGTGCGCGTTCGGGTTCCAAGGACTTTGTCGATACGCGCGTGGCGACGCTGCGCGTGCTAAGTGAGGGACGCCGAGTGACCAACTCGCTCTTCTCGGTCAACTTGATCCAGGAAGAACCCGCCCAAGGCAAGGTCTTGCCGTGCGAGTATGAGCTGGTGTTTACCGACGCAAGCGGCAACGAGGTGAGCGATACGGTCAAAGCGCATGCCAACAAGACTTCTGTTAACTCGCAGGAGCGCGTGGTGCATGCCAAGTTTGCGTTGCATGCGGCGGATGGATTCTCGGCCAAGGGTCCGTACTATCTGGTCTGCCGCGAGCGCGAGACGGGTAAGATCGTTTGGCGCGAGACGTATACCATCGCGGTTTCGTTTGCCCCTGTTGCTGACTTTGGTTTTTAGGAGTGTGCGCTATGTTTGATAGTCATGATGACGATCTGTGGGAAGTTCCCTCGATTGATGTGAGTGCGCCGGCGGAGGCTGTGCCTGCGGTGGAGGCCGTGCCTGCGGTGGAGACTGTGCCTGCCCCGGAGCCGGCGGAGGCCGCGCCGCCCGCCGAGGACGAATCCTCGACCGATGGCTATGACCAGGCCGTGGACGAGGCCCCCGAGGACGACGGCTACGACATGGATGGGCTGGACGGCAAGCTGCTCGAGCACTTTGCTGGCAAGATCGTGCGTAAGGACCTGACGGCCCTTATGAAGCGCGGCGCCAACGTGCCCACCTTTGTACTGGAGTATCTGCTGGGCATGTACTGCTCAACCGACGACGAGGATGCCGTGGCAGAGGGCCTGGACCGCATTCGCAGGATCCTCACCGATAACTACGTGCGTCCCGATGAGTCCGAGCGCATTAAGTCCAAGATTCGCGAGCTGGGTCGTTTTACCATCATCGACAAGGTGACGGCCAAGCTCGACGAGTACAAAGATATCTACGTGGCGTCTTTTGCCAACCTGACCATCGAGCCGTTTGTGATGCCGGCCGAGTACGTTCGCGACTATTCCAAGATTCTCCAGGGTGGTATTTGGTGCATTATGAGCATCGAGTATCGTCGTCCCATGGAAGAGGAAGACGAGTTTGGCATGGATGTCTTTGGCGACGATGCGCCTCGCCGCTCCAAGGCCAAGCGCAAAAAGCGTGGGCCCGAGGACTCTCCGTTTAGCGTGGCGTCGCTCACGCCCATCCAGATGCCCAACCTGGACCTGGACGCCATGATCGAGGAGCGTCAGTATTTCTCGCGCGACGAGTGGCTCAACATGCTGCTGCGCTCTGCCGGCTACGAGCCCAGCGAGCTTTCGGAGAAGGAGCGCCTGCACTTTATCGAGCGCATGGTGCCGCTGATCGAGCGCAACTACAATCTGTGCGAGCTTGGTCCCCGCGGCACCGGCAAGAGCCATATCTACAAAGAGGTTTCGCCCTACGCCATTTTGCTTTCGGGCGGGCAGACCACCACGGCCAACCTGTTCGGCCGTATGAACTCCATGCGCGCCGATCGCGTGGGCCTGGTGGGCCATTGGGATTGCGTGACGTTCGACGAGGTCGCCGGCATGCGCTTTAAGGACACCAACGCCGTGCAGATCATGAAGGACTATATGGCGAGTGGCAGCTACGCGCGCGGCCGCGACCAGATTAACGCCGATGCCTCCATGGTTTTTGAGGGCAACATCAACGACACCGTGCAAAACGTCCTTAAGACCACGCACCTGTTTGATCCGTTCCCGCCGGAGTTTAACAACGATTCGGCCTTCTTCGACCGTATCCACTATTACCTGCCGGGCTGGGAGATTCCCAAGATGCGTTCGAGCCTGCTGACCGGGCATTACGGCTTAATCACCGACTGCCTATCGGAGTTTTGCAAGGAGATGCGCCGCAAGGACTTTACGCATCATATCGACCGTTACTTCCGCTTTAACAGCGACTTTAACAAGCGTGACGAGATCGCCGTGCGCAAGACCTTTAGCGGCCTTGCCAAGCTGCTGTTCCCCGACGAGGCCATGGACAAGGACGACGTGCGCTGGTTGCTGGACTACGCCATCGAGGGCCGTCGCCGCGTAAAGGAGCAGCTCAAGATTATGGCGGGCGTTGAGTTTATCGACGTTAACCTGGGCTATATGGATGCCGACAACCCGCAGGACGTGCACGTGGTGCGCGTGCCCGAGCAGAGCGAGGACACGCTGATTCCCGACGGGCCGCTGTTGTCCGGCCATGTGTTTGGCGTGGGCAGATCGCAGGGCGGCGAGGTCGCCGTGTACAAGCTGGAGAACAAGGCCGTTGCTGGCGAGTGCAAGTTTAAGCACGAGGGCGTGGCCTTTAACAAGCCGGTGCGCGATACGCTGGAGGCCGCGTTCGACAACTTTGTGAACCTGGCGAACCGCGTGGCGCCGGGCATGCACATTGGCTCCAAGGATTATCTGCTGTTCTATAACGACCTGCAGAGCAAGGGCCTGTCCGAAGAAGTGTCGCTCGCCGAGTTTGTGGGCCTGTGCTCCGCGGCGTGCAACCGCCCGGTGATGCCCGCGCTGGCGATTCCGGGAATCTTACGTATGTCGGGCTCCATGGACGAGATTCGTGGGCTCGAGGACATTATGCGCGTGGGCAAAAACGCCGGCGCCAAGCGTGTGATTTTGCCGCTGAGTGCCATCGCGGGTTTGCAGAGTGTTTCGTCCGAGATTATCTCGGGGTTGAGCCCGGTGTTCTACATGGATGGCGACCCGGTCGATGCTGCGAAGAAGGCGCTAGATCTGTAGGAGTGCGGGGGAGTGGGGCCCCCGGTTGTTCGGGTGTCCTGCGAGCATCTTGGTGCGTTTATGCGTGAGGAGGCCTTGCCATGGCGGACGAGCGTTCTGTTGGCGAGTTGCTCGACGAGCTGTTTGGCTTTGAGTCGGTAGCCAAGCGTCAGACGGCGCTTGAGCAGTACGACCGCGGGGAGCTGGTGCGCAAGGCGCGCTCCCGCGAGCTGCTGGGTGTGCTTAGGGGCGTCGAGGCCGCCGAGCGTGCTGCGCGCGAGTCTGCCGTGAAGGCCGTTGACGGGTATGTACGCCGCGTTGAATTTGATTCTCTTGCGCGCGCTCGCAAGCAGGTAGGCGTTGTGGGCCCGTTGCAGATGGAGCGGCGCTACGCTGCCTTTTTGCGTATGGAGGACAAGGCCGAGCTGTTGGCCCGCTTGGAGCAGACGCTTGCGTTTATCGAGGTTAAGCTGCAGGCCAATACGGCGGACAGGGTGCGTGCGGCGTACGATGCTGCCGGGGCCTTGGTGTTGCAAGGTGCGGCGCGCCTGAGTGACGTGCGTGTTGCCGATGCTGTGCCTTTGGACGCCGATCTACTGTGCACGCAGCTGGAGCAGATGCGCTGTGCCGCCGATGCGACGGACCTTACAGGCATGATTACGGCGACGTTTGAGTCCGAGCTGGCCGCGACGGGGTCTCAGGATGCTGGTGCGTCCGTGGGTGATGTGGCTGGCGATGTGGCGCTGGAGCGTGAGCTTACCAACGTGCGCGGTGCTGCCCAGCGGGCTCGCCTGGCGGCACAGGCGTACCGGGCTGAGCGTGCCGCCCGCGTTGCGGGGAGTACGGTTGAGCCGTCGTCGCTGCCGGAACTTGCTTGCGTCGCGTGCGAGGCAGCGTGCGATGCCGGCCTGCTTGCCGAGCTGCTCGCTCAGGTTAAGAAGTCGTTTGAGACCTACCGTCGTGTCGTTGCCGACGGCGGGTTATTCTCTGCGTTTGGCACGGGCTCGCCGCATGGGATTTGCAGTGGCTTGAGCTATTTCGACTACGATTCTCGGCTTGACGAAGACGTGCTGGTGGGCGAGTACGATGGTGCTACTAGGCATAATGTCCGGCGTGAGGTTGCGATTCCCGAGTTGGTCGAGGAGGCTTCGGCCGAGGGCGGCGACTCACTCGAGGTTGCTGTGGCGCGTATGCGTGAGTTTAACGGGCGCCGTTACGATGGCGTGCTGGACGAGGATCCCGCGCGTCATGTGAACGCGTTTTGGTACGGGCTTAAAAAGCTCAGCCAATGTTGCGAGGCTGCTGTACGTGTGGACGAGCGTGCTTGGGACTGCTTTATCGATAAGGTGCAGTTTGCCTACGACGACCCGGTGGGCCGTCTGGCCGCGCAGATGGACGAAAAGCAGGCGGCGGCGTTTGTCGCTGCTGTGGACGCTCTCGGTGCTAGCGAGTAAGAGCCTGGCCCGGCAGGAGGTTTCACCATGAAGGTCGACGTTGATGTGGACCAGCTGCGCGAGAGCCTGCTCGACCGCGCGGGGAGTGCGGCGGGCGTGGGTTTTCCGGCCGCCATGCTCGACGTGATGGATATCGAGGACGAGTCACCTCAAGAGCTCCTGGCCCGAGCCGAACGCGCAGGCCTCGACCTCCGCGACTTTGCCGTCGACGATGACTAAGCGGCGGGGGTAGCTAATATGGGACGGCGCGTCTGCATCCGCGACTGCGCGAAAATGCACGATAAGCCGTCGCAATGGAGTCTAATGAGCTCGCGACCGTTCTATTTTGACTGCACGCTGGCTAAGTGAGTAGGCTTTATTGGAAATCCTGAGCACCCGACTAATATGCTTCAACAAACCCGCAGGTCACAGACTTGTGCTTTGGTGACGTGGTCGGCGATTCGGCAAAAGCCTACTCACTTAATCTTGAGAGACGCTAACAGTCCTCAACGAGACCCCTGTCGGGGCGATTGATGCTCAAATGTAGCCAATTCGGGACGGCTGTCCCTGGCCGCTACGACGCGAGCGTGGCGATGACGGCTTCGTCGCCGGCGAATATGAGGGTGTTGCCGTCGGGGATGATGGTCTGGCCGTCGCGTTTGAGCATCACCACGATAAAGGGATGCTTGCCCTGCGGCACGTCGCGCAGGCGCTGGCCTGCCAGGCGTCCGTGGGGCGTTACGGTGACTTCGCGCAGCGTAACCTCGGCACGATCTTCAAACGTCGGTGCGGCCATCACCAACAGGTCGCCTTCCTCGATGACGGTATCGCCGTTGGGCAGTACCGGGTGTGCACCGTCGCGCAGCACCAGGACCACCAGCATGTCCGTGACGCTGCCAATATCGGCGAGCGAGCGCCCGGCAAACGGATGTCCAGCTCCCACCTTGAGCTTGATGAACGACATACCGTCCTCGTCGCGGTAATCGTTAAACGTACGGCGCACGTCGCCTTCCGCGTCGATCATGTCGAGCTTCTTTGCCACCGCCGGTAGAAGCGAGCCCTGCACCACAATGCTCGACACGGCAATCACAAACACCAGGTCAAATAGGTCGTGGCCACCGGGAACGCCGGCTACCACGGCAAAGAGGCTAAAGACGACCGAAGCCGCGCCACGCAGGCCCGCCCAGCTTATGAGCGCAACCTGGCGAGGGCTCGTCTTAAAGGGCACCAGGAGCACGCCGACGGCGATGGGGCGGCTCACGAAGAGCATAAACGCCATGAGCACCAGGCCGGGTAGCAGCATTTGCGGCAGGCGCGCGGGCGTGACGAGCAGGCCCAGCAAAAAGAAGATGGTCATCTCGGCCATCTCGGTGAGGGTGTCGAAGAAGTGCGCCATCTCGACCTTGCCGGTGATGTCGCTCGCGCCTAGCACGATGCCGGCAAGGTACACGGCCAAAAAGCCGTTGCCACCCAGATAGCTCGGCAGCGCGTAGGCGACGATTGCCACGGCGAACAAGAAGATGGTCTGCGCACCCTCAGCCGTTGCGTGCGCGCGCTCAATCAGGCGGCTGGATGTCCAGCCGATGACAAGGCCCAGGCCCACACCCAGGATGATTTGCTTGGCCAGCAGTATGGGAATGTTGATGTCGCCGCCGGCCGCGAGGGTGGCGAGCACGGCGGTGAGCATATAGGCGACGGGATCGTTGGAGCCCGATTCGACCTCAAGCAGCGAGTCGGTGCCACCTCTCAGCGACAGGCTGTGCTCGCGCAGCACGCTAAAGACGCTGGCCGCGTCGGTGGATGCCACGACCGACCCCAGCAGCAGGCCGCCGATCCAGTCGAAGCCCAGTACAAAGTGCGCGAACACGCCCGTGATGCCAGCGGTGATGACGACGCCGAGCGTGCTCAGCAGCACCGCGGGCACGGCGACGGGTTTGGCACGGTCGATGTTGGTGTTAAAGCCGC
>ERZ1034980.1925-NODE-1925-length-11742-cov-4.254471_pt1 | contig 11742 bp, 9 predicted proteins | sample MGYA00520622_ERZ1034980 | MGnify/ENA primary metagenome ERZ1034980 (study PRJEB33766, sample SAMN09781791) | gut metagenome | biome: gut microbiome | host: Homo sapiens | place: Madagascar | study: EMG produced TPA metagenomics assembly of the PRJNA485056 data... | reverse complement strand
AAGCGCATCTTCCCGGCAATCGATCCGGTTGCCTCCGGCACGCGCAACGAGGACCTGCTCATCGACGCGGACCTCCAGCCGTTCGTCTGGGGCCTCCGCCGCATCCTCGCGAACATGAACAACATCGAGCGTGCCGAGGCCTCTCTCGTCAAGAGCCTCCGCGCTACGGCGACGAACGAGGAGTTCCTCATCCGCTCGGCCAAGAAGGCCCAGCAGTCGGAGTACGTCGACTCGCTGTAACGGCTTGTCGTGCCGGGGGTGTGACGTTCCCCGGGCGCGCGCCGGCTGAATCGAGAGACATGCGGTCGCGTTGGCGTTGAATGCGCCAGCGCGACCGTTTTGCTGTTCGTGGTGCCATGCGGCGGTTGTGCGGACGCGCTTGCAGCTTCCCCTCCAAGAATTCATTGCCTGGGGCGCATTCCGCCGCACTATAATGACTCGCTGATGTATAGTCATTCTACTGGTGCCCACGTGCTGTAAAAGCAGTCTTTGCGCCACGGGGCGCCTATGCACCATGAGGAATAATTGTTCGAGCGACGGTACACGCAGACCAAACACACCAAACCGTTGCCCGATTGGCCGCCAGATGTCTGGTGGGCCCATCGTCGCAATCCAGTGGACAATCTGTGTACGCCGTCGCCTCCGCGAGGGAGGCGTTTGGTCATGACGAGCAGGCACACGAACCCTGCCATTTGTGCCGGTCTGGCCGGCTTTGCTGCGTGGGCGACCCCCACGTGCGCCAATGCGCTTACGGTTCTGGGCCAAGACGTCTCTAGGATCGATCCCGGCCTTAGCTTCGCTGCCGGATGCATCGCCGGTGCGGTTATCGCCAGCGGCACCTCCCTCGTAGTCACGCGCATGGCGGAGACGCGCCATAGGTCTGCCTTTGATTCCGCGTGTCGTATGCCGGGAGCTAATGACCAGGTAGCCCCCTCCGCTTGGGATATGTCTGGCCAAGATGCCACCGGGACTCTCTCGTCCGGCGGCGCTGGGGAGACCTCAGCGGCTGTCGCATCCGAGCAACAGCCTCGCCATGCCGCGCGCAGCACGCAGCGTGGCATGACCGGATCTTGGGAGCAGACGGGCAACATCCGCGTCCAGCCCGCGCCGCACGTGGCCGCAGCCGTGTCAGAGGACGCGGCCGCCGCGCCCGTCGCAAATAACCACACCGCCCCCGCAGCTTCCGCGTCCGGCCACGCCGCCCCCGCATCCGCCACTGCCCAGGGGCAGAAGGAGACTCGCTACACCGTTCCCTCGCACTACGGCGTGGTGAGCGATGCCGAGGCGGACGCCGCCTGGGACTCCTGGCTGAAGGGCTCGGATTCCGTCGACTATGCCGACGTCGCGGAGGACTACGTCCGCAAGATCACCCTCGCCGAGCGCATGGCCGCGCGCGCCAAGGGCGTTGCCAGCGTTCTCCAGGAGCGCCTCGGAGCTGCGAAGATGGAGGGACTCCCCGTCATCGCGCGCGCCGATGGCAGCGTTGGCGACGTGGGGGAGGCTTGGTGGGACCAGGCTTTTGGTAACGAGGTTCGCCCCGCGACGGCTTCCGTCGCCGGCATGGAGTCCGTGAACGAAGGCCTGGCGGATAACAGCGCCGTGCTCTTCTGCGCCCAGACGCCCGCCGCCGCTGCCGCCGCGAAGGACCTTTGGGTCGCCCAGGCCGCTCAGGCCGCGGCCAGGCAGCAGTCGGCTGCGCCTACGCAGGCTGCTCAGCCCGCGCCTTCCGCTTCCGCGCAGCCTGCTTCCGTCGCCGTCGAGCCCAGGCGCGACCGCGAGACCATCGCGACCCGTCTCGCCGACCCGGCCGAGGCGTTCCCCGCCCAGGGCCAGCGCTGGAGCGACCAGCAGCAGGACCTGTGGGCCGTTGCCCTCGCCGCGCTCGACGAGCGCACCAACGAGGACATCGCCATGGCTGCCGCTAACGCTGTGCCCGCGCCTTCTCCGACCTCCTTCGACGAGGAACTGGACGAGGTCGATCACCTCGAGCCGGACACCATCTTCATGGCGTTTAAGCCGCAAGCGGGTCGTCCTGACGTTACGGATACCGATAGCTACGTCGACATGCTCGTCGACCAGGAACTTGCCCGCAACGAGAGCAAGAGCGTCCGCAAACTCGCGCATCACGGCATCCGCAAGCGCTTTAAGGTCATCGACGGCGGCACGGCCGATATTCCCGCTCGCCACCTCGCGCTGCAGGGCTAGGGGTGGTTCTTACCGAGCCTGGCGCCTCGCGAGCCGCTGGCCGCCGGGCAGGTGCTTCGCGAGCCGCTGACTGCCGCGTCGACGCCTCGCGAGCCGCTGATTGTCGCATCGGTGCCTCAACCAGCAAAACCAAAAGCCACCGCGTCCCCGTGTGGGCGCGGTGGCTTCTCGTCTTTGCGTGGGCCTTGTTCATTTGGAGCAGGTCGCTCTTCCCGGGGCCAGAATCCATGGCTCAGAGCGCCGTTGTCGTCGACATCCTACGTCCTGCCTTCGAGGCGCTTGGTGTCACGGACGCGACCCTCATGTCCTTCCTCGTGCGCAAGGCGGGGCACTTCCTCGAATACGCCCTGCTCGGAGTCCTTCTCGGCAGCACGCCGGAAGAAGGTCGTCCCGGGTGGCGTCAGGTCGTTCCGGGCGTGATCGCACCCTCTGCGGACGAGACCCTCCAGCGCTTCGTGCCGGGCCGCTCAGGGCAGCTCTCGGACGTGGCGCTCGACTGCGCGGGCGTCGCCTTCGGGATGCTCGTCGCTACAGGTATTCGATCTGCGCGCCGCAAGTGTCGCAGGTGAGAATATGCGTCTCGCACTCGGGGAAACGCTCCTTGAGGCGAACCTGGAGGAACTTGGCCACAATCGTGTCATCCGTCACGGCCATGAGGGTCGAGCCGGAGCCAGAGATCCACATCGTCTTCGCTCCGCCCGCAAGGCAGGTCTCACGGATGGCGTCGTAGTCCGGGATGAGGGCGCGGCGGTAGGGCTCCTGCAGGCGGTCGTCGTTGGCGTCCGCGATGAGCGAGGCGTCACCCGTCTCGAGGCCGCGGGTCAGGCCCGCGACGCGCCCCATCTGCCAGACGGCGGTCGAGAGCGGAACCTCCTGCGGCACGACCTTGCGCGCCTCGCTCGTGTGAACCTCATAGGGAGGGATCACCGTGACGAAACGGAGGCGATCGCTCACGTCGTAGCGTAGGCAGCGCGGCAGGCGGCCGTCAGGGGTGAACGAGCACACGGCTGCGCCCAGAATCGCGGGCGCGACGTTGTCAGGGTGGCCCTCGACACGCGTCGCCATCGCCACGAGCTCCTCGCGCGTGACGGTGTGGCCGGTGAGCGCCGCCGCGGCCATGATGCCGGCGACGACGCAGGTGCTCGAAGACCCCAGGCCGCGAGCGACGGGCACCTCGGTCTGGATATCGATCGAGACGCCAAAGGGCTCCTCGCCCCACTCTGCCAGCGCGTCGACGAGCGAGACGTAGACGAGATTGTTGGCGTTGCGGAACTCCTCCGGGCAGCCGGTGATCGTGAGCTCGTCGGCGCGCTCGAACGTGAAGTGCGAGTAGAGGGAGACCGCCATGCCCAGCGTGTCATAGCCTATGCCGAGGTTCGCGCTGGTGGCGGGGACGGATATGCGGATCATGCGAGGATCCTCGCTGCCGCGTCCTCCACGTAGCCGCTCATCTCGGGAACGCTCACCACGTCGGAGAACCTCTCCTGAGCGTCGCGCAGGGCGGAGAGCGCCTCGGGCACCTTGGCTCCGGTGACCTCGAAGAGCGCATCCATGCACTCGAAGCCGTCCATGTCGGTCGTGTCGTGGCCGAGTGCCGCGAGGACGTCCGCGGAGAACTTGTAGGGGCTTGCCGTGGAGAGGCACACGCGGGCGACGCCGTCCGCCGGGCGAGCCTCGAGGACGTGGCGGGCGACGGCGGTGTGCGGGTCGAGGATGACGCCGTGACGCTCCCAGGTCTCGCGGATTGTCTCGCGCGTAGCCGTGTCATCGGCGCGTCCGCACTCGAACGTCTCGTGCAGGCGCTCGAGGACACGCTTGGGCACGGTGTAGAAGCCCTGCTCGGCAAGGTCCTTCATGAGGGAGGACACAAGCTCGCAGTCTCCGTCGGACAGGTAGAACAGCAGGCGCTCGAGGTTGGACGACACGAGGATGTCCATCGAGGGCGAGATGGTCTTGTGGAAGGGTCGCCTGCGGTCATAGGTGCCGGTGGTGATGAAGTCCGTCAGGACGTCGTTGGCGTTGGAGGCGACGATGAGCTTGCGCACGGGCAGGCCCATGAGCTTGGCGTAGTAGCCGGCGAGCACGTCGCCGAAGTTGCCGGTGGGCACGCAGAAGTCGATCGCGTCGCCGCTCTTGAGCTTGCCCGCGGCCACGAGCTGGGCGTAGGCGTCGAAGTAGTAGGTGACCTGCGGGACGAGGCGACCCACGTTGATCGAGTTTGCGCTTGACAGCACGACGTTTTTCTCCGCGAGGCGCTCGCGCAGGGCCGCGTCTGCGAAGATGCGCTTCACCTGGGTCTGGGCGTCGTCGAAGTTGCCTTCGATGGCGCAGACCGCGACGTTCTCGCCGCGCTGGGTGGCCATCTGGAGACGCTGGACGTCGGAGACCTTGCCGTGGGGGTAGAAGACGGTGACGCCGGTGCCGGCAACGTCGGCGAAGCCCTCGAGGGCTGCCTTGCCGGTGTCGCCGCTCGTCGCGGTGACGATCATGACGCCGCGACCGTCACCCTCGCGGGAGACGCGCATGAGCTGCGGGAGCATCTGGAGGGCGATGTCCTTGAAGGCGCTCGTTGGGCCGTGCCACAGCTCGAGCGTCCAATCGTCGCCGCAGGGGACGACGGGCGTTACGGCGGGGGAGTCGAAGTTGGGGCCGTACGCGGCGTCGACGCAGCCGGAAATCTCCTCGGCGGTGAGGTCGTCGAGGAGGTGGCCGAGGACGAGGCGCGCGCGGTCCTGATAGGTGCCGGCGAGCAGGCTCTCGAGCGAAGGCGCGCCCTCGGCGACGTCATCGCGAACGAACAGGCCTCCGTCTGGGGCGATACCCTCGAGAATTGCCTGCTTACTTGTTAAGGATTCGTTTCGCGAGCGTGTGCTGTGGTAGAACGTAGTCACTGCTCTTCTCCTTGCGTGTCGGCGCGTTTGCCCGCGAACCTGTTTCCGCGGGCGCTCAGGACGTTTTCCGCATCATAGCGCGGGGAGTGGCATCCGGGCCGCTCAAAGCCCAGCTGAGACCGTTTGGTAACAGGCGGGTTGCCTGGCGGAGGTTTGGAACGGGGCGCGGAGGCGCTCAGGGATCGACCTTGACGAGGAGTCACATGATCAAGATCACCAAGTTCGGCGGATCGAGCGTCGCAGACGCCGGCCAGTTCAAGAAGGTCAAGCGCATCATCGAGGCTGACGAGGGCCGTCGCTTCGTGGTGGTCTCCGCCGCGGGTAAGCGCGACTCCGAGGACAACAAGATTACTGACCTCCTCTATCTGGTCGACGCGCACCGCACCTATCACGTCGACTGCACCCCGCTTCTCGCGGATATCAAGCAACGCTTCGTCGACATCGCGACCGAGCTTGGCCTCAGCTATCCGATGGCCGAGAAGTTCGACGAGTTCGCCGCGCATATCAAGGAATACTCGACCGAGTACATCGTGAGCCGTGGCGAGTACTTCACCGCCCGACTTATGAGCGAGTACCTGGGCCTTCCGTTCGCGGACGCCGCCGAGTACGTGCGCTTCCACCACGACGGGTCTCTCGACATGGAACGCACCTGCGACCGCATCCATGACCTCGTCGTGCGGGAGGGCAGCTTCGTGCTCCCGGGCTTCTATGGCGCCACGAGCGAGGGAGACATCAAGCTCTTCAGCCGTGGCGGCGGCGACATCACGGGCGCCATCGCGGCTCGTGCCCTCAACGCGGACCTCTACGAGAACTGGACGGACGTCTCGGGCTTCCTCACGGCCGACCCGCGCATCGTCAAGCGCCCGCGCGCCATTCGCCGCATCACCTTCGACGAGATGCACGAGCTCTCCTACATGGGCGCGAGCGTCCTGCACGAGGAGGCGATCTTCCCCGTGCGCGAGGCCAACATCCCCATCGCGATTCTCAACACCAACCACCCGGAGGAGCGCGGCACCATCATCCAGGAGCGCGTCGAGCCCACCGAGGACGACCCCGTCATCACGGGCATCGCCGGCAAGAAGGACTTCCTGACGGTCCACATCGCCAAGGCCAAGATGGGCAGCTCCGTCGGCCTGCTCGCCCGCGCGCTCGCGATCTTCGAGCGCTATGGCGTCTCCGTCGAGCACGTGCCCACGGGCATCGACTCGTTCGGCGTGGTCGTCAACGGCGCTGACGTGCACGACAAGATCTACTCGATCGTGGCCGACATCCAGCGTGAGCTCAAGCCCGACGAGGTCAAGGTCATCGACCACCTCGCCCTCATCAGCGTGGTTGGTCGCAACATGTCCAACCGCCCCGGCACCTCGGGCCGCCTGTTCAACGAACTGGGCGTGAAGGGCATCAACATCCGCCTCATCACCCAGAGCTCCCAGGAGATCAGCATCATCTTCGGTGTGAACGACGCCGACTTCAAGAAGACCATCCGCGCCGTCTATGACGCGTTCCTTGACGAGGAGTAACTCATGGCTGACAAGAAGAACGTAGCGATCCTTGGTGCCACGGGAGCCGTTGGCACGCAGATGCTCGAGTGCCTGGCCGAGCGTGACTTTCCCGTGGGCGAGCTCAAGCTCCTGGCGAGCGCGCGCTCTGCGGGCAAGGTCGTCGAGTGGTGCGGCCGCGAGGTCGTGATCGAGGAGGCGCGTCCGGAGGCCTTCGAGGGCATGGATATCGTCCTCGGCGCCGCGGATGACGACATCGCCAAGGCACTCTTGCCCGAGGCCGTCCGTCGTGGCGCCACGGTGGTGGACAACTCCCACGCCTTCCGCCTCGACGAGGACGTGCCTCTTGTCGTCCCGGAGATCAACCCCCAGGACGTCGCCTGGAACAAGGGCCTCATCTCGAACCCCAACTGCGCCACGATCATCGGCCTCGTCCCCACGTGGCCGCTGCACAAGCTCGGCCACGTCTCGCGTATGATCGTGAGCACGTACCAGGCTGCGAGCGGCGCTGGCGTACCGGGCATGCGCCAGCTCGAGAACGAGCTGGGGGCCATCGGCCGCGGCGAGGAGCTGCCTGAGCCCACCGCGTTCGTCGACCAGCTCGCGAGCAACCTCATTCCGCAGATTGGCTCCGAGAAGTTCGAGGGCTTCACGTCCGAGGAGATGAAGCTGCAGAACGAGGGCCGCAAGATCATGCATCTGCCCGAGCTGCGCTCGCACTCCGAGAGCATCACGCTGGAGTTCGAGGAACCCGTTTCGCTCGAGGACGCCCGCGAGGCCCTGGCCGCGGCTCCGGGCGTGAAGCTCGTCGACGACCTCACCGCTGACGTCGCGCGCGACCGCTACCCGATGCCGCTCTACACGAGCGACCAGGACCTCATCTGGGTCGGTCGCATCCGCCGCGACATCTCCAACCCCGAGCAGGGTCGCGGCATCACCTTCTGGTGCTGCGGCGACCAGATTCGCAAGGGTGCCGCCACCAATGCCGTTCAGGTGGCAGAGCTCCTGCTCTAGGGGCCAGACGGGCGCTCGGGCGCTTTTGGGCGGGGATGGCGTGTCCTGCGCGCTTGCCGCGGGGCCAGCGTTTCTCACCCAGGCCATCATGGCCCTGCCGCCGTGGCACCTGCCTCGCGCTTGCCGCGGGGCCTGCGCGTCTCGTCAAGTGGGGTCGGCCGCTCGAGCTGCGAATGTCTCTTGTCGTAATCGTGGTGTCTTGCGCTAGAATGGGTTGTCCGGCGAGCGAAGCCGGAGTCACGCGCCCTTAGCTCAGCTGGATAGAGCACCGGACTTCTAATCCGACGGTCGAGCGTTCGAATCGCTCAGGGCGCACCATGAGTTGTCGGGGCCAGGGGGCAATTTGTTCCCTGGCCTCTTTGATTTTTGATTTTCTTTTTTGGGTGAGTCGATGAGAAATCCCTGGTCACAAGCCTGGACAACGTTAATTTCGACATAACTTCAAAGAAATCTAAAAAATCCCCTTGCATGGATCGGATGTGGTGTGCATAATAGACGAGCTGCTTCAAGAGGTGGCCAGATGGTGGGTGTAGCTCAGTTGGCAGAGCGACGGACCGTGGCTCCGTAGGTCGAGGGTTCGAGCCCCTTCACCCACCCCATCTTAGACAAGCACGGACCGTTAGCTCAGCTGGTAGAGCAGGGGACTCTTAATCCCAAGGTCCAGGGTTCGAGTCCCTGACGGTCCACCATGTACTTCCGCTTGCACTCGCCAGGGTGTAAGATACATAGCACGGACCGTTAGCTCAGCTGGTAGAGCAGGGGACTCTTAATCCCAAGGTCCAGGGTTCGAGTCCCTGACGGTCCACCATTGCATGCAAGGCCCCGGTAATCCCGGGGCCTTTTGCTGTTTCTGGCTGCTGCGTTGCGATGCGGCGCCGGGGTTTGGCTGCTGCGTTGCGATGTGTCCCTGGGTTCGCGCCGCTGTGCCGCGATGCGGCCCTGGGCTTGCTCTGCTGCGTCGCGATGCGGCCCTGGGCTTGCTCTGCTGCGTTGCGATGCGGCCCTGGGCTCGCTCTGCTGCGTCGCGATGCGGCCCTATTACCACGAGCGCGCCTTGGATGCATATGGCTCGCCTGGTTTTGCAAACAGTCCGGACTGCCATGTGTTTTGCTCCTGCTAACGCTTGTGAGATTTGGTATATCTTTTTGCAAATCGGTTACATCTATTTGCGAGCTGGCACGCACGTGAGTACCATGCTTCCGGTACAAATGACATCGGCCGGCGGGGGCTGGCCGGGAGAGGGGAGACCCAATGGCACTGCTCGACAATGACCACGTGATTCTTGATTGCGCCGCCACCGCTCGTGACGAGGCTCTTGACCTTGCCGCGCAGAAGGCAGCCGAGCTCGGCGTTGGCGCGGACGCGTCCACGCTCGCAGAGGCCCTCAAGGCGCGCGAGGCCGAGGGTTCCACGGGCATGGCGGGAGGCTTCGCCATTCCTCACTGCAAGTGCGCTGAGGTCACAGATCCCTGCATCGTCGTCCTCCGCTTCGCCGAGCCCGTCGAGTGGGAGACCATGGACAAGGCTCCCGTCAAGGTCGCCGTCGCCCTGTTCATCCCCGATGGCGAGCGTGGCACCGAGCACCTTCGCATCCTCTCGAAGCTTGCCGTCATGGTTTCGGATGCCAACTTCTGCTCCTCCGTCTTTGACGCCGCGGAGGCCTCCCAGATCGTCGACGCGATCAACGCCGGCCTCGAGCAGTAGGGAGATTTCTCGTCGCACGGCGGTACGTCGGGCCGTGCCAAAAGAGTCCCTTACTTCTTGTCGGGTTCGTCCTCCGCGCTGAGGCGCCCGATGGCTAGATTTTTGCTAAAACCCAGCATATGGCCATTAAACGGAGGTCAACTTTTTGGCTGAGTGGCTCCTGAAAGCACTGTCGGGGGCCCTTTCGTGTGTCATACTGGAGTCTGCGAAAAACTGAGGAAGGAGCGCCCCTTGATTTACACCGTTACCTTCAACCCTGCCGTCGACTACGTGATGCACCCCACGACGCTCGACATGGGCTTCACCAACCGTTCCACGAGCGAAGAGGTTCGTTGTGGCGGTAACGGCATCAATGTCTCCAGCATCCTGAACGAGCTCAACGTTGACACCATCTGCCTCGGCATCATCGCCGGCTTCACTGGTGACTACATTCTCGAGACCCTTCAGAGCGCGGGCGTCACGTGCAACTTCGTGCGCCTCGAGAAGGGCTTCACGCGCATCAACGTCAAGCTCAACGGCATCGTGATGACCATCATCAACGGCATGGGCCCCAAGATCCCGAACGACAAGGTCGATGAGATGTTTGGCCGCCTTGACCGCATCAAGGCCGGTGACACCCTCGTCCTCACGGGTTCCATCCCCAAGTGCCTGCCTGATGACATGTACCAGATCATCATGACCCGCCTCGCCGGCCGCGGCATCCGCTTCGTCGTCGACGCTCCGGGCACGCTTCTGCTCCAGTCCCTCGAGTCGAAGCCCTTCATGATCAAGCCCAACCACCACGAGCTCGGCAAGCTCTTCGACGTCTCCCCGGAGACCCCGGAGGAGTGCCTGCCCTACGCGCGCCTGCTCCACGAGCGCGGCGCCCAGAACGTCGTTGTCTCCTGCGGTGGCGAGGGCTCTGCGCTCGTCGCGGCTGACGGCAGCGAGTACATCACCAAGTGTCCGCCGTGCCGTCTCGTGAACGCCACGGGCTCCGGTGACTCGATGGTCGCCGGCTTCCTCGCGAGCCTCGACGCCGGCAAGTCCTATCAGGACGCCCTCAACTTCGCGAGCGCCTGCGGTTCCGCCACCGCTGCTAGCAAGGGCCTCGCCCAGCGCTCGACCATCGATAAGTTCTATGATAGCCTCACCAAGATCATGGACGAGGAGCTCGCCAAGAAGGCCACTGCTTCTAAGGAGAAGAAGCCGGCCAAGGAGGCAAAGCCTGAGGCCAAGGAGGCAAAGGAAGCCAAGGACGCAGAGTAGCCGTTTGTCGCAGATTCGATGGTGTTGACGAACGGAAGCGTTCTGGTTGGGTATTTAGGTTCCAGCGTGCTCATGGTCTGCTAGACTCGACCTAAGCACGTGGATGAGTCGCGGGGGTATCCGTCGGCTCATAGTGTTTATGGGGTAGGGCTCGCAAGGGCCATAAAGAAAAAAGAGGAGTTCAGCATGGTTTCCGAGAAGGTTACGCTCATCAATCCGCAGGGTCTTCACATGCGTCCGGCCGGCACCTTTGCCTCCGCCATGGGCAAGTTCGCCAGCACCGTGACCATCGTTGCCGATGGCAAGGAGACCAACGGCAAGTCGCCGATGGCCCTCATGGCCGCTGGCCTTTCCTGCGGCACCGAGATTGAGATCAAGTGCGATGGCGCTGACGAGGCTGACGCTCTCGCCGCCGCCGTCGAGCTCGTCAAGAGCGGCATCGGCGAGTAGTATCGCCTTTGGGGCCTTGGCCCCGTGCCACAAATGGCGTGTTAAGGAGGGCGGCGCACTGCGCTGACCCTCCTTTCTATTGCTACTTAGGGTACTTAGATTCAGGGGGGATTCATGTACAAGGGTGTTAACGCGTCTGACGGTATCGGCATCGGCTCTGCCCAGGTTGCCGTCGAGCCGGATCTGTCCTACGTTCCGGCCACGCACCAGGACACTGACGAGGAGGAGCGCGCCCGCTATCAGGCCGCCCTCGATGCCTTCTGCGTCAAGACGCAGGCTCAGGCTGACCGCATGAAGGTTACGGTCGGCGAGAAGGAGGCCGAGATCATGGTGGGTCACATCACCATGGCCAACGACCCCTTCATGATCGATGAGGTCAACAACCGCATCAACGACGGCAAGTGCGCCGAGCAGGCCATCGACGAGGTCTGCGACATGTTCTACGCCATGTTCGACGCCTCTGAGGAGCAGCTCATTCGCGAGCGCTGCGCTGACGTCCAGGACATCCGCACCGGCATCCTCGCCGAGCTTCTCGGCAAGGAGCTCGTCGACCTCTCCGTCCTTCCCAAGGACTCCATCGTCGTCGTGCACGACCTCACGCCGTCCATGACCGCCACGATCGACAAGGAGAACGTCGTCGGCATCGTGACCGAGGTCGGCGGCCGCACCTCCCACTCCGCCATCATCGCCCGCGCCCTCGAGATTCCGGCCGTCCTGTCGCTCGAGAACGC
>ERZ1034980.1920-NODE-1920-length-11762-cov-3.868626_pt1 | contig 11762 bp, 12 predicted proteins | sample MGYA00520622_ERZ1034980 | MGnify/ENA primary metagenome ERZ1034980 (study PRJEB33766, sample SAMN09781791) | gut metagenome | biome: gut microbiome | host: Homo sapiens | place: Madagascar | study: EMG produced TPA metagenomics assembly of the PRJNA485056 data... | reverse complement strand
AGATTGGCTATGACTATATAATACGAGGAGAGCTCATATGGAGAGGATAATGGCGGTGGCAGCGCCGGAATTAAAATACGCCGAAAGGCTCTGCAGCTATATAAACAGGAAAAATGCGCTCAAGCTCTTAGCGGTACCCTTTAACGATATTTCGGAGCTTAAGAGCTATTCGGAAAGGCACAGGATAGAGCTATTGTTAGCCGATGAATCATATCTTGGACCTTATAAGGATCATAAGGAAGAGGGGAGGTACGGGGAGAAAAAAATTCTCATAACGGATATAGACGCATCCGTGAGGATGTACCTTACCTCGGAGACAGTGACGGGCTTAAGAGAGGACAGGGCAGGCTACGGGACTGAAAGCATGGAGATATTTATACCAAAATATCAGCCGGCAGAGGGGATAATACGCTCGGTACTTGATAATGCGGATGGTATAGAAGCGGTCAGGATAGTGGAGGAGATGGAAAGGATGGTGCATGTGATAAGCGTGTACAGTCCTGTCGCAAGGTGTGGAAAATCCTCCTTTGCTCTTGCTTACTGCCGCGAGCTTGCAAGGAAAAACAGGGTCCTGTACTTAAATCTTGAGGAATTTACCGGAGTATATGAGCTTGCGGGAGGTACGAGGAGCGACGGCCTTTCCGAGGCCATGTACCTGATGAAGCAGGGAAAGCTCGATACGGCGGGGATAAGGGATCTTACCGATAACATATCGGGATTTGACTGGATACGTCCGGTAAATGACCCGGATGATCTGAGGGCGTTAAGCGGCGAGGATTATGCATCTCTAATAAATGAGATAATAAAACATTCCGACTATGAGTACATAGTCGTGGACATGAACCGCTATGCCGGACAGGCGGACGCGGTCTTAAGCATATCGGATGCGGTATACATGCCGTCAAGCGGTGACAGGCTGTCGATAAGTAAGAGGGATGCTTTTTATGAGTACCTGAAAAAGGAAAAGGGAGATGAATGGGTGAAAAGAGTAAGCTGCCTTGAGCTCCCTGATCCATGGAAAACAGAAATAAAGGGACCTTATCCGGATATCCTGATGTATGGGGAAATGGGAGATCTTGTAAGAAGGCTTGGAGGAGTCTGAGTTATGGATGCTAATACAGAGGAAAGGCTGTTTGGAGAGATAAGGGAGCAGGTCATGGCAGATCTCGGGAGCGGAGCGTTTACATCGGATAACGAAGCTGCCGAGGCCATAGACAGGGCCATAAAAGACAGGGCTTACGGGCTCAGGCTGACTTTGACGGAACGGCTCAGGCTTAAAAAAAGGATCTTTGACAGCATGAAAAAGCTGGACGTGCTGCAGGAGCTTCTGGAGGACAGGCACGTTACGGAGATCATGATAAACAGCCATGAGGAGATATTCATGGAAAGGGACGGGCGCATGGAGAGATGGACCGGCTCCTTTGAAAGCCGGGAAAAGCTCGAGGACATGATACAGCAGATAGTGAGCCGTATAAACCGCAGAGTAAACACATCGGTGCCCATTGCTGACGCAAGGCTTCCGGACGGTTCAAGGGTACATATAGTACTGCCGCCTGTAGCGTTAAAGGGACCTACCATCACCATAAGGAAATTTCCGGAGGTCATAGAGATGGATAAGATGATACGGTACGGCACTGTGACACATGAGGCGGCGGCATTTCTTAAAAAACTTGTTGCGGCCGGCTATAACATTTTTATCTCCGGAGGCACCGGTTCCGGCAAGTCAACGTTCCTTAACGCTCTTACCCAGTACATACCGCCGGACGAAAGGATAATAACCATAGAGGATTCCGCCGAGCTTAAGATCAGGCACATACCAAACCTTGTCAGCCTTGAGACCAGGGACGCCAATTTTGAGGGAGAAGGGGAAATAAGTATGGCAATGCTGATAAGGGCAGCCTTAAGAATGAGGCCGGACAGGATAATCGTGGGGGAGGTAAGAGGCGCGGAGGCCCTTGACATGCTGACGGCCATGAATACAGGCCATGACGGCTCGCTTTCCACGGGACACGCCAATTCCACGGAGGATATGCTGACCAGGCTTGAGTCAATGGTGCTTATGGCGGCGGAGCTGCCGCTGAAGGCCATAAGGGATCAGATATCCGCAGGGATCGACATAATGGTGCATCTTTCGAGGATGCCGGATAAGAGCAGGAAGGTAATGGAGATATCCGAAGTGGAGGGGATCGCGGATGAAAGGATCAGGCTTAATAAAATATTTGAATATGATCACAGGGAAAGATCACTTAAAAGGAAGGGTGAGCTCAAAAACAGGGAAAAGCTCGCGAAAGCAGGGAAATGATGAAAAAACGGATTACAGGATCTACAGGCTGACGGCGCGGGACAGGATAAGGGAAGGCGCAGTGGGAGCCGGGATCTTCCTTGCTGCAGCTTACACCTTTTATAGGAGTCTGGGATTAAGCCTCATACTGATGCCTGTGGGAGCGTTGATATTTCCGGTATTGCGCAAAGGTGCCCTTAAGGAAAAACGGGACTGGAGGATGCGGCTGGAATTCAGGGAAGCCATATGGCTCATGAGCGGCTTTATGAGCGCCGGGATGTCTCCGGAAAATGCTCTGATGAAAACGATACCCGAGCTTGAGGGGATGTTCGGAGCAGTTTCTGTGACCGTAAGGGAGTTTAAAAGGATGGCGGAGGGCATAAGGATGAATGTGCCCATGGAAAAGCTCCTGATGGATTATGCATTAAGGAGCGGGATAGACGATATAAGAAATTTTGCCGAGGTATTTGCCATAGTGAAAAGAAACGGTGGAAACATGAGAGAGATAGTGGAGAAAACTACTGATGTGATCAGGGACAAGATGACGGTGGCTGAGGAGATCATGAACATGACAGCTTCAAGGCGGTACGAGCAGAACATCATGAACCTGCTGCCCTTTGTCCTGATCCTGTATATAGATATATCCTCCGGGGATTATCTGAATATTATGTACGAAAGTCCCGCCGGAAGGATAGTGATGACATTCTGTCTGATCCTTCTGTGCGTTTCATATATATTGTCGCAGAAGATACTGAATATCAGGGTTTAGCATGAGTAAGGAAAGAAAAGGCGTACGGCGGAAGCTTGGGAAAGAAGTAAGACCGGGTTTTCCGTGTCTTACTAAGGAGCAGCTTTTGTGTATTGTGACAGCGGTGTTTTTAGCGGCGCTCAGCCTCATATCTTCAGGCGGAGATGGAGTATTAAAGGACGGGAACGCCATATTGAGAGACGGGCCCGGAGGGATCGAAAGGCACTATGAGCTTAAGGTCGGAGGTATATCAGATTCATATGTGCCTGTAAGCTTCACTGTCTCACCCAGGGAATATACCGAAAAAGAGGCGGCGGAGCTGTTTGACGGGCTGATGGATAAGATCGCGGTGTACATTGTCGGCAGCAATGAAGATTTGGACAGCATAGACACGGATCTTAATTTTCCATCATCCGTAGACGGATACGACGGGGTCAGGATCAGCTGGTATCCTGAGGATACTTCCCTCATAGGTTATGACGGTACTGTCAATAATCTGAAGCTTGAGGAGCCCGAGGAGACATACATTAAAGTCGTGCTTAAAACCGGAGAGTACAGTGAGGAATATGTGCTGCCGGTACGGGTCATTCCGGCAGGGACCGCAACTGCGGCTGAAAAAAGAAAAAAGATAGAGGATCTGATACAGTCAGCCGATTTGGAACAGGTCAGGAATGAGAGCTTGGAGCTGCCCGGAGAATTAAACGGGACTGCGATAAGCTATGCGGAACCGCGGGACAGGACCTGGGCCGGCATACTCGCCGGAGGAGCTTTTGCGGCAGTTCTTTTGGGCCTTAAACCGAAACAGGACATGCTTAAGAAGAAAAAGCAAAGAGACCTGGAGCTTATCATGGATTACCCGGATATGGTATCAAAGCTGATAGTGTATATGGGAGCGGGGCTTACCGTCAGGAATGCCTGGATAAAGATCACTGAAGATTATAAAAGGGACCTTGAGTCCGGGCATTCGGGCAGGCGGGAGGTGTATGAGGAAATGAGCCTTGCGGCAGCGGATATTTCAAAGGGAGTGCCGGAAATCAGGGCTTACGGAGAATTTGCAAGAAGGTGCTCAAACAAAAGCTACATGAAGCTTATCTCAATTTTGGAACAGAACTTGAGGACCGGGGACCGGGGTTCGGAAAACGCCCTGCAGCTTGAGATGCAGGAGGCCTTTGAACAGAGGAAGAATATGGCGAAAAGACAGGGTGAGGAGGCCGTGACAAAGCTCATGCTTCCCCTCGGACTCTCACTGGTCGCCGTGCTGATAATAACCGCTGTCCCGGCCATGCTCACGATGATCTAAGAGAAAAACAAAAAGGAGGAAAAATGAAAACATTATACGCAGGTCTTAAAAGGTTTATCAGTGATGAGAGCGGAGTAGGTGTAATAGAGGTGGTACTGATACTGGTGGTACTTATAGGTCTTGTGGCGGTGTTTAAGACTCAGATTAATGAACTGCTGACGAAGATATTCTCAAGCATCACCACCATGTCCAACGACATTTTATAAATGAAGGATTTAAAGGCTGAGCTCAGCGTATTCTTTGCCCTTACCACCGCCATAATATTTGCCGTTTTTCTGTGCGTGCTGGAATCAGCCAGGATGAACGCGGCAAGATTACATCTTACCATAGCCGTAAACTCCTCTATGGAGTCATTGTTCTCCCAGTATCATAAAAAGCTCTGGGAGGAATACAGGCTGCTGGGCCTTGAGCATTACTCCGAAAGGCAGCTGACGGACGAGATGGCAGGATTTCTGACTCCGTACCTTGATACTGAAAGCTGGATGCCGATGAAACTTAAAAGTATTGAACCGGAGGAGATAAAACTGCTTACGGACGATGAGGGGGAGATATTTGAAAATGAGGTCCTGGACTATATGAAATACGGTATAGCCGCATCGATATGGGAGTTTACGGACATTGAGCTATTCAGCGGCGGATTAAGGGAAGGTACTGCCGTGGAGGAGATATCGGATCTTTATGACGGCCATGCAAAAGAGGCGGCAGAGATAGAAAGTACCATGGAGGATATCGATACGCTGCTCACCGGCATATCGGAAAATCATAAGGAGGCGGTTTTAAGGGCCGAGGCTTGCGACGGCCGGGGCTTTATAAGCCGTGCAGAGGATGTGATCAGGATTCTTAAGGACGTGCCTGGATATGTTGAAAAATATGAAAAACAGGCGGACAGGCTTATGGAAGGACTGAAGGCTTCGGCTGAAAGTCTTGAGGAAAGGAAGAAAGCCGGGGATATCAGCGCTTCAACGTATGAGCTTCTTATGACAGATATAAGGGAGTATGAAAGCTATGTTTCAGCCGACGGAGAACGGCGGCTCAGGATAAGCGGCTTTAAGGAAAGGGCGGTCCCGGATGCGGAGTTTTTTGAGGATCTGATAAATGAGGCTGAGGAGATCATGGATTACATAGCCGAATGGGAGCCGGCGGACGAAGACGACGAGCTCGATGAGGAAGCGCTGTGGAGTCCTGTGGTGAGCGCGCTTAACGGATACGATCCAATGACGATGGGCGTTTCCTTCGGTATCGCTGATAAGGAAAAAATGGGAAAGTTAGAAAGCCTTAAGGAGCTGTTTTCAGGAGATCTTTTAGGCCTTGTGCTGCCTCAGGGTGCAGAGATAAGCGATGAGGTATTAAAGCTTGAGGAGTCACCGGGCTTAAACCTTGCTCCGGCAGAAAACATCGACAGGCTTTCGGTCATCGACAGCGTATATCTGGCTGAATACATGAGTTCATTTACCGGGTATTTTGGCAGGGGGATATACGATGACAGCAGTATAAAGGGTTCGGGAAGGCTGGAGCAGGAATATATCATTTTTGGAAGGCAGAACGACAGGGATAATCTTAAAGCGGCGGTAAAGAGGCTTACTCTCATGAGGGGAGGGCTCAATCTCATATATCTGTACTCCGATGCCGATAGAAGGAACGAAGCGAGATCGCTGGCCCTCATGGTGACAGGGGCCGCCGGCTTTACGCCTCTTGCGGCCGTTGTGACATTTCTGATAATGAGCCTCTGGGCGAGCGGGCAGGCCGTTATGGATGTTAAAAGCCTGCTTGCAGGAGGGAAAGTCCCTTTTATCCATAACAGGGATACCTTTGATCTTACATTGGAGGGACTCCTTGATATGTCAGGCGGACAGACGGCTAATGGCGCTGATACCGCGGGAGGAGCGCAAGTCTCAGATAAAGGGCTGCAATATAAGGACTACCTTAAGATATTCCTGTTTTTTGATATGGGAAGCACATTTGAATACAGGTGCATGGATATCATACAGATGAATTTAAAGACGGCACAGGAGGATTTTCAGATGGACAGGCTTGCCTGTTCAATGAAAGCAAGGGCAGCGGTGGACAGCAGACATGTATTTTCGGAGACCTGGATAGCAAAGGCCTTTGGAGGAGACGAGGAGTCTGGTTACGGAATGTCTGCTTCAACATATTACGGTTATTGAGCATAAGGAAAGGAGGGAAGCCATGCCGTTTCTGCCAGGCTCAAAACTACCTCAACTTTTACAGACGGAGCAGACTTTTAAGTCGAAAGCAACAATTTATACACATACAGGAAAGGAATGTGACCGGAAAGAGAACTCGCCCCAAAAATTCTTAAACTTATCAAAAAATTCTAAAGGGCAGAGACGGCATGGCTTCCCTTTTTTCAAGCCTGTCCCGGGCGGGGCCGGCTGGCACGGCATAAAAGCAAGCCTTACCCTCGAGGCGGCGATAGCTCTGCCGGTGATGATATTCGCCTTATACCTGCTTATGTTTCCGATCAAGGTCATGGACGCCGAAAGAAGGCTGCAGAACAGCATGGAGGCTGCGGCGGAAAAGCTGAGCCTCGCTGAATATATAAGGACGGTGGGAGAAGGCCTGATAAACACGGACAGTGAATACATGGATACAGTGGATGGGGTGATATCAGGAGTTGAGCAGGGAGCAGCCGCAGCTTATGTACTTGCCTCCTGTGACAGCAGATATCTCAAAGGAGCCATGCTCTCGCCGGAAACTGCCATACTGTCTGAGGAAGAAGGCGAAGATCCGGCAATGATAACGATAGAGGTCTTATACAGGCCGGACATGCCGGTCAGGCTTTTTGATCTGATCCCCGCAGAAAAAAGCCTTGTGGTCAATAAAAGAGCCTGGGTGGGATCAGAGGGAGGACGGGGACGGGATAAGTATTCGGAAAATGCGGGAGAAGACGGAGACGGAGCCCCCGATCGTGACAGAACGGTTTATCTTGGAAAAACGAGCAGCGAGGTCTACCATATGGATCCGAACTGCCATTATCTCAGCAACAGGCTTAAGAGCATAGATGCGGCGGATATAGACGGCATAAGAAACGCGGGAGGCGGGAAATACCATGCCTGTTCATCCTGTAAGCCTGACGGCAAAGGAACGGTATATTACATGGAAAACGGCACGGCATATCACGGGGACATGAACTGTAAGGCCATAACAGCGTATGTACACACGGAGAAATTAGGGGACTGTATGGACAGGGGGATGAGGCCATGCTCTTACTGCGGGAAGTGATATTTTACATATATGGTTTCATATCGGCATTTGAAGACATTAAACACAGAAGCATATGCGTTTTATCGGGCGGCGTTGCTTTTGCGGTTGGAACAGCCCTGTTTTTTATTACGGGAGGAAAGGCGGCGGATTATCTTCTATCGCTTATACCGGGTGCGCTTATATTGATCATGTCTGTCCTAAGCCGGGGCAGGATAGGCCTTGGCGATGCCATGTTCATAATTGTCTCGGGAGTGTTTATGGGAGTGAGAAAAACGGTCTGTATTGCCATAGCGGCGTGGTTCGTCTGTGCGTTTATAGGACTTTTTGCCTGCTTATGGAGATTTGCGTCAGACAGGGTTAAAACGATGTCCCTTCCCTTTGTCACGGTGTTTTTTCTGGTCATGGCAGCAGATAAGGCGGCAGGCTTTTTTATGTAACAGACAGTGCAGATCAGGTCTATGGGTTTATTTTTTCGTAAATATAAAAGGTATGCAGATATGAAAAAATGTGTATTAAAGGCAAGCTTTACCGTAGAGGCTGCCATAGTAATGCCGATAGTATTCATAACGATAGCCCTGCTCATCAGGGCTGATATAAGACTGCATGATATGGCGGTGGGAAGCCTTGCGGCAAACGAAGCGGCAGAGATATATGAAAAAAGGACTGAGGATATGGATGCGGAATATGTCGAGGAATATGAAAATGAAAGGCTTAGCGGTCTGTTTTCGGAAACTGGATACAGACTTAAGCTTGAGGATGATGGAGAGGGAAGCAGCGTGACAGTTTCCGTTGGCAATGTTGAACTGAAATATACGGGAAATGCTTACAGGCCGGAAAAATTAATGAGAAAGCTTACTATAATAGAAGAGGTGGCGGATGATCGGTGAAATATCAATACTGACTGAGGGACCGGGGAGATTTTTAAGCATAGGAATAAAGGATGCAGCTGAAGACTGCATGGAGCTCAGAATGATGAGGTCCATATATGACAGTATGATCATCAGGCCGTCGCTGTCTGAATATAAGGGCGGTCTCGGGCTGAACTATGATGTAACGGACTGTATCAGCCTTGAGGAATATATGGATTCCGATAAGCTTAGCGGAGAGGATATATATTCATTTATGCTGGCCTTAAACAGGGCTGCCGGGATAATGGCAGGATACCTTATGGGAGAGGAAAACCTCCTTTTGGATAAAAGATATATTTTTATCGACAGGATAGATAATACGCTGAGGTTCTGCCCCATACCTGATGCAGGGAGGGACGAAAGTTTAACGCCGGACAGGGAGGCGCCTCATGAGCAGGGAACAGGTTCCATGTTTACAGGACTTCTTGCCGCCCTTACGGCACATGTGGATTTAAATGACCCTGCCGCATTAAGGATGTGTGCCGTGATGCTTAAGGAGGCCGAAAAGGCGGAATGCCGCATATATGATCTTATGAATGTTCTTATGGCAGAGCGAAAAAACCGGGAGACGGCGGGAGAGCAGACAGGCTTTAAAAAACCGTTGACCTGGGCAAAATCTGCGGCTGTAAACGATACCAGGACCGCTAAGGACAGCGGTGAAACGGAAAATCCTGAAACGGCACAGACAGAATACAGATCAGGCCTTAAACTTAAGGATCTTGATGAAATAAGACTGGATCCGGAAAAAGAATTTATGGAGGATAGTCATGGTTTGGAATCATATGAAACCTCCGAAAATGAGACGGAAACTATTGTGGATGAAGGTGATGCGGAAAATGCAGAAAGGCCGCGAACTGAAAAGGGAAGTATCAGGGCTGCTGCCGTAAGGATACTTATGACTCAGGCTATAATGGCCGTGGCTTTGGCAGCAGTATATGTGCTTAAGGGAATGGATACGGTGGTGAGGATACTTCCTCTATATGCGATACTTTCGGCCTGTACGGCGCTGTATTTTACGATAGATCTCCTGATGGCAAAGAGGCAGAGATAAGAACGTCGGAAGCAGACACAGAGCCGATATGACAGCAAAGAAACTTGCAAAGGCTCTTGGCTGCTCTGAACGTACTGTAAGATACATAAGAGCAGATTTGCGGAAGTCAGACATCGGGGAGACTTGAGCATCTCTTCTCAGTTGATAGCCAAAGGCCTCTATGTTAATATATCAGTCAGAAAGCACCTATGACAGAGTGGATGTCTCCTAAACTCCGTAAGCATAAGTCTTGCGAGAATAATTAGGAGGTGGTGCAGATGACGGATTATGAAATGATAATGGTCGTCCTTGGTATCCTTGGACTTCTTGTCTCCTTCGGTGTCCTGCTCGTCGCACTTTTTACCTTTCTCGATAAGAAAGATAAAAAATAATCCCACCCTGTCTGGCTCACAGGGTGGGAAGCGTCCGTAAGGACATTCCATTTACTGTTGAGGCATCCACTTTTGGAGTGGGTGCTTTCTTTGTATCTATATTATAAACAATGTGGCTTCCGATTTCAAGATGTAATGATATTGGGGACAAGCCCCACAAAAAAAGTCCAAAAGCCTTAAAATAAAGGATTTTGGACCATCTTAGATGTAAAGGCGACAACCGGATTTGAACCGGTGATCAAGGTGTTGCAGACCTACGCCTTACCACTTGGCTATGTCGCCATCTGATAGCCTGTTTATTATACAATAGCATATTTGAAAGGTCAAGGGGTGATTTTCTGAGGTATGGCGGGTGCTTGAAGCATCATGATGCTGATGATATAATGTCTGACGTTTGACGTTTAACACAACAGGAGTCCCAGCCATGGATATCTTAAAGGATGATATAAAGAAACTTTTCGGACATTACCTGATCGCCTCCGTGGGCAGCGCCTTAGTGGTATCGGTATACAGCTTTGTGGATACCATAGCCGTCGGCCAGTCGGTAGGGCCAATGGGCGCCGCTGCAATAGCCGCCATCAATCCCATCTTCGCGCTTATGGTATTTTTAGCAGTGCTCTGCGGAGTCGGCGGAGCGGTTCCTATGAGCGTGGCAAGGGGAGAGGGTAGAGAGGAAAAGGCTCACGCCATGTTCACGGCGGCGGTTATTCTGATGGCCGTAATAGGTATTTCTACATGGATACTGGTCTGGATATTCCACAGACCGATATTTACGCTGTTTGGAGCAAATGAGGAGATCATGCCTTATGTCCTGGATTACGGCATGTATATCATCTACTTTTTCCCTACATTTATGGCATCCACATTTTTAAGCGCCTTTTTGAGAAATGACGGGGCGCCGGGTCTTGCCATGAAGGCCGTGGTCATAGGAGGGATCCTTAACATATTCGGGGACTGGTTTTTATGTTTTCCGATGAATATGGGCATGAAGGGAGCGGCAATAGCTACGGTGGCTGGATCAAGCCTTCAGGTTATCATCATGCTGATACATTTTTTCAGTCCTGCCTGCGGGCTTAAGCTTGTAATGCTAAAAAGTCCTTTAAAGGCATTTAAGAGGATACTTATCATAGGCTTTGGCTCGGGAGTCCTGGATCTTGGAACAGTGGCCCTTTCCATAGTCATAAATAATCAGATAATGAGGTATGGCTCAGTTGCAGCATTGTCCATTTATGGAGTCGTAGGAACTATAGGCCAGCTCTGTCAGGCGGTATTCAGAGGAGTCGGACAGGCGCTTCAGCCCATCGCGTCCCTTAATTTCGGAGCCGGCAAGCGTGACAGGATAAGAGCTGCTTATCATATGTCAGTCATTGCGACAGTGATCATAAGCGTGGTAATCACCGTCACGGGAGAACTGTTTCCGATAGAGATTACAAAGCTATTTATTGCGGCAACTCCTGAGGTGCTCAGGGAGGCCCCGATGATATACCGTATTTATTTTACGGCATTTTTATTCATGGGCATAAATGTGCTTTCCACCTACTATCTGCAGTCAGTAATGAGGGAAAGGGAGTCCATGGTCGTGGCAATGTCAAGGAGCGTTGTAATAAGCGGAGCCCTGCTTATCCTGCTGCCCGTATTTTTCGGGCTTAACGGGGTCTTTGCGGCAATCCCTGCCGCCGAGCTTATAGTAATGATGATAGCCCTGCACTGCAATAAAGGGGCTTTGGATTAATGTGGGTGTAAGTCTAAAAAATTGTTGACAAAACAGTCAATAAAATGTAAAATATCCATGCTGTCGGTTGGATCAGTTCCATAAGGCACGAGCCTCGGTAGCTCAGTTGGTAGAGCAATGGACTGAAAATCCATGTGTCGCCAGTT
>ERZ1034980.1908-NODE-1908-length-11851-cov-28.613344_pt1 | contig 11851 bp, 27 predicted proteins | sample MGYA00520622_ERZ1034980 | MGnify/ENA primary metagenome ERZ1034980 (study PRJEB33766, sample SAMN09781791) | gut metagenome | biome: gut microbiome | host: Homo sapiens | place: Madagascar | study: EMG produced TPA metagenomics assembly of the PRJNA485056 data... | reverse complement strand
TAGGCCACCGGCACCCAAATGGCCGCAGCCACCAGAGCGCCCAGCAGGCCGCCGAAAATGCTGCCCCAGTTGACGCGGCGCAGGGTGTGGGTTACAATGTCCATAGTGCCACGCCGCTCAGGTTTGGCACCCTTCAGGTCGTCCCGGGTTGCAGCCGGGGCGGCCTTTTTGATTGTGATGTAATACTCAGTCATGCTTTGTCCTCCTCACTCCGCCCACATCGCCAGCAGCCAGGTCCCCAGCATGAGCACAGCCGCCGGGACGATATGCGGCTTTTCATCGGCCGCCACGCAAGCGGCCACGTACCATATCAGCGCTGCCAGCCCCAACCAGGGAAGCAGGCTCAGCAAAACCCTCATCGTGCCAGCGCCTCCTTGGCCTGCGCCAGGGTGGTGAGTTCTCGACCATTGTCGAGTGCCTTGCTGACGGCCTCAAATGCGGCCGCCCGCTCCTGGTACCACTTGGCCACCCGGGCCGCGCTGTCGCGATCGGACATCGGCAGGTGACAGTTTTTTGCGTAGCGCTTGGCAGATTCGGCGTTTTCCGCCATCTGGTCCTGGGCCACCGCACAGGCGGCCTGCAAGATTATCACATCGTGAATGCTCAATTCATACAGCATGAGCTTCCTCCTTACTCTTCAAAACTTTAGCAAATCTGCCGGGCCAGCGCCGTTGCGGGGATTCTTTTTCCCCGCCCAGAGCCAATCCATCCGGCCAGCTTCGTGACCTTCCGGTTGCCGTGCGGGTCGCTCCCGTAGACAATCCGGGCCGCTTCTTCAACGGTCACAAGCTCGCCTGACGCTTCGCGCCGCACACGTTCCAGAGCATCACGGTAGCCTTCCCGCTCTCTGCTCATAGCCCACCGCCTCCTTCATCTCGCGGACGCTGACACCGTACAGGTCAGCCAGCTTTTTGAGGTTTTGCAGTCGCGGGCAAGCTCTGCCACGCTCCCAGCGGTTAATGGTGGGCGGCGTAAGCCCCAGCCGGGCCGCAAGGCTGCACTGGCTGTACCCCGCATTTTCCCGCAGTTCCCGCAGCCGGTTCATATTCATTCAGTCCACCTCCTTCAGCTCCACGTCCTGAGCCTGCAAACGGCCAGCAAGCTCGCGCTGCAGCTTCTCCAACGCGCCGTCCAAAACGGCCGCCGCCGTTTCGTCCTGCCGCTTCACAGCGTTTTGGTACGCCGCGAAAACGAGGCTATTGACCGTCGTAAGCTCGACGGTGCTAAGCAAAATCGGCAAATCCATGTGCGTTCCCCTCCTTTTTTAGATGTCTAAGATGTACGCCGGGCCGCTCGCCTTCGCAGGTACGGCGGTCACGGTTCCGGTCCGGTGGCACTCTTTGGCCCAGCGCTTGCCGTGCCAAATCGCCTGCGATTCTGTTTTGTACCGCTTCTCGTCCCCCAAAACCGGGAGGGACGCGCCTTTGTGGGCGGCGGTGTCCGCCGCATCCGGGGTAAAGTGCCACCAAAATGCCATTCTGCTCACTCCTTTGCTTCGCTGATCTGCTTTCCGGCCAGCCGATTCACAAAGTAAACTTGTCCCTTGCCGGTGACTTTGGGCGTTTTGCTAATGCTCGTGTGCCCGTCGCTGTGGCAGATGGTGGTTTCTTTTACTTCCATCAGCCCTTGCTCAATTGCCCGCTGCGTGGGCATATTGCGGTCAGTGGCCTTGCGCCGAATCAAAAAGCCGTTGTTGCGCATCCACTCGAACAGGCGTTGCTGGCCCATATCCTCAACGCCATTCTGCCGCAGGATTTTAGCAAGCTCTCCAATCAAGATGCTGGTTTTACTCGCTGCCACTGCGTCCGCAAATACGGCCTTCGGGGTCATCTCCTCAATCTGCGCCGTCTTTGCGTCAATCTGTCGCTTCGCAACCAGCAGGGCCTTCGCCATCAGTTCGCTGTCGCTCATGGATTCTTGCCCGGCGATATACCCGCCCGTCTTACGGATGCTCGGCAGCACCTCGCTGGTTACCCACTTGCGGAAGGGTTTGGCCTCCGGCTTGTCGCTGCGCAGGATGACGTTGTACAGGCCGGATTCGTTGATAACCGTTACATCCTGCATACCGCCAGGGGTGTGAATCTGATTCATACCCTTTTCGTCAGCGTCCAGCCTGTCAGCAACTTTAGAGACAGTTCCAAGCCCAAGTACCACGCACACGTCTTTCAGCACAAACCAGGGTTCACCGTTCATCTCAACCGTGCGTACATCGTTGTTTCCGTACTTAAAAATCTGAATGTTGTTCATTCGCTCACTCCTTTCTTTCTGCAATTAGTTCACTTACAGCCGTTTCCATCTTCTTCTGAATGTCGGGCGGTTTGCGCTTGCTGTTCAGAATCAGGCAGATATACGACTTGCCGTAACCGAGCTTTTTTGCCACATCTTCATAAGAAATGTCGTTGTTGTGCATTTTCCCAATCAAACGACCAGTCCAGGATTCAGGCATCTGTTCACCCCCTTAGTAAAAATTATCTGTAAACAAATTGACAGCCGCGACACAATATGCTATAATCTGGATTGCCATAGATATGGCAGAAAGGAAGGCGGTCGTCCTTGACCCAACTTTTGAGTATGCCAGTTCCAGACTAAAGGAATTGCGTAACGCGTATGGCTATACGGCAGTCCCAAAACTGCCAAAGGTTACGGCAAGCCCAAAGAATTGCAAGTCCGTTTTGCAAACGGCGGATGCGCATTGCACAAAGGACCGTGTACGTGCCCACCCACATGGGGAGGTTCCGCTGTTGCAAGCTTGTTCTGGTAAAAAACTTTGGGATAAAGCTATCTACTAACGGACAGTAGATAGCTTTTTTTATTGCCGCTCATGCAGTCTCCTTTCATGTTTTGATATCCAAACTCACACGGCAAAAAAATAGCTGTGCGCATCGGAAAACGGAATTCCAAGTACAATGCAGCTGTTTTCGATTTCCTCGCGCGTCCAATCGCTCTTGCCACTCAGCTTCATGGATAAAGTCGATCGGTCGATGTTGAGAGCTGCGGCAAAATCGGCTTGTCTGCCGTACACTTCGCGGATTTTACCGCGCAGTTTTGCATAGTTTGCACTCACTTGTGTTCACCTCCTTCTTTGGCCTACCACATCAGTGCCGGGTGGCCATCCCCGACAGACAGCCCGAAGGCTGTTGTGCTTGCCGGGTTTGGTTATCCAAACCTCATGCTTTTATTATACCGGCTTCGCGGAGAATGTCAACCCCAAATATTGGCATTTTCAAAACTTATTTTGACTTTTTTTGTTTTTGTGTTGAATTATCAAAACATATCCTATATACTACTTATAGGAGGGAGGTGAATCCAATGGAGAGTAAATCAAACCGAGTGGCGACTACTCCGGAAAGAATGCGACAGGCAATGGAACGGGCCAAGAAAAAGCAGATTGACCTTGTACATGAAACCGGAATAGACAAAGGCTCGATTAGCAACTACTTGTCCGGAAGGTATGAGCCGAAGCAAGAAGCCATTCACAGCTTGGCCGTGGCGCTTAACGTGTCCGAAATGTGGCTGTGGGGGTTCGACGTACCAATGGAACGGCCCAAAGAGAAAAAAAGCAACGATGCCATTTCTGACATCGTTGCTCGGTTACACAAGGATGATGCATTTTTGGAAGCTGTTGAAAAAATCTATAGCTTCGACGAGAACAAGTTAGAAGCCTTAATGCGGATAATCGACTAAATGCATTTGAGTAAGATTTTCCAAATCAGGTCAAGCAAGTTTTCGTCGTCGCATTTTTCGAGTAGCGCGATAATCATCTTAATGTAAATATCTCTGGCCATATGTACTCCTTTCTGCTCGCCCCGCAGGGCCGTCAGGGGATTGAGCAGCTGCACAGCGGGCGGCTGCTCTTGCTGTATACAGGCGTTTTCCATTGGTACCTCTCTTTCTTCCATGATGTGATTTTTCGGGTTTTACCAGTCCGTGCATAGTGCTTACCTCTCTTATACGGTAGCATGGAGCGGGCAAAAAGCCGCACGAAAATGGGCGTTGCAGGTATCCCTAAACCAAACCTTTGCGTATATGATAACACTTGCAAGTTGTCATAAAAAGAAAGCAAAACGTACTAAATACCGCTGAAAAGTGATAGTTTTTTATCCACAAGATTTTTAAGAAGGAGGTAGTTTTGTGAACAATACCGAAAGAATCGCGGCCCTTTTGTACAATGCGCGAACAAAAGCAGGGTGCAGCCAAGAAGGCATCGCAGAAATGCTGGATATCAGCAAGCAGACGGTGCGAAACTGGGAGAAAGGCACGTCCACGCCGAATTTGGATGAATTTGTTATGTGGTATCGCGTACTCGGGATGAACTGCTTCCGCGACATCCTGCGCCTGATACACCCGGAGCTTTACGAGGACTTTGACGGCAGCCACGCGGATGTGGAGCAGAGGCGCAACGGGCTTTTTAAGTATCTTGCAGACTGTCCGCCGGGCGAGGTGGACAAGCTGGCCTTTTTGATCTTTGGGGCGCACGGGAGCGACTGGCCGTCTATGCTTGACGAGTATGTGGCAAATGCGCACTGCACCATGCGCAGCCGGGCCGCCGTGTGTGGGCTGATACTGGATAACTACACCCTCGAGGCAGGCACGGGCGAACTGGTGGAGCCGGAGACGGCCCCGCCGTGCCTGAAAAATCTCAAAAGTGCCTATGCCGCCGGGAAGAATGCGGCACACCTGGGCCGGAACGAATACGCGAGGTGAATAAAATGGCAAGGCCAAAGACAAGGAGTGACGGCCTGATAGAGCGCACCCGCACCATCAACGGGAAAAAGATGCACTTTTACGGCCATACCGCCAAAGAGGTGCAGGCCAAGATAGATGCAGCCGTGCGGGAAGCGGCCGATCGGGAAGAAAAAGGCCCGCCCTTTGAAGAGGTGGCAAGCGCTTTTTGGGAGTATAAAGAGCAAAGGCTAAAGTACAGTACGCGAAGAGGGTACAAACGCGCTGTAAATAGCGCAAAATTGTGGTTTTCCGGGTATGGAATGAACGAGATTACGACAACGGACATAAACCGGCAACTGGCGCATATGGCGGCGCAGGGGAAAGCATACAAAACGATCGCAAATCAGCGTTCTGTAATCTCCCTCATTTATCAGTTTTGGTGCACCCACCTGGACGGCGACAAAAACCCGTGTGACCTGCTTCGACTACCGCAGGGGCTGCCACAGACAAAGCGGCACACACCTACAGACGCGGAAATTGAAAAGGTCAAGGCACACACTGACGGCTTCGGTTTGTGCGCTGCCTTTGCAATGTATGCGGGGCTTCGCCTGGGCGAAATTTTGGCGCTGCAAAAAAAGGACCTGGCGGGCGGCAAAATCAGCGTGACAAAATCGGTGGTGTGGCACTCTAACCGCCCGCAGATAGAGCCGCCAAAAACCGAATGCGCGGTGCGGCAAGTGCCGATTTTGGCCCCGCTTGCAGCAGCCCTGGGCAACCGCCTTGACGGCCTGCCGGATGATGCATATATCTTCGGCGGCGAGCAGCCGCTTACAAATGCCCAGTACTCCTATGCGTGGGCAAAATACTGCGAGGCGCTGGGCTGCGCGCATTATAGCGGCAAGACAAAAAGCGCCGGGAAAACTCTCAAATCGGGAAAGAGCCTTCGAAAGCCCATCCCCACGCCAGACTTTACGCTCCACCAGCTCCGGCACGAGTTCGCCAGCGTCCTTGTGCAGTGCGGCATTAGCTTGCAGGTGGTAAAAGACTTGATGGGCCATGCGGACATCGCCACCACGCAAAAGTGGTACGCGGAAGCAAAGTCGTGGGCGCTGAAAGAGGCGGCGGAAACGCTAAATTCACATTATAGTCGTATGGAGGTCGTAAATCATTAAAATTTATCGGCTTAACGTGGGAAGTAAAGGGTTCGAATCCCTCATGGCCCACCAGTAAAAAACCACGACATAGCTTCAAAAAAGCGTTATGTCGTGGTTTTATCTTTGCCTATACTGTTAAATACTGTAAAATACTGCTGCTTTGCGGGTCGTAAAAAGGTCGTATTCTGCCCAAATGGTCGTAAAAAAGTCGTAGCTATTTCAGCCCGTCCAGCTTGCGCATCACGCTCTTGTAAGCCTTTGGATTAACTATCTCAAGGGTGCTCATAAGCTCGTCAAGCACGTCCAGGGCCGCGCTGAAATCGACTTGCGCGACAGCCTGCATAAAGTCACTGCCGCCGGATATTCGCACCCGCGCAGGGGCCTCTCTGGCCGTCTGCACTGCCGCTTCGGGCGGCTGCGTCTCTGGTGCCATGTGCTCCCGGCGGATGGTGTAGAGGTCGGCCAGCTTGCCACAGCGCGAGTAAGTAAGTTCGCCGTTTTCTAGCTCCGCGATTGCGCCCTCTACCTCTCGCATATCAAACATGGCCGTCACCTCCTACATCAGGCATTTTTCAGCGCGTCGTAGCACCGGCTGATAATCTCTCGGTCGCTGTCGTCTGCGTCGTCCATCATCTCCTGCACTCGGCGCAGCATGGCCTCTCGCCCATCGTCGCGGCTGTAGTGTCCGCGCACATAGTGAGTACCTCGCCGGGCATAGCTGCTGCCGCGCCCGTAGTTCCCACGCGCAGTCCACACGCCGCCGTCACTCCGGCTGTATCCGTCACTCTCTAGCATCTCAATTTTGTCGATATTTTTGATGGTATCGGTCAGCTTGTGCACGGTCTCCAGATCACCGGCGGACATCTCACCCTTGTGGGCGATTTCATCCAGCTCGCTGCACAGCATATCCCGCAGCTCATAAAGTGCTTTCATGCCCATATTTTCCCCTTTCAGCTCACGCGCTCGGCGATAAAGTTCGAATTATCAAACAAAATTGCCTGTGTGCTTGTGTTTTCGGCCGCCACAGTCACGCAGCACCCGCGCGGCACCTCGATAAATGCCGCCACGAAGATGTTAAAAAAGTTTCCGGCGGCTGCCGGTGTGACGGTCGCGGTGGCGCTCGTCAAAGGCTCCCCGTTGATGGCAAGAGCCGCTGTGATAGCTTCCACTGTGCCGCCCGCCGGGATGGCGATATTTGCGCCAAAACTGACCTTATAACGCGATTTGCACTGATTTGTGATACCGCGCAGGGTTACAATACCCGCACCTTCGCGGTGCACGATGCAGCCCTTTCCCGCCACCGCCGTTTCGGTCAGCGGCACATTCTGCCCGGCGGCCACAGTCACAATGCCGGAATTGGTATATTCTGCCATAATTTCACCCTTTCATAACACAAGCGGCGGGACTATTGCCCCGCCGCTCTTTTGCAAAATCAGCCAGGGGCTGAACAGCCTACTTATATAGTAGGCAGTTGCTTACATGATGTTAGCAGCCACACCCGCCGCAGCCAGTGCCGCAGCCGGTATAACTCCCAGCCGCCCAGGGATTGCACGAGGAGTAAGCCGGGATAGGTGTAGGCCGCAGCTGCTGAATCAAATAACTGTTCTGCGCCGCTTGGCTCGCCGCCAGCTGTGCAGCAAAGAGCTGCTGGTTCTGCTCGGCAATTTTGGCGTCTTTGGCCTCAATCCGCTGCGCCGTCAGAGCGTCCAAAATGGCCCGCGTGTTGCCGTTTTGGTTGTCGATGATGTCGCGAGTGCCGGTGCTGATCGTCTGCCGCGTGTCGCAGGCCTGCGTGGCCAGGTTGTAATTAACGCCCTGGATTGCCGAGCGGGTCTCGCAGCAGCAATTTTGCTGCTGCATCTGCATGGCATTCAACTGCTGCATAAATGCGGCCTGCTGATTTGCACGGCTGATTTCGGCAGTCATAAACCCGTTGCTCATGCCCTGCTGCACACCGTTGATAAGCTGCGCCTGCTGATAAAAGCCATCGCACAAGCCGTTGTTCACGTTGTCGATTTTTCGCTCAATGCTGGCAAAATCGGACGTAAGCACGTAACCGTCAACCACGCCTGCACCGTTGCCCGCGTTATTGCCGCCCCAATTGCCGCCCCAGCCGCAGAACACGAAGAGGAACAAAATAATAATCCACCATGCGCCATCACCGCCGAAGCCCCAGCCGCTGCCACCGTTAGAGTTGGCAGGTTGCACGGGCATGGTCATCACGGTGCCGTCAGAAGATAAACTCATAAAATCTCCTTTCGCAATCTAATTAAATTTGGTTAAATTTAGTTAAATTAAGCTTAAATTGGTTAAAATGCACTGAAAATATAAAAATCGCGGCCACGATTTTGCAAAATTATTTGATGAATTGCTGAAATTGCTGTGCCATCGCTTGCAGCTGGTTGAGCTGCTGCTGGCTCATCTTGCCGGATTGCAGCAGCTTTTGCACCTCTGCCTTCGGGTCGCCCTGAAAGCTCTGCCGGAACTGCTGGAATTGCTGCAACATTTGTCCAAATTGGCCCATTGGGCCGGGCATTTTTCCACCGCCCAGCGCGTTATACAGAGGATTTGCCATCGTCTCCACCCTTTCCCGGCTTTTCTGCCGTTAGTGCGTCAAATCGGGCACGCAGCGCGTCGAACTCTTCGCGCGTGACAAACTCTCCGGCTTGCGCTTGCGCGGCCTGTGTGGGCCGTTTCTGCGCCGCTGTGCGTTCCGCGTAATCGAAGATGCGCAAAGGCTGCGGCATCCCGCTTGCATCCACTGTTTTGATGTAGAACGAGCTTTTCTCGCTATCCATCAAAAGCACGCTATTTCCTGGCGCACAAAGGTAACTTTTCGCGGCCTCTTCTCCTTGCACCCAAATAATGGGTGCCGGCTGCTGCTGTGCTGGCTGCTGGTATCCTTGCCGAAGCTGTGCCAGCTGGTCGGGCATCGGGGGCGGCATCTGCTGCCCCATCTGGTAGTATCCCGGCATATAGCCAGGGTATGGATTGCCGAAAGCCATGTGCTCACCTCTCCCAGTAGTATATCGGGGCCTCGTCTCCGCTGTCCCATGTGTCCAGCCAGTCGCCGCCGATCACGGCCACGACGTGCGCGGGCAAGGCCAAAATGTACGCCCCTGCCGGATGCTCTGCCGCAAAGTCAGCGACGGTGTAGCAGTCCGGGCAGGTGCTCGGCATCGCCTGCCGGTGCCATCCATGCCGCCGCAGGTAGCTCCCCCACACGCGATTTGCAGACGGCATATCATGCAGCGCAAAGCCCTCGACTGCAAGGGCGATGTATACCTCTTCCCAGCTTTTTCCTGACGCCGCCGAAATCGCCCGCACGGTGCAGTCTCCGACGCGCTTGCCGTCGGGGTTTGGATTGTAAGCCCTGTATGCCATCTGCGCCCGCCTCTCTTTGCGCCCATTGTACAGCAAACGACGCTAAAACGTAGGACACAACCGGGCCAACTGTGGGCCAAAGTATAATTTTACAAAATATTCTGTTTATGTTTGTGCAATTTGCCTATTTGCAATGTAGAGCTAGAGTAGTATTATAATAACAACGAAAGCAAACAACACAAACAAAAAAAACAAAACGGAGGACAAAAAATGAAAAAGCTGACTGCTGAAGAGTTCGCAACGAAGGTCATGGAGAACGGCACCGAGCTGGAGCCAGAAACCGAAACCAAGATTTTGGTTTATGCCCACATCAACGACGACGGCGAGCTGGTACACAGCTGCAGCAATGCAGAGTGGTCGATCTACAGCCCCATCGAGATGGACAGCAGCGAAGAAGCCGCTAAGCTGTGCGACGGAGACCTGGACGACCTGGAGCGCGAACACATCATCAGCGACCTGTACCCCCAGTATTGCGAGATCATCGACGAGAATTTTTAAGGGAGGAACGAACCATGAAAAAAGCAGAGCTGAAAGAACTTTCCACCCGGTACGGGATGGGCATTATCCGCGAGGAGATCACAAGTAAGGGCGTCGGCCTTTACCTCGTGACTGAGGAGGACATCCCGGAGTTAGACGCACTGGCCAACATTCCGCCGTTTGACGCGGGGCCTGGAACGGTTATCGCGACGAAGGAATACAGCCCGTGCGACAGCACCCACACTTACCGCGTCTACTGCCCCTCAAACTGGCTTGACCTGTGGGGTTGGAAAGACTAAAGCCCGCAAGGCCGACGCATAACGCGCCGCCGGTGCAAGCCCGGCCACCCCGTAAGGGGTGGGCGCTCATGGGTTAAAAACCAGAAAACCCAGATTTTTCCGCCCCCTTAACTTTGCCCAAAGCGTGGGCTTATACAAATCAGGACAAACACAAAAGGAGGATTTCCATGTTCAATCCGTACTACATCGACACCATCTCCGGGAAGGTTCACACTTTCCCCAATGACTGCGCCCTGAAGGCGGGGCTTGTCCGGGCATGGCGACGCGGCGGTCGAGTTTTCGACTTTCGGTATCGCCTCAAAGGGAATTATACCCGAGGCAAGGAATACAGCTTAAAAACCGTTTGCCAGCGAGCAAGCGGCATTACAGTCGTTTTTTCGGCTGAAACGCCGCTTGGACGCGAGGAATACTGCTTCTGACGCCGAAACGGCCTTCGGGCCGTCTGCCGGGAGTGGCCGCCCGGTACTGATGATGGCAGGCCGAAATGAAAAAAAGGGAGAAAGCAATGGAAATTACATTAAAGGAGTACGCCGAGCGCCACGGCCGCGCACTTGCCACCGTGCGCCAGAAGGCGTACAGGGGCGGCTTTAAAACCGCACGGCGGGTTGGGCGGGATTGGTTCATCGACGAGGACGAGCCGCTCGTGGACAACCGCCGGAAGCTGACGGCGAAAGATGTTTTTACCGCCGAAGCATACGGCACCGGCGGGCTGAGCGCCGAAGAGCGGCGGCGCGTGCTCAAACTCGAGCAGGCGAAGGAGATCAGCGGCTGGCGGCAGTACCCCAGCACGTGTGAGGCGATCTTTCGAAACATCCTCGACGCGGGGATGTTTGACCGCTACGGCGCAACGCAGCTGGGCGAAATCGCCGCCCTGCTGAAAAAAGTTTATGACAAAGGCGTGGCCTATGGCCGCGAGCATCCAGAATATTGACAATCCGCCCCACGTTGGCTATACTGAAGTTGTCCCCACACATGGACGCTTGTGTGGCGCGGTGGCCAGCAATTCCGGCCGCTGTGGATTGAAATACTTGAAGTATTTGTAACATGCGCAATTTTTTGCATCGGTTATGCCGGACGCAAAAAAAGAAGCCCGACGGGAAACACTCCCGCCGGGCTTCTTTTTTATCTGTTCATTTTGTCGTGGATTGCTCTAGCATAGCGTTTCACGGTGCGCTCGCTAACGTTTAATTCGGCTGCAATTTCCGCGTTTCTGCGTCCTCTTCTGCGCATATCAAGCACCGCGTGCTCGTCGTCTGTGAGCAAAAAGCACAAATCGTCATACTCGCCCCGGCCCATGCAGAAATCGAATTTGCTGCCCATGGCTCACTCCCCGCCCAGCAGCTGCTTGAACACCTGATGTAGGCCAGTGGAAGCAAGGCCGGATGCAAGGCCGGACAAAATCACACCAGCGTCCACAGCGGGCCAGTGCATCCACACGGCCAGCATCACACCCAGCACGGCGCACATGGTGGGAATGTACTTGTTATCAACATCCTTCACCCACGACTTGACGACGTAGCCCACGCACAGGCAGATGCCCACGATGACAGGCACCATGTACTCAGAAATGAACGAAATATCCATGATTATTCCTCCTCCAACGCTTTCAGGCGCTGCTCATGCTGGGCCAGCTCCTTGTCGTGGCCGTCCAGCCGCTTGTAAAAAATTTTGTGACTTTCGCGGTTTTCACCCTCCAGCTTGTCCAACGCGCGCTGGAAGTTGTCCACTGCGACTGTCAGTTTTGTAATATTGCCGTTGAGCTTGATGAGCGGGCCGCTCACAGAGCCGATCAGCCCGACAAGCACCACAACAACACCCACCACCGTCCATTCTTGCATTTCAGCCCTCCAACAGGCTGGGGTTCACAAGTCC
>ERZ1034980.1907-NODE-1907-length-11857-cov-19.287070_pt1 | contig 11857 bp, 28 predicted proteins | sample MGYA00520622_ERZ1034980 | MGnify/ENA primary metagenome ERZ1034980 (study PRJEB33766, sample SAMN09781791) | gut metagenome | biome: gut microbiome | host: Homo sapiens | place: Madagascar | study: EMG produced TPA metagenomics assembly of the PRJNA485056 data... | reverse complement strand
AAAAAAGAAAACTCTTCTAAAAAAGAGATTCTTGAAAATTTATAGAAAACAGAATTATATTTAAATCGAGCTTTTAATGATTCTTTTATTGATATTGATATATCTAAATTTTTCCCTAAAAATTCAAATTTGAAAAATTTAGAAGAATATCAATATGCCACTTGGTCTAAATTATTTAATAGAAGTGACAAGAAACACGAGAATACTTATTCTTATGAAAATACTTGCCGTCTTCGTTCTTTAAATAATTCTAACAATAATTCTAACATTGATATTAATACTTCTCTAAATAATTGCCATCAAAGAGAAATTTTATCTGAAGATAAAATTGATTCGCCCTCTAACTTTACAATTCCTAAAGAAGCTATTGCTGAAATATCTGGTATGAATTATTTATGCAATTCCGCTGATTCTTTATCTTATATGATTTTCTTAATCGAATATCTTGAATCTAAAAAGAAAAATAAGCAAAAAGCTGAATTGGAAAAATTAATCGAGCCATTATTATAAACCTACCTGACGAGGGGGTTAATATTCACACATTTTTTTAAACCTCTCTAAACCCTTATTTTTTCTGGGCTTAGAGAGGTTTTTTCTATACAATAACACCCCATTTTAGTTACCTAATAATATTAAAAATTATTATATATTAGGTAACAGATTTGGGGTGTTGTTTTTAAAAAAAGAATGATTTTTCCCTTTATTTTACTGATAAAAAACAATGTTACAAAAGTGTGTGAAATTGAGGGGGTGCGTCAGGTTGAGATATTTTTCATCCCAGATTCTTTACCTCTTTCAAATCTTCCTTCTCTTCCTTTTCTTCAATCTGCATACCTGTCTTAAAGAACGGTGCGTCCCATACCTTTAAACCAAGCGAATTTAAAACAGATACATCAAAGTGAGACTTGATTTCTTCCTCATTCATAAAAAGCAATCCATCAATTGAACCTACAATCAGATATAGGTCATGATTCGATTCCTTTAATTCTGTCCTCTTAATTTCATACTCTTTTCCTACTTCAAGAGAGGGTACATCTTTCTCAACGTTGAGTTCTGTATCCTTAATCTTATGTGTGGGTGAAAGAATACATTTCAACTTGGGAAAGGACTTTTGCTTTGTCAATGCAAGTGCGTTTAACTTTCTACTACTATACATAATTTTACCTACCTTATAATATTTACAATTTTACTTTATATGGGGAGTTCTAAGAATAAATGTTCGCTTGCGCTCCATTTCTTCAAGAACTCCATCCATCTCACCTGAACGAATTTTGCCTGTTTCAAGAAAACCTTGAAATGGGCTTATTTTTTTATAAAAAAGTGAAAATTTTAAAAAAGTTTTCAAAAACAAAAATTTTTGTTAATTCTGTCCTCTCTTCTCCCTAAAAAGTAACCAGATTAAGAAAAGGTAACAAAAAGGTCTCATGGAGAGTCTATCAATAATTCCGAACTCTCTTAATCCCCACTTAGAATCAAAAACAACCCCAAAACAATCTTCCATTCCCCCACTTTAATCTTATTTTAACAACTTAAGTAAGGACTTAATCCCCACTTTTACAATTTTCCAACTCTTTTTGATAATTTTCTTTTCCCAAATTACACCAATTTGATTTTGAATATTTAGATTCAGCATCAACTGACGTTGCCGATTCAAAACTTTCATGTTTTTCCTTATCATCTAAATATTTCAGCAGTTTATCCATAGGCACTATACCATTCTCGTAAGGTATAGGTGTCAAGAGATAGTCAGCCAATTTTTCAATATCTTCATCAGAATACTTTTCAAGATTCCAACTACTTTTATTTTTATTTATTCCTGCATCTCTAATTTTCTCGACAAAGCTTTCTCCATCCTTCTTACAATAAATATAAGGACTACTATAATCACCATCGGGATAAAGGATAGTAGGAGAATCTTTATATTTTTCAATAAATTTTCTTAATCCATCTTCTTTTTCCTCTTCTCTCTGTTTATACAGTTCCTCATAGAAGAAAATCATACAGAGGTTAAAGATACCCTTAAAAGATTCAAAAGAAGAAACATCAAGGTTAATTAACTTAGAATATCCAGAAGGAAGTTTAACGACAAAGCCCTTATTTTCACACCACTGCTGAAACTTTTTAAAATCCATTTTATATTTTACCTTTCTATAAAATCATAGAGATAAAGAGAACGTGTTTTTAAGCTTCTGAGGAACGAAGAAGATTAAAAAAGGAATTTTACCCGTGGGCAAGCGAGGCGATAAGTTTGCTTGCAAACTTACAGCGGAGCGCAGTTCATAAAATTCCATAGGCTCCCTTGTATTCACTAACATAATACTTTATTTTTAATTGATTGTCAAGGGTTTAATGAAATTTGATAAAATTTATGTGCGTATAGTATAAATGTGACACTTGGATTGTGTGAGCGAAGCGAAACAGAATCCTTAGTGTCACCCTAATGAGAGAGGATTATATATTAACATATTAATACATCAACATAAATTCTCCTTTAAGATAGATATATAGCGACACTTAAATCTATCTTATTCTAAAAAGTTTTAATAATAACATAAAAGAAAAAGCGTAGCGACACTTAGCGAGACCGAGTATACGAGGTCAAGCTTTAGTGTCGCTATATAGAAAACTATTTATTGTTTTAATGAAGTTTTACTTACACAACCATACCTCAAGATGTTCGTAGTTACACCACCATTTATCCTGCCAACTGGTTGTACATTTAGGCCATTGAACCTCACAATTAATATAATCAAGCTTCCTTACAATACCTACTGTCCCAACAGCAGGAAACCATTGAGATTTTTCGTTATGAAGCTCACCATCAATCATCCTAACCTTACTACCAACCTTAACATTGTCTTTAGTTGCAGGAACCCAATGTTCAGTTACTTTTTCAAGGAAACGATTTGGGCAAGACAATGCTCCATTACTATAAACAGCCCCCTTGGGCCATTGAACAAAACAAAACTCAGGGCTTAATACTTCTACAACTTCACCAACTGTATTTACAGGGGGATAAAATTGACTGCCAACCAAAGCTTCATCTTCACTAAGGCCAAGAAATTTTACTTTATCACCAGTTTTAAAAAGGGGTACTGATTCTTTTTCCTTCTTCTCACCAATAATAAAGCTTCGACCAAGCTGACCACGGATGTAGGCTGAACGATAGACAGTAGCAATGGTCTTAATAATTTCTCTGTTGGAATCAGGACGCACTACACAATCATCCCAGCAGACATTTGGAACGACTTTATTCAGCTTAGGGATAAGCATTTCGACAATCTGCTTATCAGTATATTGTTCGTACATTTTTAATCCTCCTTCATAATTCAGCCCAATATTTCTCATATAATATTATCTATAGCTTTTACCATTATCTACAACTTTTCTTAGCTCAAAATTTCTCTGTTCATCTTGCCAATAATGGGCTTGATTTACCAAATTATTTAGAATCAACTGATAGCAATTCTGAGCATGAATTTTAAGTGCTTCATATCCCTTTTTGTTGCTATGGAAAAATCTTGTCCATTCATTTTCCCCACTATGACCATTTACCATAAGGTCAAAATAAAAACCAGATTCTCCATCCTCATTTACTCTTAACCGACCATACATATTCGTATAAACAGTAAACAGAGTAATATCTTTTTCTTCTTTAATAGATTTTAAAAATTCATAAGAAGGAAACATAAGAGTCATAATTAAAATCGACTTCCTTTCTTACAATAACGAGTTTCAGTATAAGCCTCGTAACCTTCTTCTACCTTATAGTCAATATAATAATCACAAACTTCTTCTACTTTCTCTTTAATCTCTTCATCGGTAGCATCATCTTCGACATAAAACTCCCAGTCATAATGTCCCAATGCACGAACGTCAATACAACCAGTTACTTTCTTCATAATGGTTTCTCCTCAATAAATTAAATTAGCAGTTAGTTCTCCCTCATTATAATTCAGTCCAATACTTCTCGTCAGGACGATTTTTACAAATCAATAGATTAAGGCAAGGAGTACCTGTTTCATCGAATTTATCGGTTTTTACAAAGTAAACAAAATACTCACTAAAACAAGCCACAATATCTTTTGAATTTACTACTACTTTTGAATTTGGTACTACTTCAAACCAACAGTCTTTTTCAAAAGATACTGTCTTATAAACTGTAAGTTTAATTTTGATATGAAATCCACACAAACTTTCCATAGTTTTAAACCAGTTATTAACCGTGGTGTAGTTTCTCTTAACAATATCCATTTTTAATCCTCCTTACTCTCTATATCCATCATAGATTTCAATACCGTCATTATCAGGGAACAAAATGATTACCTGACCAATATCTTTTACAAATTGCTTTAGCTGTTTAATGGAAGTAATAGTTACATAGCTATTACCAGACTTATCCACTTTAAAGTTATAGTTAGTAAGTGCAGGATATTTTTCGAGTATTTCTTCACAATTAGGTTTATAATTTAAAGCACGGTAAAGTTGGAATTTCATATTATTTCTCCTTACTCAATCACTCTTGTTATGCTCCAAACAAAAATTTGGTACTCTTTCAACTTTCCCATGACGTACAACTTAGCACTATAAGAATTAGGACATGGAGGCGTAAAACACACAAAATCCACTTTCATATCTGTTCCACTTTCTTTTTCGAAGTAATAGCCACGAACCTCGTATCTATACTGCGTCATATCAATTCCTCCTCATAATAGGCAAAGCCTTTTGATGTAATAATAGTACCACACCAAAAGGCTTTTGTCAATAGAATATTATTTAATATCCATTAACTTGCAAGCCCAATATCCAGCATCTTCCCGTCCAGTGTAAAGATAACTATAAGCAACGATTACTGCTTGGTCAAAAGTCTCAAAAGCCACATTATAACGAGTGACAATACCATCTTTTTTAATGCAAGGGATATAATACTCTTTTTGTTCGCTGTTAAAATGTCTTGTAATGATAAAAATATTATCAGTTACTTTATCGCAAGTGTAATAGCTTCCTGCTCTGGTATTATAAGCGTTAGAAACTTCGTTACACTCCTTTTGACGTTGAATTTCTGTGTAATAATCACACCAAACACGGAACTTAATAAACTTAGGATTAATACTGGCCTCAAGCTCCTCGTAAAATTCATTGATGTTATCCAAAGTATATTCCTTAGTAAGCTTATCAGACATAAAAGCAACTCCTTTCATTTGATACTTATACAATACCATAAACGAAAAGAGTTGTCAAGGGCTTAATAAACAAACCTGTTAAATATAACAATTTTTACAAAATCAACCATGAAACAGCAAGCATAGCAAAAGCTCCAACAAAAACGCCTATAATAAAACCAGTGAAACACATTTTTTATTAATCCTTTATTATTTATTTATTGTTATCATCACATTCCCACAATAGCAAAAGTATAAGCAAAAGGGTAATACAAGCAGACCCGGCCCCGACAAAGAAATTAGACATAATTTACCTCTTTTAAATTTTATTTGATAAATTTTTATTTGAGGAAACAAGCAATAATTGCAATAATAGCTACAATACCTGTAAAAATAATACCTACAAAAAATCCAGCAATAAAATTAACCATTTACTTTCACTCCTTACTATCCTTATCATACTTCCAATAAGCATCGTTAATCTTCACATAAACGCAAGAAATACGAACAAAATGAAGGTCATAATTACGAAGGAAAACATTTCTATTTTTAACAACAGTTTCCCATTTCTCCATAGCATAATCAACAGCTTCTTTAGGAGCGCCACAAGCAACATAAACGGTAACATGGTCATAATATCTTTTTTCTTCAAAACCTCTTTCAGACATGAGATAATAGAAGAAAATTTCTACTGCAAAATAAGGTTTATGAGTACAACCGATATAAGGCTCATAAGTAAAGAACATCTTATTATTCTTATCAGAAGAAATTATAGAAGGAATATATTTAGTATTCTTTTTAAGCATAGTAAACATTCAATTAAATCCTTTCTTTCAAATACTTTCTAAAAGCTTCATTAAAAGAGGAATATTTTTCAGAATATTCTTTAGGAATAAAAGTATCTAAATCAATCTTCACATAAGCATCGTAAATATATTCAAACTGAATATTTTTCTTATCTTTATACTTTTGGTTAAACAGATATAATTTACCAAAATTTTTATAAGTAAGAAGAATAGCTTCACCGATAGTATTAGTAGACCAAACATCCTGTTCCATCATAAACTTACGATAAGTTTGGCCTGTTACCTCGTTATATTCATCGTAAGAAAACATATATTCTACGATAAAAGATTTATATTCATCTCTTGAACTGATAGTAGACCCAGAAGCGAGATAATATTGGATATAACGGTCAAAACCATTTTCAGCTTCTTCAGTCTTTTTATTAAGAATTTTAGAAAAATCGTTCTCTTTTTCTTTGTCTTCTTTATTCTCCTTACTACCATAAATAACACAGGGAACATATTTGAAATGAGAAAGGTCAGGTTTTACAGAAAGAATATTCTTTTTATTAACACTATTTTTATTTTCCATTACAAATCTCACTTTCTGTTTATTTTACATCGCACATCTAATGGGAAGGAATATATTTTGTATTCTTTTTAAGTATAGTAAGCACAATCAATTCTCCCTTTGTTAATTATTATTTTCAGTTTCCGGGTAAAAAGTCTGAGTATAATCACAAAAAGATACGTTATATTTAACAGTTACTTTTACGACAGCGACATCTTTAAACTCCTCACAGTTAAAAAACTTATTTTGAATATGCTTAAAATTATCAAAAAAGAAAATTTTAGCGTCAAAAATAGTTTTAAAACGTTTAGCTTCTTCAGGGCGTTGAGTTTGTCTAAGAACAGCAGGAGTTAAAGATTCGAGATAATTACCATCGTTTTTAGTTTTAAGATAAAGAGCGTAAAACTCATTATTATTCATATTATTAGCTATATTATTATCCATATATAGTACCTCTTTATTTCTTAGTTGTCGAGCGAAAAATCTTACAAAACGTATTTAAATCCAGTAAATCACTAAGCATCTTAACACATTCCTCACGAGGAATACGCATATACGCCGGAGTAGTAGAATGAGCGATAGGGACAAGTAAACCAGCAGAAGTCCAAACAGGGGAAAGGTATACAAAACCATTATTATCAGCGATATAATCAAAGCACTCATATACAGGAACATTCCTATAAGTTCCATCTTCAAGTTCAAGTTCAGCCATTATTATTCTCCTTGTTTATTATTATTCTCCTTATTGTTTTTCATAAGAGTTTTGTTAATTTCTTCTGCAAAATGATTATGAATATCACTTAATACTTCAAAAGGAATCAACTGATAATAAACGACATTTCTTAAAGCAAAAACCATAGGGATATACAAACCTTTTTCTTTATCGAAATAAGGTTTATAATAAATTCCATCTTGTTCAAGAGTAGAAACCTTTTGACCGGAGTTTAAAAATCTCTTTAGAGTAGAATTTTGGGAAGTAGAACAACAATTTTTGTCATTTTTCTTTTCATTTTCTTTTTCATATTTCTTGTCCCAATAAGGAATAACAATTAACATAATTCCCAAATAAGCCAAAACCAAGATAAAAAAAGAAATAAATAAAGCCACAAAAATATTTAATGTAACATTATCCATTTATTTTTTTACTCCTTTTCCTTTTTATGGTTATTACAAATATCGGCAACAATCAATCTAATAGTCCAACAAAGAGCCATAAGAGCGACAGCTATACAAGCTCCAATTCCCATAATATTGAAAGAATCCATTACTTTTTTATCCTTTCTGTTATCATCGTTATCATTATCTCAAATGTAATCAATCACACCTATCCCTCAGCTTCTTTATTCATATCGAAATAGATAGAGTCCAGCTTTATATAATCTCTGTCCAAAAGCAACTTAAAGAAAATGTCGAATCCATCAATGCCGTCAAGTTCTTCTGGAAAGACTGGACGATGATGGTGAGAGTGATAATCGACAGCGATACCGTTAGCAAAGGTATGATAAAGGTAATCATAGACATCATCATAATGATTCTTAGAAGGGTTAACGAGGTCGTTATGAAGGCAATCAAGTTTCTTTTCAGACTCCTGAGACAAGTTATCAGTTCTCATAATAAATCCTTCTTTCTTTTAAACTTTTTAATCTGATATTATTATCCATTATTACCATCAATCGCTTGCCATACAACAAGTATATCTTTGCCGTCTACAGTTAATAGGTATGTACCATCTGGATAAAGGCCGTCTGCGAGGTATGTGCCTTTGTCAGTGGCAAATACGGTTTGAGTTTGGTTATGGGCGAGGGTTTTTGCTGGGACATAAACTGTAGAACCGTATTCATCTTCAAGAAGAAAGAGAGTTGAAAGGCTAAGGATTAAGGTAATAAAACCAATAACAGTCCCTATCCAATTTTTAGAATCGCCGCAATAAATAATTAATGCAAGACCAGTTATTACAGTTATAGAAATGCAAAAAGCAACCAAAAAGGTTATCATTCCACAACACCCACTTTCTTAAATTCTACAACCTCGCCATTTATCATCTTGACGTAATAAACAGTTTGTTCGTAAGAAACAATCTTAATACGGACACAAGCATCCGTTTCATCCCAAAGTTCATCGTCTGTAAGAATTGTGCCATAGCGGAGAATATCGTTTGCAATGGATTCTTTATCAAGGCTTTCGTCATCATCAAGGTTTTCATCATCAGCCTTAAATACACAAGTAGGGACAAAAAAGCCATTTAACTCATAAGTAGGAATACACCCATTGCTTAAAGTGTTAATATCTACTTCTACTTTCTTACCCCAAGGGATTGATTCTTTTTCAATTCCCAAAAGAGTCTTGTTGATAAAATTAGCAGACATAGGATATGCTTCCACACAGGCTTCACACGCCTCGTCAAAAGTCATAAGACGCATTTTCATAAAATAAACCTCCTTGTTTGATGGCTTAAGTATACCATACCACAAGGAGGTTGTCAAGACTTTATTAGTTTTTTAAGGAATTTGAAAAAAGTAATCAAATATCTCCCTTTTAATAAAATCAAGCACTTGCATTGTCCCAACATGAACGATATATTCAGCCAGTTCTGGCTCGTGCTTATAACTACAATACAGTTTATGAATTTCTCTACCAAAATCACAACTAACACAAATAATTAAATTGTAATTAAATCTCACCTCAATATCATATCGACACATTAGTTCTTCATAATCATATCGACGCAATTTAATTTGGCCTTTAACTTTATCTTTTAGTTGACAAACAATCTCTTCAAGAAATTCTTGATAACCTAAAAATGTCATATTCAATCCTCCGGCAAAGTAATATAGCTCCAGCGGTTTGTGGGTGCCATTTAAGCCTATTAGATACGTTCGATAACCTTTTGAATATATCCATCAGCCTTATTCAAATCAATTTTGTTATGAGGCATATAATCTGTAAGGAACTCAAGAAAATCAAGAAGGAGTTCCTTACGTTCTCTCAGGCGAACGGTATTACCAGAATTCATAATATCATTAAAAAGTTCCTCATACTGAGAAGGATACCATTTTTTAGAAACGATAGCGTCCTTATATTTAACACCGTAGATATAGGCAAAGAACTCACGAATGACTTCCATGCGAGCTTCTTGTTTGCCGTTATCCCAAGCGGATTTCAAATCGTTAATAAATCCCATAAATACCAACTTTCTTTGTCTTTTTAATATTTTTTTACTGTTATGCTTTATTATAAAAGAAAGCAAACAAAAGCTTTCTTCATTGTCATACTTAGTATAACAGGAAGAAAGCTGTTTGTCAAGGGGATATTATATTTTTTCTTTGATTTCAATTACCCTTAAAATAATATTCAAAATGGTCAGAGTCATACAAAGGATGGCGAGCGGGAATGTTTTTACCATTACGGCAAAAAGGGATAGTTATTGCCGAAAAGATAAAAGATTACTTTTATCTTTTTGTTACAAAATATTTTTTCTTGTAGCTTGCTTGAAAGGCTTCCTTTCTTTTTATCTTTTCTTCTTCTGAACAAAACTTTTTGCATATCCACCCCTGAGTGAAAGAAGATAAGTATAAAGCTACTATGCAAATTTGAACAGGGGCAATAGAATCAGAAGAAAGATGTATACACAGAGCGATAAGAAAGCCACTAAGAATACAGAAGCTCCATTTAAGGATTTTTAGCTTTTTAATGTAAGGCATAATTTAAACCTCAAACACGTTTATCAATTTCTTCGACAATTTTTCTTGTATGTCTTGTTTCTCCACCCATTACATCAAAATAATGATACATTTCTCTGTGAATATCTTTAACTTCCTCAAGACAAGCTTTGGAATCCATTTCGATTTTATTTACTTTTGTAGTAATATAACCAATGGAACCAGAAATAGCAACGAGAGCCGCCGCAAAACTAAGGGTTGTAATAATTGTGCCAATAGTACCCATTAATTATCCTCCTTAATCCTTATACAAAGTTTTAGTTGGTAATGACTTAGTTTCAATATTATCAGGAACAACTTTAAACTTTTCTTCAATATTGATGTAAGATACAACTTCACGGCTACAAATGTTAATTCCAGAAAGTTCTCCAATATCAAGAATAATTTGAATAAGGTTATCTTTTACATATTTCTCGGCTTCATCAGAAGAATTGAAAATAAGCAACTGTTCACAAGAATTAATGGGCTTACTTGGAGACCCTTGATAAAAATATTTCCCAGCAGACATAACTCCACCGTGCTTGTTTAGGCAAAGGAATCCTTTTTCAGAATAAATTTTATCGTTAATTGGATTTTTAACGATTTGGATAATAAATTTCATACCCTCTAACAAATAAGTTGATTTATTTTTAATCGAATCATTTTCTACTTTATCTTTCGATAAACAATTAAAATTAATCATTGTTTCCCTCTCTTTAAAGTCATTTACAATTCGTTAACCTCAGTAGGGTCAAGCTGTTCAGTTCTATCAATTTTGATATAAATAGAATCAATATGAGCAAAGCCATCCCACTGTCTCATAAGGACTTTATCATCATAGATTTTTTTGATAAAATCCTTAATCAAAGTGCGATAGCAAGCATGGAAAACGGTGGAAGCCTTAGTTTCAGAGCAAAAGAGTTGGGCTTCATAAACTTCCGAGACAATTTTCCCTTTACCAAGATACAAAGTTTCAGTGCCCAAGAAAGAATTATCTTTCTGAGCATATACATCAAACATAAGGCGGACTACACAACTGGTAGTGCCAATAAAAATGTTGTCAGCCATAATTAACCTCCTATATGTTAGATATTAAACAAGGTTACAAACATCTTCCATAGAAGCCCTTACGCCAACGATTTTAACAGCAAGGACATCACAGGATAGAAAGAGTTCTCTAAAAGACTCTTGAGAGTTGTTAAAGAAGTCTTCAGCGCCTTCAACGCTTTGGAATCCAGTAGAAAGAGCTTTCCAAGGGTCATCGGTCATGATGTTGCCATAAGGAGAAGGATAGAAGTAATAAGTCTTTTTACGGTCATAAACCTCAATAATGTATCTCATAATGTAACTCCTTTCTTACTGTAACTATAATATAGCAGATTCCTAAGAAGATGTCAATAGAATAATAAAAAAAAGAGTGAGATTTCTCCCACTCTTTTATATTAAACTTCCCAGTGTCGATAAGGTGTACCGTCAAGATTAACACGAACGGTCAAGTTGTTATCGCCATAGCAATAATATTCAACCATAGTTTCAGTATCATAAAAACGGTCGATAAAAGCATAGTGACCATTTTCCTTGTTTACACGAACACGTTCAATCCACTTAAGCATTATAATTTACCTCTTTGTTTTTTATTTA
>ERZ1034980.1906-NODE-1906-length-11860-cov-13.530877_pt1 | contig 11860 bp, 9 predicted proteins | sample MGYA00520622_ERZ1034980 | MGnify/ENA primary metagenome ERZ1034980 (study PRJEB33766, sample SAMN09781791) | gut metagenome | biome: gut microbiome | host: Homo sapiens | place: Madagascar | study: EMG produced TPA metagenomics assembly of the PRJNA485056 data... | reverse complement strand
GTTCCGCGGCCCCACCGCGTCCGAATCGGCAACGCAGGAAAAAGAAAACGATAACGACTACCTGGACATCAACACCCTCAAGGGCGACCCCAACAGCGGGGACGAGTAGCGAAAGCTGAGGGCCGAGGGCTGAGGGCAGCCAATGCAGCGTACGCCTGACACCGGCTTTTACCTGCCGATTTGTCATCAGGCTACACTTTTCCGTAGTTTTTGACCTTCGAATTCGACACTTTTTCGGACTTTTGAGGTGCCAAATTTAACACTTTTCCGTGTTTTCAAGGCCCCTATTTCGACTCTTTTCCGTAATTTAGACTGGCCGTTTTTGACACTTTTCCGTGATTTTGAATTGCTGATTACGACACTTTTCCGCAATTCTTAACGGTTGATCCTGACACTTTTCCGAAATATGATGTCCAAGTGTAAGTTCCTTGTTGCTGTCGCCTGCAGCTACTCAAACCGCACGATGTCAAAAGACTGACACATGTGTATGCCTTTTGACATGCACATGTGTCAGCGAGATAAATCTATGCTGCTCGCACGAGTATTTCTCTCTGAGTGTTAAGACATTCCCTGAGACCTTCAACGTCATTCGGCTTCTTTTCGAATAGCCCGAGAATGACGTTGGGAGCCTTCTCGCCATTTGCCTTCGAAAGACGCTCCGTATAGTCACGCACGGACTTAACAATGCCTTCAAACTGGTCGTCCTTTATTTCGACCGTAAAGCCTTCCTTGTCATCATTAAGGGCGGATATGGCGTCTTTCAACCTGCCAATCATCTCGACTGTAAGCTCGCCGTCCCCCAAGGCTTTGAGATATTCCGAGAATGCAGCACTGAAGTCAGCCATGCGCCGTTTTCGCATCGCGTCTTCTTTACTGTGACGCACATGAGTCATTCCCGCATAGATGCCGCCGCCGACCGCGGCTACGCCCGCTACCGCAAGCGCAGCTATAGCAACTTTCCTGTTCTGTTTCGCGAGCTGAGCCGCCTGGTCGGCTATCTGCAATGCCTTGTTAGCTCCATTTTGAACATCTGCGGGCTTAAGGTGCTTGACAATATGCCCAGCACCGTCACGCACGACTCCGCCCCATTGGACATACTTACCAGTGGCTAGGCCCAACGCTATTTCTGCGGGAACTTCGAAAGCAACCTGTTGAATCATGACGATGCCTCCCTTTAAGCTGGCCACCAAATGCGGGTGAGCGGAAGGATGGAACGGGTGTCGTCATCGGTCTTGTCATAGATTTCGACATAATGGCGCACGAAAGCATCCAAATCGAGCAATCGCACGGGAATGTTTGCACGGTCGGCCTCGTAACGCGCCTCTTTCGTAAAGCCGCCAGTAGAAACGTACAGCCCGCGATCGCCCGCGCGAAGGCCACCGATAAATGCACGGACCGCCGGGGCGCCCATAGCGCCCTTACGATGCTTGACCTCGGCGACAATGCGAGGCGATTCCAGCCCGAGGGCATCTGGAGACGCCACCACATCACGACCACCATCGGGTCCTTTGGGCATAACGCGAGCACAGTAGCCCATAGCCTTGAGCAGGCCCGCTACCAAACGCTCCATGTCCTCCCAATCGAGCTGATTAACACGGTCTTTAATGAGCTCAATGCCATTGTCATAGGTCGCCGCGAGGGTTTCTTCGTCATTCGTCGCGTCGCCATCGTCGATGGCAGAAACACTTGAACTCGCCGCAGACTTATCCCCTACGGCGTTCATGAGATCGGCCATAACGTCATCAGACACGGCAAAGATGGTTTGGATGCCACCGAGCGAGTTCTTGGAGGAAGGCAGAAGCACGTCACGCGGAGCGGTATCACCCCACTTGACGTCTCGCGTGTAGGTCACTCCGTCCATGTCGCAGACGGCTATACAGTGGCCAGTGATAACGCCAAGGTGATAAAGGCGGCTCTCCGGATCGTACATGACAACAGTCGAGCCCGTTGTCATGTCATGCGCAAAACGGTACACCTGTCCGACACCTGCCGCGACTTTACCCTTGCTGTCGCTGGGGTGTGCTTGACTGTATGCCGCCCTAATCTGCTCGCGATTCATAGCGGCAATATCGGCACCATCGAAATCCCAGCCGATACCTATGACGCCGCGCTCGAGCCAGTCGGACGCGTATACTCCCCCGCGCCCAGCACGAATCATCCAAGCACCCACGCGAAACCTGCCTTCCTGCCATAGTGCGACCGCATTATGGCACTGCGACTTATCTCAAATACCCCAAGCATTACACCGACAACTTGCCACGGCGCTGACAAATATCCAAGCCACGGGCAAGCAGAATATCCCCATCTGTTACCGATTCTAAAATGACGTACGTGAAAAGCGCCGCCGCGATAACTACGATACGCCATCACGGCCAGCTCGCATGGCGTCATCCCAAAGTGCCTCGCACTCTTTTGCACTCCACGAGTAAGCTCGCTGGTACACGGGAATGACGAACTGCATCTTCGCTATGCCCATAAGGCTGAGCAAATTCGCCTCGTTTGCTTTCATTTGTGCTTACTCCCCTATCTCGTTTACACCAGCCACGACCAGCCTTCCTCCGACCGGAGGAGCCTAAAGGCGAGTACGTCGGTCGGCCGCTCGGCCAGCGCGCGCTGAAGCAACCGTATGCTCATATCACCAGATTTTACAACGCTTGTTGCGGATGCAATTGAGCACTATCTGGTTCCGATGGCTCCCCCTATGAGAAGCGCGTGGACGCCAAGGGATGCGTGCTGAGCGATAGGTGCATCGCAGATGAAGTGACGCTTGAAGAATTACCCGAAGGGTGGGCTTGGGCAAGGCTTTCATCTTTTTTCATTAAGATAGGGTCTGGAAGCACGCCCACAGGCGGCCGTAAGGTCTATCAAGATGAGGGCCCGATGCTAATCAGGTCTCAGAATGTACACAATAAGGGGCTTAGACTCGACGATGTCGCTCATTTCGCATACTCGCTGTTTGTTAAGCGGAGTAGTCACGTGCTGCCACACGACATGCTGCTCAACATCACGGGAGCGTCTATTGGCCGCTGCGCGATTGTCCCCGACACATTCGGGGATGCCGATGTAAATCAACACGTACTAATCATGAGACCCGTGCTTTCGATCGCCAGCGAATACTTGCACGCAGCAATCATTTCACCTCTTGTTCAGTCAGCAATAATGGTTGGGCAAGTTGGGGCGACCAAGGAGGGGCTAAGTGCCTCCAAAGCCGCTAATCTGTTTATCCCCCTCCCACCCCTCGCCGAGCAGCGCCGCATCGTCGAGCGGCTGAATGAGCTCATGCCCCTGGTCGAGGAGTACGGCGGGCTCGAGGACGCCCGCGAGGCGCTCGACGCCGCGCTGCCCGGCCGCCTGCGGAAGTCGGTGCTGCAGCTGGCGGTGCAGGGAGGGCTGGTGCCGCAGGACCCGACCGACGAGCCCGCCGCCGTCCTTCTCGAGCGCATCCGAGGACAGCGCCGCCAGCTCGTTGCCGAGAAGAAGATGAAGGCCCCGAAGGGCGGCGAGTCGATCATCTTCGCCGGTTCCGATGGCCGCCGCTATGAGAAGAGGGTGGACGCCAGGGGCCGCGAGTCCGATCCGGCCTGCATCGAGGACGAGATCCCGTTCGAGATACCCGAGGGCTGGGAGTGGGCGAGGCTCGAGAGCATCATCATTCTATTGTCGGGAACAGACCTTAATTCCTCTCAGTACAATGATCGACACGAGGGAATCCCGTATCTAACCGGAGCTTCCAATTTTGCCGGTGGCGAACTAATCGAGAATCGCTGGACCGTTGAACCATCGCGCGTTTCAAACAAGGGGGAGCTGTTGTTTACATGCAAAGGAACAGTCGGCGAAATGGCTATCAATCGATTTGATGCCGCGCACATTGCACGTCAAATAATGTCAATCACGCCTAACGAATACCGCATGCTTCCTTATGTAACATTGTTTCTGAACGCCATGGTCGAGGATATCAAATCGCATGCTAAAGGCGTAATTCCTGGAATTGAGCGTATGACTTTACTTGCGCGCTTGGTCCCTATTCCACCCTTGGCAGAAGAAAAGCGACTAGCTGAAAAGTACGCAGAACTGCTCAATATAATCGCATAACTGTTTTCATAGTATTGTCGAAAGGATGATGCCATGAAAACGTTTGATCAATACTTGCGAGAAAAGGGCTATGCGGAAAATACGGTCGACTCATATTCCTTTGCAATTTGCCAGCTTATCGATAAAACCCAAGCCTTAACAAACCAGTCGCTTCTTGCACATAAAGAGTGGCTGGTAGCTTCGTTTGCTCCGAAGACCGCCAATAACCGTATCGGTGCAATCAACGCCTATTTGGACTTCCTCGCTTTTGATGGGATTCGGCTCAAGGGAGTTCGCATTCAGCAGAAACCATTTCTTGATAACGTCATCAGTAATGAACAGTATGCGCAAATGAGAGATGGGCTGAAGCGCGACCGCGAATGGTTTTGGTACTACGTTGTCCGCTACCTTGGCTGTACGGGCGTCCGTGTGAGCGAGCTCCGACAGTTCAAAGTTCAGCATGTTTCCGATGGCTACATGGATATTGTCTCGAAGGGACAGAAACTACGGAGAGTGTGGATACCAGATGCGCTTTGTCGCGAGTCCTCCTGTTGGAAGTCGGGGGCCAATCCTGACGACCTGTTGTTTCCCGGCAAAGGAGATTGCGCAATTAGTGCACGAGGAATATCTCTTGGGCTAAAACGTGCTGCGCATCGATACGGTGTAGACGAGGGCGTGGTTTACCCGCACTCGTTTCGCCATCTGTTCGCAAAGAACTTCATTGAACGTAACCCCGATATATCCCTGCTTGCCGATCTCATGGGCCACGAGAGCATAGAGACAACGCGAATCTATCTGCGGCGCACCGCCAACGAACAGCGCACCGCAGTCGATGAGGCTGTCAACTGGTAACAAGCGCCACAAATTCGTTGATGCGCTCAACGATACGACCTTGTTCCTGGAGGGGCGGGACCGGGATTAGAAAGCGACATGCCTTTGCAGCAGATAAATGAACGATGATGTTGCCCGTTGAGGCCTGTGTTCTCTGTGAGCCAACGGTGCTCGAATTGATTGCCGCTACAAGATAATCACCGCGGATATTTTGCCCTTTGAGCGCAAGGAGGTCGCCACCGAAAGCGATGGTTTCTTCGGTCGCATTGAAAACAGCGCAGCCGATATCAATGTTGTTCTCGCCCGTAAGAGTCATTAATACTTCTCCCGGCTCAATCTTTTTTGAGACGTTAAACACCGCTTCGCTCGTACGGGAAGCAACGGCAGCGATTGACGTCTCGTAAGTCGTATATAGCTCACCATACCTAACGCAGGGCCGTCCTTCGCCAACGATGTCGGAGCGTTTGATGCCGGAGCCCCTGGCCAACTCGCAGATGCTCTCGAGCCTCGCCCACTCCCAGCCCTCGGGTATCTCGAACGGGATCTCGTCCTCGATGCAGGCCGGATCGGACTCGCGGCCCCTGGCGTCCACCCTCTTCTCATAGCGGCGGCCATCGGAACCGGCGAAGATGATCGACTCGCCGCCCTTCGGGGCCTTCATCTTCTTCTCGGCAACGAGCTGGCGGCGCTGTCCTCGGATGCGCTCGAGAAGGACGGCGGCGGGCTCGTCGGTCGGGTCCTGCGGCACCAGCCCTCCCTGCACCGCCAGCTGCAGCACCGACTTCCGCAGGCGGCCGGGCAGCGCGGCGTCGAGCGCCTCGCGGGCGTCCTCGAGCCCGCCGTACTCCTCGACCAGGGGCATGAGCTGAGTGAGCTGTTTTATAATTCTCGGCTCCTCATTTTCTGGCGGAAGAGCGAGAAGCGTAGACCTCAAGCATCCTAACGAAACTGTTTTCTGAGCGGTACCGGTAGCCTTGGCATTGAAATATGCGTATGTTGATGGCGCCGCAAGGGCATTTATCATGAACCGTCTGTAGCCCAAGGGGCGAAGCAAGGCAATGTGACGTTGAAAGCAAAAACGCTCTTCGGTATTGACTGGCACCACAATCCCGAACGACCCCGTTACGGTGAGCAGCAAATCACTGTAACGAGGCTTTCTTGAGCCGTCGAGTGAATCGAAATAATTCGATGAAACATGTCGAGTATTGGAAAAGTCAATCTTGCCTGACGAGACGTCGGAGATGACAAGAAACGGTATCCCATCTGCTTGTTGGGGTGGAGCTTGATGGTCGCCGTCGGTAATTACTGAACACAAGCTTTCTAATCTTGCCCAAGCCCATCCTTCGGGCAACTCCTCAAACGGCACCTCATCCGCAATGCACTTATCGCTCAACACGCGGCCCTTGGCATCCACCTTCTTCTCATAGGGGGAGCCATCGGAACCGATATAGATAATGCTCTCCCCGCCCTTCGGGAATTTAGCCTTACCTTCAGCAATAAGCTTATGCTTCTCTTCACGAATACGCTCAAGCAGGACGCTTGCAGGCTCATCACCCGGGTTTTGTGGAACGAGCTTTCCTTCAATCGCCATTTGCAGGATTGAGTTCTTCAGGTCTTTTGCCTTCATCTACGCCTCAATCCCAAGAATCTCGCAAATTCGAGCCAGCTTCTGGTCGATCTCAGCGTCGAGCTTAGCGCGCTCTTCTTTGTAGTTCCTAATCAGCTCGTCGGGCGGCAAAATCTCTTCTTCCTCGTGAGGATAGCCACACAAATCAAGATTGAAGCCGCCGTCTCGCAACTCGTCAACCGTATAGAACTTTGCCTTGGGATTACCATCTTCCTCGATGTCATGACGGTTCTCCCACCATTCTTTTACGGGTGCAAAATGCTCGAGCCTAATGGGCTTAGTCTTAGAGAAGTGTTTATATCCCTCGGGCATATCCATACGATAGAACCAGACGCCCTCAGAAGCCCCGGTATTATCGAAGAACAAAACGTTGGTCGTAATACTCGTATAGGGAGCGAAAACGCTCTGCGGGAGGCGCAAGACAGTATGTAGGTTCATGTCCTCAAGCAGGCGGCGCTTGATCTCCGTCTTCGCGCTATCCTGGCCAAAGAGAAAACCATCCGGAATGATGACGGCAGCGCGACCCCCTCGCTTGAGGCGATAGAGGATGAGTCCAAGAAACAGATCTGCGGTTTCAGAGCTGCGGAGCGCAACGGGGAAGTTATTCTGCACCGATGCGCTCTCGGATCCGCCATATGGCGGGTTCATGAGCACGACGTCAAACTGGCCGTCAGGCTTGTGTTTCCACTCGCGAACATCCTTCTCGAGAGAGTTATCGTGAAAGACCTCGGGGCTATCGATATCGTGCAGCAGCATGTTGGTCACGCACAGCAGGTAAGGGAGCTGCTTTTTCTCGATACCGTAGACCGATCTTGCATAGAGCTCACGGTCGGCTGGAGTCTGTACCTGGGAGTCGAGAATCTTGAGGGCGCTCGTCAAAAAGCCGCCCGTGCCGCAAGCGAAGTCAGCCACAGTCTCGCCCAGCTTGGGCGCAAGCGCTTGGGCCATAAAGTCAGTCACTGCTCGGGGTGTGTAAAACTCGCCGGCATTACCCGCCGACTGCAAGTCTTTAAGGATGGTCTCGTAAATTTCACCGAAGGCGTGACGCTCTTTGTACTCGGTAAAATCGACCGACTCGTCAATCTCGTTGATGACCTGACGAAGCAGGATGCCATCCTTCATGTAGTTGTTGGCATCAGTAAAAGCAGCCTTGACGACAACGTGCCGCAAAGGCGCGTCGGGCGCGAGCTCAAGGCTTTCGAGAGTCTTGAAGAGGTCGTTATTCACAAAGTCGAGAAGCTCATCGCCGGTAAGCGCCTTGCCATCCTTCGCATCATGCGCCCAGCTGTGCCAGCGCAGGCGCTCGGGGATGATGGACTGATAGGAGTCATCGTGAAACTCCCACTCCTGTTCCTTAGCATCGTAGATCTTGAGGAAGAAAAGCCAGGTCATCTGCTCGATACGCTGCGCGTCACCATTGATGCCAGCGTCCTTGCGCATGATGTTCTGCAGGGTCTTTACAAGAGATCCCAGTGCCATTTGCTGTCGTTACCTTTCTCTATGCGATGTAGAGCTCGTCCTCGAGCATCTGCGCCGCCTGAATGTACTGTTGCTTGCCGCCGAATGCGGCAACGATCTTCATCGGGCTGCCAAACCGACGGAACTCCTCGAGATCGAGGACATGGGTGTCGTCCAGATCGACGAGATTCGACGTCGCGTATTTATCGAGAAGCGCCTCAAGAACCTCACGCGCGACGCCGGCATACTCATAGAGCACGCCCTTTTTCTTGACGCTATTAGCCCTCTCACTGCGCGTAAGCGGCCTCTGATCGTAGGCAATATGACAAATAAGGTCGAAGTCGCTCATTTGCTCCTGGCCAGTCTCGCGCCGCAGCTCATCCAGAAATACGCCACGTGAGCGTAACTCATCGATAATTGCTTGCTTCTTATGCTCAGAGTTCCACGCCGCCAGGAAGTGGTCAAGAGTGTCGTATTCACCAAGAATGTTTTTCCGCGTGTAGTCCTTAAGGCTCTCGGTTACAAGGAGGCCGTCGGAGGAATAGTACTGCACCATTTCCGACACCACGTAGACGTCAGCGCCGTGAACGTGATATTTCACATGGGAGGACGGATCATCCGGCGGCAATATGGGCGGGTCTACGACTGGAGGTGGAGGCAGGACAGGGTCTGGGTTGTCGCCATCATCATCGGGATCTGGCCCTGCGATGGGGTCACCCGGATTAGGCTCAAACACCACAACGGGCTCGCCATCGAACTCGGGATCCGCAAACAGGCGCGATGCATCGCGAAAATCGAGAATGGTGAAGTAGAGCTTGTTATAGTCCTCGCAAATACGGGTGCCGCGACCGATAATCTGCTTGAACTCCGTCATTCCGTGCTCGCCAAACTTGTTGTCGAGCACGACCACTTTGCACGTTTTGCAATTAACACCAGTGGTGAGAAGTTTCGAAGTCGTGACAATGGTCGGATACTTCTCGTCGGGATCAATGAAGTTATCGAGCTGAGCCTTACCTTCCCTGTCGTCGCCGGTGATCTTCATGACGTAAGTGGGATGGTCCCTTACGATATCTGCATTCTCGTTCACAAGAGCACGCCGCATGTTTTCGGCATGTTCGATGTCAACACAAAAGACAATGGTCTTGGAGTATCGATCCGTCTCCTTGAGGAACTGAGTTATTCGCTTGGCAACTTCCTCGTAGCGTTCCTTGATGACAATCTCGCTGTCGAAGTCTTGCTTCTCGAAAACACGCTTGGGCAGAGCCTCGCCACGATCATCTATGGTGCCCTCCTCGGTGCGATACCCGTAGACGTCGACATTCAGCTTAGGGCGGATCACTTTATACGGAGCAAGGAAACCATCTTCGATTCCCTGCTTAAGGGAATAGGTATAGACGGGCTCGCCGAAGTAGGTAATGTTTGAGACCTCTTCAGTTTCCTTTGGCGTGGCTGTCATTCCAATTTGAATTGCACAATTGAAATACTCGAGCACCTTGCGCCAAGCGGAGTCCGCCGCAGCACTTCCGCGATGGCACTCGTCGACAATAATTAAATCGAAGAATTCCGAATCAAACTCGCGGAATATTTCCTCACCATTTTCTCCAACAAGCTGTTGGTAAAGCGAGAAATAAACCTCATAAGCAGAATCGAGCTTGCGACCTACAACCTTAGTCGTAACCCTCTTGAGAGGCTTAAAATCGCCGTCTATGGTCTGATCGACGAGAATATTACGATCTGCCAGATAGAGAACCTTGCGAACCTCGGTAGTCTGGCGCAAGCGATGGACGATTTGAAAAGCCGTAAAGGTCTTTCCCGTTCCTGTTGCCATAACGAGCAAAATGCGATTCTTGCCCCGAGCAATGGCTTCCAGCGTACGGTTAATAGCGATGCACTGGTAGTAACGAGGATGATTGCCGCCGTGCTCCTGGTAATAAGGAGCAGTCACAATCTCCTGACTGTACGGATGTTCAAGCCCCTTGGCTTTTGAGTAGCGCGCCCAGAGCTCCTCGGGAGTGGGAAACTCGTCCATAGCAAGGGCACGCTCTTTCCCGGTAAGAAAATCGTGCTCGATGAAACCTTTCCCGTTCGAACTGTACGCAAACGGGATATCGAGCAGCTGGGCATATCCCATACCCTGCTGCAAGCCGGCATCGACGGTATGCTCCGTATCCTTAGCTTCGACAATTGCGATAGGAATACCGGGAGCGTACATAAGAAGGTAGTCCGCCTTCTTCTTGTCTTTGCGGGTAACCATGCTTCCACGCACGACGATCTCGCCGCTGGTAAAGAAGTACTCAGTGAAGACTTGAGTATTGCGGTCCCACGACTTCATAATCGCGGGATCGATGAGCTTAAGCCGTGTATCAGACTCGTTCATACGTCTCGGAACTCCTCATTGCGCAGAGTGGCAACTGTTGGTGCTGAATTGATTAATTTTATCATCACTATGCAATCTAGCAGCTGCTTTATACGTAATGAGACGAAATAACGTCAGCCCGATAAGAAAGCTCCTATAAATACAAAATGAGCCCCGGTGACTTGAATCAGAGGTCATTCCCGGGGCCATTGGCATATAGCTTATCCGCATACGGCAGTTTTATCAAATAGGCTTCGGTTGCGACTGGCGAGAGCCCCTATCTCCCCTCCGCCTTCAGTTTCAGCAGCAGATCGCTCAGCTCCGGGCACTTGCTGGAAACGCGTGTCTGGACTCGCTCGCCCATCCCCCATCGCTGGCGGATCTCCTGGGCGCGCGGACTCACACGATAATCGCCATCCATCACCCGCTTGAGCAACCTGGCGGTCACGCGCGCGTCGGCTAGGGCGCTGTGGGCGTGGCCCGTCGACTCATCAAAATCGATGCCAAACCACGTTGCCGCGTCGCCCAATGAGACGCGCCCGTGGCTGCCCACGTCCATGATCGAGGTGTAAAACGCCTGCAGGTCGGCCCAGTCCGCAGGGAAGGCGGCGAGGTCAATACGCTTCGCCTGGCACTCAGTCATAAGCTGTCGGCGGTCCGCCCCGCTCCAGCAGACCACCTGGGCGGAGTAGCGACCAATCCAGTCGCTGAGCCTTCTCATCACCATGTAGAGCGGATCGGCCATCGCGGTGTCCACGGCCGAAATCCCCGTGAGCTCGCGGACGGGATACGCAACGCCTTCGGCATATTCCGTCTGCACAAACTGCGAGAACTCGCCCATCACGTTGCCGCGGTTATCGAGCTTGACGGCGCCGACCTCGATAATCTCGTTGCGCAGCCCACGGCGCTGGCGCTGCTTTGGCACCGGCGCAAACTCAAAGTCCAGCACAATCTGGCGCGCAAAGTTCGTCGTATCGATAGCCGAGATGCACGGCGTCTTTTCAGCTGACACGGTTAGGGCCTTTCTCCGTTGCCTGCCGCTTGGTTACATAAGCGGCTACATTGCCGTAAGGATAGGCGCCCGTACGGACATGAAAGCGAGGCGCAATGCCATGCGTCGGTCGCACGCCATGCAGACGGTTCTAAAGGGAACACCGCTTCATTCAAATGTGTGATAAATAGAATTTAGGCCCGGTGACTTGAATCAGCGGTCATCCCGGGCCCATCAGAGCTCGTAGAGCTCTTGGTTGCTTTGGTCTCGCTCTTCACGGCGCTTATCGAACTTTCCGAGGCACTCAAGCAGCATTCGAAGCATAACAAGTCGCTGCCATTAAGACACTGACCTCTTGACCAAGCAACGGCGCTGCCCAGCTCTCCAGAACTTGGGCTGCCGTCGACTTTATTCTATCCGCGAGCATCTGGTTTACCAAATGGATTTTCGGTAAAGGAAGCACGGCACGCCCCGCAAAGCCACTACGCCCCAAGCGCCGCCATGGGGATCACTGCCACGCCGTCGT
>ERZ1034980.1904-NODE-1904-length-11870-cov-12.402539_pt1 | contig 11870 bp, 11 predicted proteins | sample MGYA00520622_ERZ1034980 | MGnify/ENA primary metagenome ERZ1034980 (study PRJEB33766, sample SAMN09781791) | gut metagenome | biome: gut microbiome | host: Homo sapiens | place: Madagascar | study: EMG produced TPA metagenomics assembly of the PRJNA485056 data... | reverse complement strand
GGATATTTTTTTGTTCATATTTTTCAAGCCCCTTAAATGATGAATTTAAGGGGTATTTTAGCAATTTTTATCAACACTTTTTACCATTAAGCCAAAATTTTAAAATTTTAAAATTTGGCCTTTATTACCATTTAATGCTTTGTTCAAATTCTTTAAGGCGTTTGTGGATGCTTCTTAGCTCAGTTATTAGTGTCCAATTCTCAATAAACACAGAAAAACTCTCCCTAACTTGCGAAAACGCATTACTAACTTGAATCAAAATCCCAAGCGTGATAACTCCCGTAAATAGCCCAACGCCCATTATCACAAAAGGCACAATCACCATAAGCTGCGAAAACGAAATAAGCCAAATATTAAAATAACCATAATGCAAAAATAAGCGATAAAAACTAAATTTTACCCCACTAAATAGCTCAATCATACTTGGCAAACTTGCATAATTTTGCTTATTATCTTCTGCAAACACCAGCTCTTTTCTAAAAGCTGCCTCGCTTTTTTGTATGTTGTATTCAAGTTTTGGCAGTTTTATGCCCACAAACCACGAAATTATCAACCCGCCAACACTAACAATCAACGCCACCCAAACAAGCGCACCAGGAATATCTTTAAAAAAAGGCAAATCCACTCCATTGCTAAGCCCCCAAAGCACGGGTATAAAAGCAATTAGCGTCATTATCGCCCGCAAAGTTTTTAGCCCTAAATCCTCAGTAATTTTAGCAAAGCGATAAATATCTTCTTGCAAGCGTTGGCTAGAACCCTCAATATCGCTTTTACAATCCTTCCACTTATTAAAATACGCAAAAGTCATAGCCTCACGCCATCTAAAACACCAATGACTAGCAAAAAACACGCTCAAAGCGTAAATAATCACATAAGGCATAGCAATGAATAAAAAGGTTTTAATTTCTTGCCAAAAGGCTGAAATTTTAATATTTATGGCGTTGTTTTTTAGCTCTTGGCAAGGGTTTTGACTAGCAGGGCTTTTGTTATTAAAATTTTGTGATGAAGTTTGATTAAAATTTTGAGTGTGTTTATTAAAATTTTGCTTATTTTTTTGCTCTAAAAACCTGTCTTGGCAAGCATTTAGCTCTTTAAACTCGCTATAATCGCTAGCATTTTGAGCCAAATCATAAAAACTTTTATACCAATTATTTATAGCCACATTCAAGCTAGTTTGAACCACAAGCGAAAGCACAAGCACCAAAAGCCCACCATACGCCCATAACGCCCATTTTCTACTAGCAAAAAACGATGAAATCATTTTAATGAATATTGTATTTGCGTAACCACGCGCACGATTTTGCGCTCTTCAAGCCCTGTGGCCGCATTTTCAATGCTAAAAAGCCCTTGCGTGGCGTGTTTGATCTTGCCTAAATTGCTATTTGAATCCTTAGCAAATTGCTCGGCTGCTTTCCTTGCGTTTTTTGTAGCAAGTGCTATCATTTCAGGCTTTATATCGTTTAATTTAGTAAATTCGTAATTTATTTTATTTTCATAATCTTGCTTTATGGCAATGCCCTTATCCACAAGCTCTAATAAGCCCTCATTTGCTTTTTTAACAGCACTTATTTTATCTGTTCTTATCAAAAAATTAAGCTTAGCAATATAAATATATTGCATTTTTTCTTGGTTTATATATGGATCTAATAAATTATTAGTAATTGAGGGCGAAAGCACGCTAAAATCACGCTCATTTAAACCTTTATCTTTTAAATACAAGCTTACAATCTCGCTTTTTTCTTTTATGGATTTTTGTAAATTTTCTAAGTTATTATCGCCTAAGCCAAAACTAAGCTGCCACACGGCCAAATCAGCATTAACCTCGCGCTGTGCAAGCCCACGCACGCTAACGCTTGCTTCTTTTGGATTAATACTAGAAAATCCAAGCGAAATAACGATAGAGGCTATAACCAAACAAATCCCAAGAAAGTAAAAATTATTTTTATTTTGCATGTCTTATCCTTAAAATTTTTGGCAAATTGTAGCAAAAATTGCTATTTTTTAGCATTAAATAGCTATAATTAAAACTTTGGAGCCAAAATGAGCAAAATTTATTTATGTTCAAATACCAAAATCAACGATAAAAATGTAGAAAATTTAGCCCTTTGCAAGATAAAATTTATGCCCTTTAAGCTTGATTTAAATGCCTATGACGCGCTGATTTTAACTAGCAAAAACGCTATAAAAGCCCTGCGTTTTAATCACATAAGCCCAAATTTTAAAATGCAAGTCTTTGCCATCGGCAAAAATAGCACAAGCTCTGCTAAGCGCTATGGATTTAGCGATATTTATACCGCTAAAAACTCACTAGGCAATGCCTTTGGGTTAGAAATTTTGCCCTTTTTAAAGGATAAAAAGGCACTTTATATTTGCGCTAGTAAAAGAGCTAGCAAATTAGATGAAATTTTATGCCAAAACGGCGTAGATTTACACACGCAAATAGCCTATGAAAATATCATAAAAACTGAAATAAACGCCCTTAAAGCACCGCCAAAAAATTCAGTTTTGATTTTTACAAGTCCGCTAAATGTAAAGGCATTTTTAACGCATTTTTCTTGGGATACTAGCTATGAAGCAATAGCTATTGGCGCCACAACAGCAGCGGCTTTAAATTTTATTTGTAAGCCAAAAATCGCTAAAAATCAAACAATAAAAGAATGTTTAAATTTAGCAAAACAACAACTCACAAAAGGATAAAAAATGGTAAGAATGTTTAATGATAGCGCGTTTATCGCCTCAGCTAGAGTGCAAATTAGCGAGCAAATCAATCAATGCTTAAATGATTTGGGCGGATTAAATAGCGTGGTTAAAAACGCAAATATCGCAAAGTTAGATGATAATGGCCTAGCTTTAATAAATGAGGTAAAAAATGGCATTAGCCAAATCAGTTCTTTACTTCAAAACGCAAACACAATGCTATCAAATATCGAGCATTTTTTAATTAGCGATGAATTTCCAACAAACCAAGAGATGCAAGAAAGCATTAAAAATAGTGGCGCCGATGCAAAAGCCTTAGATGAACTTGATGAATACAAACAACTAAGCCAAAACACAAAATTAAAATTTGCCTTTATAGCGTGTAATTACGAGCTAATCTCGCGTATGCTTGATAGCGCAAGCGAGCTAAGCGCGGTATTGCTAAAAGCAACAAAGAAAATTTCTTAATTAAATCAAGCAAGAATTAGCACTAAATGCTAGCTCTTGCGTTTAATCCTTATAACACAAAATCACCGCTTTTTACGCAAATTTTAAAGCAAAAACAAAAAAGGAATAAACTTTGCTTAAAACCTTAAAATTTTAAGGATAAATATGCGTAGTTTTGTATTATTTTTACTTATTTTAATCAGCGCAAATAGCGCACAAATCAAAGATTTAGCAAGCGTTATAGGCGTAAGAGAAAACCAATTAATAGGCTATGGTTTAGTAGTTGGTTTAAATGGCACTGGCGATGGCTCAAATAGCGAATTTACAATACAATCGCTTTCAAATATGCTAAAAACGGTAAATGTTCAAATAAACCCAGAAGATATAAAAAGCAAAAATACCGCTGCTGTCATGGTAACAGCGCGCCTGCCAGCATTTGCAAGACAAGGCGATGAATTAGATATAACGATCAGCTCAATAGGCGATGCAAAAAATTTAATGGGCGGAACGCTTTTATTAACCGCATTAAAAGGCGTAGATGGTGAAATATACGCGCTAGCACAAGGCAATTTAACCCTTGGTGGCTCAGCTCAAAAAGGCGGCAATCACCCAACAGTGGCTACAATTTTGCGCGGAGCATTAGTAGAGCGCGAAGTAGCCTATGATATAGCAAGCAAAACAGATGCTAGCCTTAGCCTAAAATCATCAAATTTCGCTGTGGCTAAAAAGCTACAAGATGCGATAAATGCGCGCTTTGATAATTCAGCCATAGCAATTGATCCGCGCACATTAAACATCAAAAAACCAGACCAGCTTAGTATGGTGGAGTTTTTAGCAATGGTGCTAAATCTTGAAATCGACCATCAAGCAGATGCCAAAATAATAATCGATGAACGCACAGGCACCTTAGTAAGTGGTGGTGAAATCAGAGTAGATAGCGCTGTAATCTCGCATAAAGGCATTACGCTAAAAATTGAGCCAAACTCTTATGTGCCTTTTGATGAAAAAAATCCTGCGCCAAATACTATGGATTTAGGCTTTGGCACTAGCATAGATGTGGCCAAAAATACGCTAAATGTGGATAATTCTTACACCACGCTAGCAAATGTAACGCGCGCATTAAATAAATTAGGCATTAGCCCAAGCGATATGATAGCAATTATTGAAAATTTGCGCCGTGCTGGGGCTATTAACGCACAAATAGAAGTAATTTAAGAAAGAAAACAATGAACGCAAATCTAAACACCGCACTTGCGCTAAATGCCTTTGAAAACGCACAAATGGCTAAGTTAAAAACAAGCGAAAAATTAAGCACTATGATTAAAAACACAAATGAAACTATGCCATCACAAACTAATGCGAGTTTGCTAGCAAATAGCGAGTTTGGCGATATTTTAGCCACTAAAATAAGCCAAAACGAAAAACAAATTCAAAATTTCAAAGCACAAAATGGAACACAAATTGCTAATAACTCAAATAGCGCATCAAGCATTGATAAAAAGGCATTAAAAGAGCAAACAGACGCTTTTGAAGCTTTTTTTATAAAAACTATCCTTGATATAGCCATAAGCACGCAAAATCCGCTCTTTGGCAAGGACGCAAGCGATCAAATCTATAACTCAATGTATAACGACACAATGTCGCAAGCATTAAGTGGTGGTTTTGGTTTTAGCAACTTGCTTTATGATTTTTTATTACAAAGAGCTAAATAAAAAAAATTATGTGCCGATATGCCTGCAAATTTTCAAGGACGAAAAATGCTAACAAGCGTAAGCCAAAATGCCACCTTTACTGCCCTAAGCAGCAAAGATAGCACCAAAAACATAAAGCAAGCACAAATAAAAGCACAAGATGCAAGCCAAGATAAAATAAATAAAATCACCAAAGATATAGAAAATGGCGATTATAAAATAGATTTAGGCGCATTAGCAGCTAAGATAGCAGACGAGCTGATTTAATTTAGCTCGCTGTTTAGTGCCTAGCGTGTGCGCTAATTTTAAACTAAACAAAGGGAGCTAAAATGATCGATAAATACCTAAATGATTGCATTCTAACACTTCGCAAGATTATTGATATAACAAATCAAGATATAGAAAATATCAAAAAAGCAAAGCACGATGAAGTAGGCCCTCACAGCGAGCAAAAAACAAAACTTTTAAGTGAGTTTGAAAATATCAAAAAAGATTTAGATGCCCAGCTTTTAGAGCTAGCCACAAATAATCCAAATCAAAACCTTTCGGATTTATTATCACAAGATAGCAAAGATAGCTTACAAAAACTTCGCGCCACACTAATCGAGCTAAAAAGCGTAAATTTTGAATATGCCAAAAATTTAGTGGTGGTAAAGGAATTTTTTGATTCATTACTTGGCAAAATGCTAGGCAAAAGCATAAATAGCCTCTATGCTGCCAAATCCAAAACACCGCTAAATCAAGAAAGCGAAGAAATTTTTAAAGCTAGGGTTTAAGGGAGATAAGATGGGAATTTTTGATGCATTATATACAGGCGTTTCTGGCTTAAATGCCGCCCAAATACAAATCCAAACCACAGGCCAAAACATAACCAACGCAGATAGTGAGTATTACACGCGCCAAAGAGTTGTTCAAGTTGCTAATGAAGCATTTCACACAAAAGGTGGCGATATAGGGCGCGGGACTATGGTTCAACAAATCGTGCGCGTTCATGATGAGTTCGTTTTTGGGCGACTTACTTCATCTTATAGCAATCTTGAATACACAAGCTATAAAGAGCAAGTCTTACAAGAAGTAAATCAAAAATTCCCAGATCTAGCAGATAGTGGTATCTTAGAAAATATCAAAAAATATTTTGCTATGTGGAATAACTACGCCTCTCACCCAAACGAAGCAGCGCAAAAAACCGTGCTAATTGATTCAGCAAATGTTCTAATGGGCAATATAAACGACTCTTATGAAACCCTAAATAAAATCCGCGATAGCGTAAATGACCAGCTAATCTTAGCCGTAAATGAAGTAAATGATATAGCAAGGCAAATCGCTGATATAAATAAGCAACTCCAACGCACCGAAATAAACACAAGAATAAACTCAAACGATTTACGCGATAAACGCGATGCGCTTGAATTGCGCCTTAGCAAACTCACAAACATAAACTCTTTTAAACAAGACACATCAAGCAACAGCAGTTTTGATGATGCCACAATCTATGATATGGGCAAAAACTACACCCTAAGCATAAATGGCATAACCTTAGTTGAGGGTGAAAATTTTCACGAAATCAAAATGGATACCACGCACAGCGAGCGCGGGTATTCTACATTATTTTATGAATTAAACGATGAAACGCGCATAGATATTTCATCAAAATTTACAGGCGGTAAAATCGCTGGTATGCTTGATTTGCGCGGACGATATATGACAAGCGATGGAAAAATGCGCGATGGAATTTTAACCACTTACCAAGATAACCTTGATGCCTTTGCCAAAACCTTTATAACACAAACCAACAGCGTTTATGCAAGTGGCGCGGTTAAAGAAATGGTGTCTGATTATCTAAAAGACGCAAAAGCTAACACAACCTTACAAAACTACGATAATGGCATAAAAAACGGCGAGATTACGGTTAAAATTTACGACACACAAGGCAATGTGGTAGCCCAGCGCAACATAAGCATAAACGCCTCAACAACGCTAAATGATATCACGCGCGGTAATTCTATCGTCCAAGATTTTAATAAAAACCTAGACGATAACAACGATCAAAATTTTAATAACGACATAGATGATTATTTCAAAGCAGTTTATACCTGGGACGAGCATACACAAACTGGCAATCTCAGCTTTAAACCAACTGAGAAAAACCCAACCGGTTTTTATATAGCCATCGAAGATAATGGCACGAATTTCGCAGGCACTTTGGGATTAAGCAAATTTTTAGATGGGCAAGGTGCTAATAACATTCGCGTAAATGAAGCAATCCAAGCAGATCCAGCATTACTTCATGGCGGCAAAAGTCCTCAGCCAGGCGATAACTCTATGGCAAATGCCATGATAAACTTACAAAATGTCAAACTCCCATTTAATAGTCGCACAGGTGGCGATAGAGATGAAACTATCAGCGGTTATTACCGCTATATAACCACGCAAATGGCAAGCGATACACAAAGCACAATGACCCAAAACGCCACAAACACAGCAATAAACACCACCGTAAATGCCCAGTGGCAAAGCATAAGCGGGGTTAATATGAATGAAGAATTAAGCAATTTAATGCGCTATCAAAGCAGCTATGGTGCTGCTGCAAAGGTAATCACCACGGTTGAAAAAATGCTTTCTACCTTGCTTGAATTAAAACAATAACCCACGCCAAAACGCTAGCAAATAAAATTTTAATTTATTTTGCTAGCTGCTTTTTAAAATTTATTATTCTTTTAACTTAAAATTTCACCATAAAAGCTAGTTTTAACAATAACTAGCTATAATCGCGCCCAAAAATTAAGGGACTAAAAATGCGAATTAAAGAGCCACACGCGCAATACATCGCGCGAAAAATCTCCATAGAACTTCACAAATGCGGTTTTGTTAGTTTTAAAAGTGGTTTAGAGCAAGTTGCACAGCTCGCACAAGAAATTTTATTAGCCGATATAGCTAGCGAGCGCGCACTAGAAGCAAAAGTAGAGCAAATTTTAAACGAAAACGAAAACGATATAGAGTTTATGCAAGTAGATAGGCGCAATATGTTTTGGCTTATTAAAAAACGCCTAGCGCGCGATAGTGATTTTATTTTAGAGCATGATGATAGATATTCGCGTATCTCACACGAAATTTTAAATCAAATCTGGCAAAAAGATTTAATCGATTATAAAGTAAGCGAAAATAAGGTTAAAAATGTGATATATTCAGCTATTGAAGGGTATCTAAAAGGATTTAGCCAAGCAGAAGATGCCGCATTTGATGAATTAGAAAAAAGAGAAAAAAAGCTAGTTGTAGGTAGCGATGAATATGAAATAGCCTATCAAAAAGCATATGAAGAGCAATTAAAAAAACGAGGCATTATTTAGCTTGGGCTATTAAATTGAAATTTTAAATCTTAGTTAAAATTAAGGATTATTATGAAAGCGTATATTTACCTAGAAAATGGCGTATTTTTACAAGCCAAAGCCAGTGGCAAAGGCGGAACAATCAGCGGCGAAATGGTCTTTAATACCTCAATGAGCGGTTATCAAGAAATCATCACAGATCCAAGCTATGCCGGGCAGTTTATAGTTTTTACCGCACCTGAAATAGGCATAGTAGGTTGTAATAACGATGATATGGAAAGCTTTAAAATCCACGCTTGCGGGCTTTTTGTGCGCCGTCTTAATGAGTTTAGCTCAAATTACCGCTCTAAAAGCACTTTAAGCGAGTTTGTAAGCGCACAAAATAAAATAATTATCCACGACATAAACACAAGAGCCTTAACCAAAATGATACGAGAAAAAGGCGTTTTGCGCGCTGTCATCTCCACACAAATTAGCACAAAAAGCGAACTAGCAAAGGTGCTTGAAAACTCAGCAAGAATCGAAGAAATCGATCTAGTAGAGCAAGTTACAACCAAAATGCAATACTCACACGATAGTGGCATTTGGGATTTTGAGAGTAATTCTTACTCAAACCCTGTAAAAATCGGCAAAAAAGTAGCCGTTATAGATTATGGCGTAAAGCGCAATATTTTAAATGAATTAAGCTCAGTAGGCCTTGATGTGGAGGTTTATCCAAGTAGTGTCCAAGCTAGCGTGCTAATAGACGCGTTTAACACAGGCAATATCCAAGGCGTTTTTTTAAGCAATGGCCCAGGCGATCCGCGCACGCTAAAAGATGAAATCGAGCAGATTAAAAAGCTAATTGAAGCAAAGGTGCCTATGTTTGGGATTTGCTTAGGCCATCAACTGCTCTCAAATGCCTTTGGTTACGAAACTTATAAATTAAAATTTGGCCAGCATGGCAGCAATCATCCAGTCCAAAACCTACAAACAAACACAGTAGAAATCACTAGCCAAAACCACAATTACAATGTCCCAGAATCCATCGCCGAAATCGCCACGATAACCCATCGCAATCTTTTTGATGGCACGATTGAGGGCTTGCGCTATAAAGATGCGCCGATTTTTTCGGTGCAATATCACCCTGAAAGTAGCGCTGGCCCGCATGAGAGCGAGTATTTATTTAAAGAATTTTTAGAAATTTTAAGTGATAAAACGCAAAATCAAAATGTTGAATAATTTAGGCTAAGATTTAAAATTTTAAAATTTCAAAAGCAAGGCAAAGATGAATAAAAAGTGTTTTTTATTATATTTTTTCATATTTTTTTCCTTTGAACTTTGCGCTTTTAGCCTTACGCTAAATAATGGCAAAACAAATGGCAATGATTATTATGTAATCCACCTTGAAAACAGCGCGCCCTTTTCTTGTAAGGTTAAAATCGGCGATAATTTCTACCCGCCAGATACTCGCCACGATGGAGCCGACACACACATAAACAGGCAATATTTTTGCTTTATTAACGGTGATTTTAGCAACAAACCTCAAAGCCAAAAATTACCATTTATGGATTTAGAATTTAAAAGCGAAAAAGACGGCTACTGGGTTATAATAAAGCCAAAAATTTTATCTCGCATTTTTAGCATAGATGGGCATTTGTATTCTAGCAATGATACCAAGCAAGGCCAAGGGCTAAAATCCCGCCATTACACCGTTATTTTAAATGAAAACATCAGCCAATCGCTTTCTAAAACGCGCCCTGAGCTTGATTTCCCTATAATTTTTCCTAATCTTACCTTGCCTTATATAGGCGCGCTTGATTTTAATAAAGAACCCCTAAGCATAGGCAAAGAAGATGATATCAACGACTACATCAATATCAAAAAACTCTACGAAGCACAAAACTACATAGACACGCTAAAAGCAAGTATGCTTGCGATTAAAAATTATCCAAGTAGCGTGTTTTTGGGTGAGTTTATGCTTCATTATTTGCGCTCATTAGATGCTATGAAAAACAACGAAGAAGCTAGTGAAGAACTTGAAAAAATGAAAATTTCAAGAAGTGATGAGATTATAAAACAAGCTAACATTTGGGTAAAAAATTTCGCTAGCGATAAGGCATATCCTGAGGTGCTTTATATGCTAATGAAAGGCTATTTAGATAACGATAGCTTGGGCAATGCCGAGTATATGATAGATTTATTAAAAACAGAGCACGAAAGCTCGCCTTGGACGCAAAAAGCCGTGCTAGCTTATGCTGATTTTTTGGCAAATACAACGCGCTTAGATGATGCGATTTTGCTTTATGAAGATGTGCTTTATGCTACTGATGATATCCAAATAGCCAGTCAGGCCGCAATGCAACTAGCCGCAACCGAGCTAAGATTAAATAGATTAGAGCGCGCGAGCATGTATTTAGATAAAATTTTAACTGCCAATCCTAGCTTTCTAGCCACGCAGCAAGACGCCTCAATCAACTTAGCCCAAAGCTTTAAAGAAGCTAAATTATTTGAAAACGCACTTAAAATTTACGAGCTTATCTTAAAAAATAGCGATATTAAAGATGAAATTTACGAGCTTGCTTTAAGAAATTTAGCCCTAAGTCCAGCAGATGATAAAACCAAGCAAAAAATCGTTTTTTATTTAAAAAAATATCAAAAAGAATTCCCAAATAGCCAATATCTCAGCCTTATTGATACTGCTATGGATAGGTTATTTTTTAATATTAATAAAAACCAAAACAAAGACGAGCTTCAAAAATCCTACGCCCAGCTAATGCAAAAATACAAAGGCTCTCAAATAGGCAAACGCGCGCTTTTAGAAAGTGCTAGTTTAAGCTTTAATGATGGCGATTATAAGAGCGTTTTAAACCTTAGAGATGAAATAAGAGAGGCTAATGATACCAAAAGCTTTATTATCTTACAAAACTCAGCGATCGCGCTAGCAAATGACGCTAACACGCATAAAGCTTGCGCGCGCCTTATGCTTTTAATTGATGAGTTTAGTATAGCAAGCGATATAAAAGATAAATATAAATTATTTGCTTGCTACATTCAAAGAGCGCGATATAAAGAGGCCTTAGAGCTTACAAGTGCTGGCATAGAAAGTGGGGATTTGCGCACGCGCGTAGAGTGGCTAAGCAATGCAAGTCAGGCTTTATTTAATCTTGGCCTTTACAATGACGCGCTAAAAGCCGCAAATGACGCTATTTATGAAGCCAGACGCCTTGAATACTCAGATCCTAGCAAGGCGATATTTTACCGCTTTTTTAGCCTCTTGCGCCTTGATAAATTAGATCTTGCCCTAACTAGCATAGATGAAATCACAAAGCTTAAAGGCACGGATTTTATGTATATTCAAATGTGCGATGCAGCAGCTACTTATGCTAGCGCAAATAATTTTCACACAAGCGCGATAAAATACGCCAAAATGGCACTACAAGCCCAAGCCAGATTAAAAATCGACACTTTTAGCCCACAAATTGATTTTATCTACATCGATAGCTTAAAAAACCAAAATTTATACAAAGAAGCGATGGTAGCAAGTGCTAGGCTGATTGAGCTTAATTTAAAAGATGCCGACAAAGCGCGCGCATTATACACCCTAGCCGATTTACAGCTAAAAGATGGAGCGCGTGAGTATGCCCAAAACACCATCGCACAATGCCTAAATCTAAAAACCGCCTCCCCGTGGCAAGAGCTTTGTAAGCAACAATCCCAACTCTTAAAA